>JADMIO012752768.1_pt1 | contig 75020 bp, 63 predicted proteins | sample 8958161 | NCBI WGS metagenome assembly JADMIO01 (sample SAMN16585339, study PRJNA669376) | soil metagenome | isolation source: Crop rotation soil | place: USA: Cullars Rotation, Alabama | collected 2011 | reverse complement strand
CTTTCCCCAGCACATACGACATTAATCGTGCCGATACCCAGGTTAGGCGCGCTGTCAATAACTATGACATCATAGTCATGAGCAACAGTTTCAATGGCCAGTCGGAGCATCAGGTGTGGATCGGTGGGCAGTTTACCTTCATCAAATTTGCCCATTAACTCAGTTTCAATACGGTGCAGAGCCAGACAGGAAGGAATAATGTCAAGCCCCGGCCAGCAAGTGGGCTTTATTGCATAAGTGACATCGTCCTTTTCCCCAAGATAGAAAGGCAGGAGAGTGTCTTCTGCATGAATATGAAGATCTGGTACCCATCCGTGATACATTGAGGCTGTTCCCTGGGGGTCGTTACCTTCCACGAGCAAAACACGTAGCCCCTTCAGAGCCAGATCCTGAGCAAGATGAACAGAAACTGAGGTTTTGTAAACGCCTCCTTTATGGGCAGCAACCCCGATCACCGGTGGAAATACGTCTTCAGCACGTCGCAATCGCGTACCAAACACATCACGCATATGATTAATTTGTTCAATTGTATAACCAACACGTTGCTCAACCCGTCCTCGAATTTCCATATCCGGGTGCGGTAGTCGCCCTGCTTTCTCGGCATCTCTGATAGCCTGAGAAGAAACCCCAACTAAATCCGCTGCTTCACCTATTCTCCAGCGCCGGGTTATTTTCCTCGCTTCCGGGCTGTCATCATTAAACTGTGCAATGGCGATAGCCTTCGTCATTTCATGACCAGCGTTTATGCACTGGTTAAGTGTTTCCATGAGTTTCATTCTGAACATCCTTTAATCATTGCTTTGCGTTTTTTTATTAAATCTTGCAATTTACTGCAAAGCAACAACAAAATCGCAAAGTCATCAAAAAACCGCAAAGTTGTTTAAAATAAGAGCAACACTACAAAAGGAGATAAGAAGAGCACATACCTCAGTCACTTATTATCACTAGCGCTCGCCGCAGCCGTGTAACCGAGCATAGCGAGCGAACTGGCGAGGAAGCAAAGAAGAACTGTTCTGTCAGATAGCTCTTACGCTCAGCGCAAGAAGAAATATCCACCGTGGGAAAAACTCCAGGTAGAGGTACACACGCGGATAGCCAATTCAGAGTAATAAACTGTGATAATCAACCCTCATCAATGATGACGAACTAACCCCCGATATCAAGTCACATGACGAAGGGAAAGAGAAGGAAATCAACTGTGACAAACTGCCCTCAAATTTGGCTTCCTTAAAAATTACAGTTCAAAAAGTATGAGAAAATCCATGCAGGCTGAAGGAAACAGCAAAACTGTGACAAATTACCCTCAGTAGGTCAGAACAAATGTGACGAACCACCCTCAAATCTGTGACAGATAACCCTCAGACTATCCTGTCGTCATGGAAGTGATATCGCGGAAGGAAAATACGATATGAGTCGTCTGGCGGCCTTTCTTTTTCTCAATGTATGAGAGGCGCATTGGAGTTCTGCTGTTGATCTCATTAACACAGACCTGCAGGAAGCGGCGGCGGAAGTCAGGCATACGCTGGTAACTTTGAGGCAGCTGGTAACGCTCTATGATCCAGTCGATTTTCAGAGAGACGATGCCTGAGCCATCCGGCTTACGATACTGACACAGGGATTCGTATAAACGCATGGCATACGGATTGGTGATTTCTTTTGTTTCACTAAGCCGAAACTGCGTAAACCGGTTCTGTAACCCGATAAAGAAGGGAATGAGATATGGGTTGATATGTACACTGTAAAGCCCTCTGGATGGACTGTGCGCACGTTTGATAAACCAAGGAAAAGATTCATAGCCTTTTTCATCGCCGGCATCCTCTTCAGGGCGATAAAAAACCACTTCCTTCCCCGCGAAACTCTTCAATGCCTGCCGTATATCCTTACTGGCTTCCGCAGAGGTCAATCCGAATATTTCAGCATATTTAGCAACATGGATCTCGCAGATACCGTCATGTTCCTGTAGGGTGCCATCAGATTTTCTGATCTGGTCAACGAACAGATACAGCATACGTTTTTGATCCCGGGAGAGACTATATGCCGCCTCAGTGAGGTCGTTTGACTGGACGATTCGCGGGCTATTTTTACGTTTCTTGTGATTGATAACCGCTGTTTCCGCCATGACAGATCCATGTGAAGTGTGACAAGTTTTTAGATTGTCACACTAAATAAAAAAGAGTCAATAAGCAGGGATAACTTTGTGAAAAAACAGCTTCTTCTGAGGGCAATTTGTCACAGGGTTAAGGGCAATTTGTCACAGACAGGACTGTCATTTGAGGGTGATTTGTCACACTGAAAGGGCAATTTGTCACAACACCTTCTCTAGAACCAGCATGGATAAAGGCCTACAAGGCGCTCTAAAAAAGAAGATCTAAAAACTATAAAAAAAATAATTATAAAAATATCCCCGTGGATAAGTGGATAACCCCAAGGGAAGTTTTTTCAGGCATCGTGTGTAAGCAGAATATATAAGTGCTGTTCCCTGGTGCTTCCTCGCTCACTCGACCGGGAGGGTTCGAGAAGGGGGGGCACCCCCCTTCGGCGTGCGCGGTCACGCGCACAGGGCGCAGCCCTGGTTAAAAACAAGGTTTATAAATATTGGTTTAAAAGCAGGTTAAAAGACAGGTTAGCGGTGGCCGAAAAACGGGCGGAAACCCTTGCAAATGCTGGATTTTCTGCCTGTGGACAGCCCCTCAAATGTCAATAGGTGCGCCCCTCATCTGTCAGCACTCTGCCCCTCAAGTGTCAAGGATCGCGCCCCTCATCTGTCAGTAGTCGCGCCCCTCAAGTGTCAATACCGCAGGGCACTTATCCCCAGGCTTGTCCACATCATCTGTGGGAAACTCGCGTAAAATCAGGCGTTTTCGCCGATTTGCGAGGCTGGCCAGCTCCACGTCGCCGGCCGAAATCGAGCCTGCCCCTCATCTGTCAACGCCGCGCCGGGTGAGTCGGCCCCTCAAGTGTCAACGTCCGCCCCTCATCTGTCAGTGAGGGCCAAGTTTTCCGCGAGGTATCCACAACGCCGGCGGCCGGCCGCGGTGTCTCGCACACGGCTTCGACGGCGTTTCTGGCGCGTTTGCAGGGCCATAGACGGCCGCCAGCCCAGCGGCGAGGGCAACCAGCCGAGGGCTTCGCCCTGTCGCTCGACTGCGGCGAGCACTACTGGCTGTAAAAGGACAGACCACATCATGGTTCTGTGTTCATTAGGTTGTTCTGTCCATTGCTGACATAATCCGCTCCACTTCAACGTAACACCGCACGAAGATTTCTATTGTTCCTGAAGGCATATTCAAATCGTTTTCGTTACCGCTTGCAGGCATCATGACAGAACACTACTTCCTATAAACGCTACACAGGCTCCTGAGATTAATAATGCGGATCTCTACGATAATGGGAGATTTTCCCGACTGTTTCGTTCGCTTCTCAGTGGATAACAGCCAGCTTCTCTGTTTAACAGACAAAAACAGCATATCCACTCAGTTCCACATTTCCATATAAAGGCCAAGGCATTTATTCTCAGGATAATTGTTTCAGCATCGCAACCGCATCAGACTCCGGCATCGCAAACTGCACCCGGTGCCGGGCAGCCACATCCAGCGCAAAAACCTTCGTGTAGACTTCCGTTGAACTGATGGACTTATGTCCCATCAGGCTTTGCAGAACTTTCAGCGGTATACCGGCATACAGCATGTGCATCGCATAGGAATGGCGGAACGTATGTGGTGTGACCGGAACAGAGAACGTCACACCGTCAGCAGCAGCGGCGGCAACCGCCTCCCCAATCCAGGTCCTGACCGTTCTGTCCGTCACTTCCCAGATCCGCGCTTTCTCTGTCCTTCCTGTGCGACGGTTACGCCGCTCCATGAGCTTATCGGGTCCACTCGCGAACGCAGAAAGGCCCACCCGAAGGTGAGCCAGTGTGATTACATTTGCGGCCTAACTGTGGCCAGTCCAGTTACGCTGGAGTCACTAGTATTTAGGTGACACTATAGAAGCGGCCGCGACAACTTGTCCACGTGGAATTCTAAGCTTAGGATCCCAATGTGCTGGAAAGGATCAGACCTTTCCGGCCACCGCCACCAAGGTGCAGGCCACCCTGGGCATGCATCGCGGCGCCGCCTTCGACGTCCAGGCGGTGTGCTCGGGCTTCGTCTATGCGCTCTCGGTCGCCGACAACATGATCAAGGGCGGCATGGCCAGCTCGGCCCTGGTGATCGGCGCCGAGACCTTCTCGCGCATCCTCGACTGGAACGACCGCGGCACCTGCGTGCTGTTCGGCGACGGCGCCGGCGCCGTGGTGCTGAAGGCAGGCGAGGGCAAGGGCAACGCCCAGGATCGCGGCATCCTGTGGAGCTCGGTGCACTCCGACGGCCGCTACCACGATCTGCTCTACGTCGATGGCGGGCCCTCGACCACGGGGACGGCGGGCTTCCTGCGCATGCAGGGCCGCGAGGTCTTCAAGCATGCCGTCACCAACCTGGCAGCCGTCGTCGGCGAGACCATGGGCAAGGTCGGGCTTGAGGCCAAGGACATCGACTGGCTGGTCCCGCACCAGGCCAACAAACGCATCATCGACGGTACCGGCCGCAAGCTGGGCCTCTCGGCCGACAAGGTCGTGGTCACCGTCGACCACCATGCCAACACCTCCGCCGCCTCGATCCCGCTGGCCCTGGAAGCCGCCGTCACCGACGGCCGGGTCAAGCGCAACGACCTGCTGCTGCTCGAAGCCATGGGCGGCGGCCTGACCTGGGGCGCCAGCCTGGTTCGCTGGTAGGCTCAAGAGCCGACGCGAAGTCGGGCTCCAGTGCCAAAAAAGTGATTCATCCAACACATGAAGTGTGGGATTTCTGACACACCTCCTTGCGCATATTTCACTTTAATTGCAATTTCTAAATGCCCGATTCAGCAGCATTTATCGTCATGTCGTTTGCAGCTTTCACCTGACACTTCAGCTGAATCTGGCCCCTAATCCCGCCGTAATTTCAATGCTTAAGGTGGTCTTGTGATGTTGACCGCGAGCCCTTCTTACACTATGGTTTAAGAGGGGAAGGGGAATGCTGAATGGATCAACGGACGATCACCCGCGCTGACCTCAGCGAATCGGTGTTTCAGGAAGTGGGTCTGTCCCGTAATGAATCTGCCGATCTGGTCGAGGTCATCCTCGGAGAGATCGCGGATGCGCTCGCCCGCGGCGAGACGGTGAAGATCTCATCTTTCGGGAGCTTTTCGGTTCGCGACAAGGGTCAGCGGGTCGGCCGTAATCCAAAAACCGGACAGGAAGTACCAATCCTGCCGCGGCGTGTCCTCGTCTTCCGCGCGTCTAACGTGCTCAAAGCACGCATCAATAATCTGCCTATAAGTAATGATGATGTGGAAGGTGAATGATGGTCATTGTCAGCGCTCAGGGGATGGAGCGCCGCGTCGAGAAGTCGGCGCTAGCGTTCCGAACGATCAGTGAAGTCGCAACCGAACTCGACGTGCCGCAGCACGTCCTGCGTTTCTGGGAGAGCAAGTTCAGCCAGGTCCGTCCGCTCAAGCGCGGGGGTGGCCGGCGGTACTATCGCCCTGAGGACGTCGATCTGCTGCGTCGTATCCGTTCGCTGCTCTATGATGACGGCTACACCATCAAGGGCGTGCAGCGCCTCTTGAAGGAAGGCCGTGGCCGCCTGACGGGTCGCGAGGCCGGCGAGGGCGATGCCGCCCGGATGCTGCCGGTCGAAGCCGAGGTCCGCAGCCTGCCGCGCACCGGCCCGCAGCCGGCGACCAACGTCGCTCTGCCGCGGCCGACCGCCAAGCTCGACGGTGGCAAGCGCCGCGAGATCGAGAACGTGCTCGACGATCTGCAGAACGCGCTCGAGCTGCTGCGCCGCACGTTGCACGGCCAGCATTAAAAAAACGCCGATCCGCGCGGCCGCGCGGAATTCGAAACGGACGCCGCCGGATTGTCTCCCCGGCGGCGTCTGTCGTTTTGGGGTTCGCGAACGTTGAAATGGATGGGGAGGAAGCGCTAAGTACCGCTCACGGTCGGGGCGTAGCGCAGCCCGGTAGCGCATCAGTCTGGGGGACTGGGGGTCGTGGGTTCGAATCCCGCCGCCCCGACCAATCTTCGCCCGCAGCGGAAGCGGCGTCAGCCCTTCTCGGCGATCAGCCGGCCTTCGGAGGTCAGCTTGCAGACCAGCCAGTCGGGCTTCAGCTTGTTGCTGAACCACGGCTCGGCCCAGCCCATGGCGATGCAGCGGCGGATCATGTCGGGGTCGACGGCCTGTCCGTCGAGATCGAACAGGGGCAGCTTGCCGCCCGCCTGGCTGAGGCCGCGCCGGAGGTACGTGATGTCACGTTCTGTCGGAATATCAATGGATTGAGGATCGTTTCTATCCTCAAATCTCAAGACCTGAGCGGCATTGGCCATTGCGATCGAAAGCCCCCGTGTCCGGCCCCACGGCCGGCCACCCCAAGTGGAAGAATAATCCACAACTATCTGAAAAGAAACGGAAATATTTCTTGACCTCATTCTGCATCTGGATTCGCTGCATCTGGTAGGTCGAAGAGCACGCCATGTCCCAAGTCTTGTCCGTCTACATGACCGCCGGCGACCTCGCCGAGGCCGAGAAGATTGCCCAGGCGCTGGTCGATGAGCGCCTGGCGGCCTGCGTCAACATCTTCGACGGCGTGCGCTCGGTGTTCCGCTGGCAGGGCAGCGTGCAGAGCGGCCGCGAGGTGGTGCTGATCGCCAAGACGGTCGAGGAGCGCTTCGACGATCTGCGCGAGCGGGTGATCGAGCTGCACTCCTACGAGCTGCCCTGCATCGTGGCGCGGCCGGTCAGCGACGGCCATCCGGGCTTCCTGGAATGGATCGAGGCCGAGACCGACCCGTCCTCGGCAATCTGAGCGATTGCGGCGCCACACAATCGAGACGATGGTCCCGTCCCCTCGCCGCCAGCCTTTGCTACGGTAGTCCCATGTCCAGTACCGCTTCAATCCTGCCCGCTGCGTCGCCGATGCGGGGCGAGCGTCTTTCGCTCCTGTACTCGTCGATCAGCCATGGGCTGATGCACCTGATGACTGCGTTCTACTCGGTGATCGTGGTGTCGCTGGCGGTAAGCTGGAACGTCCCCGATTACCAGCTGCTCGAGCTCTACGGGCCGGCGGCGATCCTGCTGGGTGTCGGCGCGCTGCCGGCGGGCTGGCTCAGCGACCGCTGGAGCGCGCCGGGCATGATCGTGATCATGCTGGTTGGCATGGGCCTAAGCTCGATCGGCTGCGGCCTGGTAGCGACGGGCGACACGCTGGCGCTGGGTGTCGGGCTGGGCGGCATCGGGTTGTTCGGCTCGATCTACCACTCGGTGGGGATCGGCTGGGTGATCCGCACCGCCTCGCGTCAGGGTCACGCCATGGGCGTCAACGGCCTGTTCGGCAGCGCCGGCCTGGCGCTCTACGGCATCTTCCCGGCGGCGCTCATCAGCCTGCATTCATGGCGCGCCGCTTTCATCGTTCCCGGCCTGATCTGCCTGGGCCTCGCCGTGGCGCTGTGGTGGCATTGGCGCCAGGGCGCGGTGGGCGACCGGCAGATGCCGGCGACATCGGGGGTGAATCCCGGCCGCGACGCGTTCTGGCGGGTCTTCATCATCCTGTCGATCACCATGTTCGTCGAAGGCGTGCAGTGGCAGGCGATGATGTACGGCGCCGGCATGCTGTTCTCGGGCCGCCTTGCTGGTGAGATCGAGTCGATCCGCTCGTTCTTCGGCCGCTACGGTGTCGAGACGCAGGTCGTGCTGTGGGTTGGCCTGGCGACGTCGATGATCTACGTGCTGTCGGGCATCGCGCAGTACGTCATCGGCAACCGCGTGCTCGACCGTTACCGGCTCAAGACGATCTACGTCGTCGCCACCGGCCTGGGTGCCTTCGCCATGCTGATGGTGGCCGAGGGCAGCGGCCTGATCGTGCTGGCGGGCGCCGTGTTCGCGGCGATCCTCAGCTCGGCCACCGGGCCGGTCGAGAACCTGATCATCGCCCGCTACACGCCCAGCCGTTTCCACGGCCTGGGTTTTGGCGCGAAGTTCGTCATCGCCTTCGGTGTCGGCTGGCTGGCGATCAAGCTGATATCAGCCGTCAAGGCGCGCACCGGCGAGCTCGACGTCCTGTTCCTCGGCCTCGCCATCGCGGCTGTTGCGATGTGCCTGGTGTCGTTGCTGCTGCCCGGCGGCGAGCGCCGGGAAGAGCCGGCCGCGGTACCGCAGCCGGCTGAGTGACTCACCTCACCCTGAGGAGCGCCCGACAGGGCGCGTCTCGAAGGGTGGGCAACACATCGAGTCTGCTGCCCATGCTTCGAGACGGCCGCTGCGCGGCCTCCTCAGCATGAGGTTTGTGTCATTTCCCCCGGAACGCCGGCCGCGACAGGCAGCGGTCGAGCCAGTTGGCGACGTCGGCGTGGCCGGTCATGTCGAGCTTCACCAGCTTGGCCCAGCCCATGACAGAGGCGAGGTTGAGGTCGGCAATGGTGAAGGTGTCGCCCAGCAGGTACTGCTTGCCGTCGAGCGTGTCGTCGAGCACGGCAAGCGGCTTCTGCACCGCCGCCTTGGCGTCGTCGACCGCCTTGGGGTTCTTCTTGTCCGGCGGGGTCATGAAGCTGTCGACGACGATCGTCAGCAGATGTCGCTCGATCTCGGTCATGCCCCAGAACGACCACTGATAGGCGAGGCCTTCGCCTTCGATGGTCGTGGGCCACAGCGCGCCGCCGTATTTCTTGGCGAGGTACAGGTTGATCGCCATCGACTCGAACAGCACGAGATCGCCATCGACCATCGCCGGCATCTTGCCGTTGGGGTTGACCTTGAGGAACTCGGGGTCCTTCACCGACTTCATGTCGAGCACGACGTGCTCGTGCTCGATGCCACATTCGCGCGCACACCACAGCGCACGCGCCGCGCGCGACTGCGGCGAGCCGTAGATCTTTACCTTGGCCATCGTGTCTCCCTCTCAGTCCGGCGCCATGCCCTTGTCGGTCAGTTCCTTGATCGCGTTCTCGTTCTTCGCCAGATGCGTCAGGCCCATGCCGCGCAGCACGTTCGCCGCCTTGGTGAACTGGATGTTGTCGTAGCCGACGATCTCGATCCGGTTGCCCCAGGGATCGCGGAAATCGAGGAAGCGACCGGGCAGGGGCGTGATGCCGGCGTCGAGCAATGCCTTGCGCACCGCCTCCTTGTCGTCGACGACGAGGCCGAAGTGGCGCCCGTCGTCGGATGGCTGAGTGCGGCCCTTCTGCAACGCGATGAACTGGTCGCCGAGGTCGATGAAGGCCATGGTCGCGCTCTTGCCGCGCAGCTTGAAATCGAACAGCCGGCCATAGAACGCCAAGGCCTCCTCGATATCGCCGACTTCGAGCGCGACATGATTGAAGCCGACGGCGCGTGCCTTGCGTGCTTCGGACATGGCGTCCTCTATTCCGCGGCTTTGGCCGCTGGCTGGTTGGTCTGGCGCAAGGCCTGGTCGAGATCGGCGATGATATCCTCGACGCTCTCGATGCCGATCGACAGGCGCACGACGTCGGGGCCGGCACCGGCGGCGATGCGCTGCTCCTCGGTGAGCTGGCGATGCGTGGTCGAAGCGGGATGGATCACCAGACTCTTGGCGTCGCCGATATTGGCGAGGTGCGAGAAGAGCTCCAGCGAATCGACCAGCTTGATGCCCGCCGCGTAGCCGCCCTTGACCCCGAAGGTGAAGATCGAGCCGGCGCCCTTCGGCAGGTACTTCTTCGCCAACTTGTTGTACTTGTTCGACGGCAGGCCGGCGTAGTTCACCCAGGCCACGGCGGGATGCTTCTCGAGATACTCGGCGACCTTCTGCGCGTTGGCGCAATGGCGCTCCATGCGCAGGCCCAGGGTCTCGATGCCCAGCATGGTGACCCAGGCGTTGAATGGCGCCTGCGAGGGGCCGAGGTCGCGCAGGCCCACGGCGTGGCCGTGAAAAGTGTAAGCCATGTCTCCGAACGTCTCGTAGAAGTTCAGGCCGTGATAAGCCGGCTCCGGCCCGGCGAGGCTCGGGAACTTGCCGCCGCGCGACCAGTCGAATTTTCCTGAGTCGACGATCGCGCCGCCCATCGACGTGCCCGTGCCGCACAGGAACTTCGTTGTCGAATGCACCACCAACGTCGCGCCGTACTCGATCGGCCGGCAGAGGTAGGGTGTGGCCAGCGTGTTGTCGACCAGCAGGGGCACGCCGGCCGACTCCGCGATCTTGGCGATCGCCTCGATGTCGCAGACCACGCCGCCGGGATTGGCAAGGCTCTCGATGAACAGCACCTTGGTCTTCGGCGTGATGGCCTTGCGGAAATTCTCCGGGTCGTCGGGATCGACGAACACCGCCTTCCAGCCGAACTTGGGATAGGTGTTCTTCATCTGCTGCACCGAGCCGCCATAGAGCTTGGTGCTCGCCACCACCTCGTCGCCCGGAGCCATCAGCGGGAACAGTGCCAGCACCTGCGCCGCATGGCCGGAGGCGCAGACGATGCCGCCGCGACCACCTTCCAGCGCCGCGAGCCGCGCTTCGAGCGCCGCAGTCGTCGGATTGGTGAGCCTGGAGTAGATGAAGCCCACGGTCTGCAGGTTGAACAGCGCCGCGGCGTGGTCGGCGTCCTCGAAGACGTAGGCCGTCGTCTGGTGGATCGGCAGGGCGCGCGAGCCGGTGGACGGATCCGGGGCGGCGCCGGCATGAATCGCCAGGGTCTCGAACCCGGGTTTGCGCTGCTCGCTCATGGTGGTCTCCGGAACGATTTGTGACCGTCACAATTCAAATGTGTCGGTGGGCTGATGTGCAATCCTGCCTTGGTGACAGATCAGGCGCAACGCGCCTAAATTCGCGCCGCGTTGAACAATAATTGAGGAGCCGAGTCGTGAACGCCAAGCCCCGGGGCCGTCAGTTCTTCCAGAATCCCGGACCGACCAATATTCCCGACCGGATCCTGCGCGCGATGGACCGCGCGACGCTCGACTTCCTGAGCGACGAGTTCATGGCCATCCACCGCTTCTGTCACGCGGGCGTCAAGCGCGTGCTGAAGACGCAGCAGCATCTCTTCATGTACGCCTCCAGCGGCCACGGCGCGTGGGAGGCCTCGCTGGTCAATCTTTTCCAGCCCGGCGACACGGTGCTGATGCTCGAGTCCGGCTACTTCTCCGAGAGCTGGGAGCAGATGGCGACCAATCTCGGCCTGAAGATCGAGCGCGTCGCCGCCGACTGGCGCATGGGCGTGCGCGTGGCGGACGTGGCGCGTCGCCTCGAAGCCGACAAGGCGCACCAGATCAAGGCGGTGCTCACGGTGCACAACGAGACCGCAACCGGTCTCGCCACGCCGATCGCCGAGATCCGCCGCGCCATCGACGACACCAAGCATCCGGCGCTGCTGCTGGTCGACACGATCTCGTCGCTGGGCTGCTACGATTTCAAGATGGATGCCTGGGGCGTCGACGTCTGCGTCGGCGGCAGCCAGAAGGGCCTGATGCTGCCGACCGGCATGTCGTTCACCGGCGTCAGCAACAAGGCCTTCGATATGTCGAAGAAGCCCGGCCTGCCCAGGCACTACTGGAACTGGGAGATGATGACGCGACGCGAGCCGCAGAGCTTCGTCGGCACGACGCCGGTGCATCTCTTCTTCGCGCTCGAGGAGTCGATCAAGATCATCGAGGAGGAGGGGCTCGACGCGATCTTCGCGCGCCACCGCCGCCTCGCCGACGCCACGCGTGCCGCCGTCGTGCATTGGGGCGGCCAGTCGATGGGCGGCGCCTCGTGCACGACCAAGGGCGTCACCGGCAAGGTCAAGGAGCTGGAGCTGTTCTGCGCCGATCCCTCGCGGCTGTCGGACTCGGTGACGGCGGTGATCGTGCCCGATGGCCACGACGCCAATGCGATGCGCACCGTCGCGCTCAACCGCTACAACCTGTCGCTCGGCGGCGGGCTGGGGCCGCTGATGGGCCGCGTCTTTCGCATCGGGCACATGGGTGACCTCAACGAGCCGATGCTGCTGGGCTCGCTGGCCACGGTCGAGCTGGCGTTCAAGACCTCGGGCATTCCGTACCGCGAAGGCGGCGTCGACGCGGCGATCAAGTCGCTGGCAACGGCGTAGTGCGATGAACCGCCGGCAGTTCGCGTCGCTGATGATCGGCGGCGCGGCTGTCGGGTTGTCCCCGCCTGCCCGGGCCGACCGCGATCCGGCAGAGGCGAAGACCGAGTTTGTCACACTGAAGAATCTCCGCCTCGAAAGCGGCGTCGTCCTGCCCGAGGTGAGCATCGCCTATCACGCCTTCGGCAAGCTGGCGGCCGACGGCCGCAACGCCGTGCTGCTGATGCACGGCTTCACCGCCGGTCACCACATGATCGGTCGGGCGGGCAGTGCGGTTGGGTCGTGGGATGCGTTGGCCGGACCGGACAAGGCGATTGATACCAACCGGCTGTTCGTCGTCTCCTCGAACATGCTCGGCTCGTGCTTCGGCTCGACCGGGCCGGCCTCGATCAACCCGGCCACCGGCAAGCTCTGGGGCCCCGATTTCCCGGCGATCACGGCCATCGACATCGTGACGGCGCAGCAGCGTTTGCTCGAGGCGCTGGGCGTGAAGCGTCTGCTGGCAGTCAGCGGGCCATCGTATGGCGGCATGCTGGCGTTCCAGTGGGGCGTGAGCTTTCCGGACTTTGTCGACGCCATCGTGCCGGTAGTCGCCGGACCCAAGGCGCACGATCTGGAGGCGCCGTTCAAGGCGCTGAGCGAATGGCTGGCGGCCGATCCGAACTGGAATGGCGGTTGGTACTACGACAAGGGCGGCATCGCCGCGTCGATGACCGACTACTACGTCGCCTATCTCGAGAACTACGGCATCGATGCACAGCTCAAGCCGCGCTTTCCCAACGAGGCCGCGCGCAAGGCCGAGATCCGCCGCCGGGCCGAGGCCTGGTCCCGCGTGTTCGACGGCAACACGCTGCTCACCCTGTTTCGCGCCGTCCTGCACTTCGATGCCGAGAAGGACTTCGCGCGCCTGAAGGGAAGGAAGGCGCTCTACGTGCTGTCGCGCAGCGACCACGACTACCCGCCGTCGACCGCGCCCGCCATCATCGCCAGGATGCGCGCGGCGGGTGCGGACGCCACCTATTTCGAGATCGACAGCGACCTCGGGCATTTCGCATCGGGCGCGGATGCGGCGAAATGGGCGCCCCGGCTGCGTGCGTTCATGGCGTCATTGGAGGGGCGTCGCTGAGGTCCTGCCTGTGTTAGGCTCGGGCCACGACAACCAAGATTCGGGGGATTCGTGATGATTGGGATGAGAAGGATCACGGTTGCGTTGCTCGGCATTGTCATCCTTGGTCTCGCCGCCGCGCCCGCTGAAGCAGGTATGGGCGGTGTCAACGTCCCGCAGGGGATAAAGTCCGGTCCATCGTTTCCGCCGGGCGACAACATCCAGCCGAAGACCCCAAAGCAGAAGGGTGTCGTGCAGAAGAAGGGCGCGGACGCCGACCAGGACGGCAAAAGCAAGAGCAAGCCGAAGAACTAGCGCAGGAGGTTTCGATGAACAGGCGGGAATTCGCGGCGCTCGCCATCGGCGGCGTGGCCGCCTCCTGGGCATCGTCGGCGGAAGCCGAAGGCGAGCTGGTCGACGTCAAGACCGAGCTGTTCAAGATCAAGGACTATCGCCTCGAAAGCGGTGTCGTCATGCCCGAGGTGACGATCGCCTACCAGACCTACGGCAAGCTCGCCGCCGACGGCCGCAACGCCGTGCTGCTGACGCACGGCTATACCAGTAGCCACCACATGGCCGGCCGCATGTCTGGTGGCAGCGGCGAGGGCTCGTGGGACGGCCTGGTCGGTCCGGGCAAGGCGATCGACACCAACAAATTGTTCGTCGTGTCCTCGAACATGCTGGGCTCGTCCTACGGCTCGACCAGCCCGGCCTTCACCAATCCCGTCACCGGCAAGCCCTACGGTCCCGACTTCCCCGACATTACCGTCGTCGACATCATCACCGCGCAGAAGCGGCTGCTCGACTCGCTGGGCGTGAAGCATCTCGTCGCGGTGGCCGGCCCGTCCTATGGCGGCACGCAGACCTTCCAGTGGGGCGTGAGCTTCCCCGATTTCATGGATGGCATCGTGCCGGTCGTCTCGGCGCCGCGTTCGGCGGCCGGTGCCGGTGCGGTGCAGCAGCTGATCGACCAGCTCGCCGAGGATCCGAACTGGAACGGCGGCTGGTACTACGACAAGGGCGGAATCGTGCCGACCCTCACCAAGCTGCGTATCGCCACGCTCAAGCGCTACGGCATCGACGACCAGCTCAAGGCGCAGTTCCCCGATGTCGCGGCGCGCGAGGCCGAGATCAAGCGCCGGGCGGAGACGTGGTCGAAAGTGTTCGACGGCAATTCGCTGGTCGTTCTGCGCAAGGCCTCCGTGCGCTTCGACGCGGTCAAGGATTTCGCCAAGCTCAAGGCCAAGGTGCTCTACGTGCTGTCGCGTACCGACAAGGTGTTCCCGCCGACCCTCTCACCCGGCGTGATGGCGCAGCTCAAGGCAGTCGGCGCCGACGCCGACTATTTCGAGATCGACAGCGAGATGGGCCACTCGGCCTCGGGCCTCGACGCCGCCAAATGGGCGCCGCGCCTGCGCACCTTCATGGCCTCGCTGGAGAAGCGCAGCTAGAATCGAGCTGGGCGACGAGCGCTGGCAGACGTTGCGTCTGGCCGATCTGCGCCATCCAGCACCACAGCTCGAGCACGAAGTAGAGGTGATAGAGATCGAGCGTCGCGGCGCTGTGTGCGCGCTCGGTCGGCCCGTAGCCATCGAGCAGCGCGCGCCTGGACTCCTCGGTCAGGTAGAAGGCCGCCTTGGCGACATCCATCAACGGATCGCCGGCCAGCGCGCCTTCGAAATCCACGACGCCGGTGAGCCGCACGTCGCCGTCCGTCGTCGTGGCGAGCAGGTTGCCGGCGTGCAGATCGTTGTGACACAGGACCGCCTGCGTGCAACCGCCGAACAGATGCGCGCGCGCCTCGACGTGTCCCGATATGCGTCGCGCCAGGGCGGCATCACCACCGCGCTCGGCAAACTCCTTGAGCTTGCGTTGGAATTGATGCGTCAGGTAGGCGTGGTTGGTCGGATGGGGCGTGACGATGTCCTTCACGCCGATGTAGCCGAACGCCGTCATCGGAATGCGATGGAACTCGCGCAGCAACCGGCCGATCTGCCTGTGCTCGGAGACCCGCTGCTCCGCGGTGAAGGCGGTTTCGATCTGTCCAAGCACCACGCCATCCAGCTTGGTCATCAATGCCCAGCTCAGGGCGAGCAGCGTCTTTGAATCGTCCGCGAGCAGGATGCGCGGCACCGACACGCTCAGGCGATCGCGAAGCAGGCCGGCGATCATGACCTCCTTCTGCATCTTCCACTGCAAGGCGTCGGGGTAAACCTTCAGCACCAGCGGCCGATGGGCCGCGTCGACGAAGCTGACTTCGTGAATGGCTGCGAGCTCGCCGCCATAGAGCCGCGACACATGAGCGACGGCTTGGCCCGAAACAACCCGGTCGACGATCGCCTGCGCGGTCTCAACGGATACCTGCAGATCGGGTTTGAGTTGCATCGCTACCTCTTGCGCGCGGCAGGTGTATAGTGCCGCATCCGCCCGGGAGGAAAGCATGTCCGTCACCGCCCTGAAGAACGCCAAGTCGGTCCGCGAGCAGGTCAGTGCCGAGGAGTGGCAGAAGCGCGTCGATCTCGCCGCCTGCTACCGCCTCGTTCACCTGTACGGGATGGACGAAATGATCGCCAACCACATCTCGACCCAGGTGCCGGGCGAGCCGGGTGTCTTCCTGCTCAATCCCTACGGCTATCTCTACGACCAGATGCACGCCTCGTGCTTCGTGAAGGTCGATTTCGACGGCAACACGCTGTTCGACCCCACCGGGCTCGGCCCCAACCGCGCCGGCTTTGTGATCCATAGCGCGATCCACAAGGCGCGCCATGACGTCGATTGCGTGATCCACACGCATACGCTGGCCGGCATGGCGGTCTCGGCGATGAAGCAGGGCCTGATGCCGCTGGCGCAGACAGCGATGCGCTTCATCGACATCGGCTACCACGACTACGAGGGCCCGGCGATCCGCATGGACGAGCAGAAGCGGCTGCAGGACAATCTCGGCGATCGCGAGGTGATGATTCTGAAGAACCACGGACTTCTTGCCGTGGGTCCGTCAATTCCCGAAGCCTTCAACAACATCTGGCGCCTGGAGCGCGCTTGCCAGCTGCAGGTGATGGCGCTGTCGTGCAACACCGAGCTGTCGCTGCCGCCGCGCGAGACCGTCGAGGCCTCGAACCACCTGTTCAAGCCCGGTGTGCGTCGCCGTCTCGGCCAGCTCGAGTGGCCGGCGCTGATGCGCAAGCTCGACGGCATCGACCCGTCGTACCGCGACTAAGACGAAAGCGATGCGCCGGCGCGATCTCGCGCGCACGGCCGCCGGCCTCGCCCTGGCGAGCGCCGCCGGTCGTGCATTCGCCCAGGACTCCTGGCCCGACCGCGCGATCAAGCTGGTCGTCGGCTATCCGCCGGGCGGGCCCAACGACCTGCTGGCACGCATCCTCGCGCCCAAGCTCAGCGAGCTCTTGAAGCAGACCGTGGTGATCGACAACCGCGGCGGCTCCAACGGCGAGATCGCCGCGGCGGCCATCGCGAAGTCGCCCTCAGACGGCTACACGATCCTGTTCTCGTCCAATGGCCCCGTGACCGTGTCGCCGGCGCTGGGCCGCAAGCTGCCCTACGACCCGCTGACCGAGCTCACCCCCATCATGCCGATCGGCGTCAGCCCGATGCTGCTGGTGGTGCGACCGGATTTGCCGGCCAGGGACGTGAAGGAGCTGATCGCGCTGGCCAAGGCGAAGCCCGGCAAGCTCAACGGCGCCTCGGCGGGTACCGGCGGCATGACCCATCTCGGGCTGGAACTGTTCAAGTCGATGGCCGGCCTCGACATCGTGCACGTGCCGTACAAGGGCGGCGGGCCGGCGATGACCGACCTGATGGCCGGCCAGGTCGACCTCTATTTCGGCGGCGTGCCCACGGCGCTGCCGCACGCGCGTGGCGGCAAGCTGCGCGGGCTCGCGGTCACCAGCCTCGCGCGTCTCGCCGGCGCGCCCGACATCCCGACCCTGGACGAGAGTGGCCTCACGGGTTTCGACGCCGGCATCTGGTATGGCGTGTTCGGCCCACCCAATCTGCCGTCGCCGGTGATCGCCAAGCTGCGCGCGGCCTTCACGACCGTCATGGCCGACGCCGACGTCAAACGCTATTTCGTCGAAAACGCCGTCGATTCGCTGCCCACCACGCCCGAGCGCTTCGCCCAGTTCGCAGCCCAGGACTTCGTCAAGTGGCAGGACCTCGCCAAGCGCGCCAATATCACCGCTGAATGAGTCACTGTTCCCCCGGGGACAGCCGCGTCCGCTCGATCCAAGCTTTGAAAGCGCCATGACCGACGCAGCCATCAGCCGACCCAGCGCTGTCCCGCACGCCGCCGCGATCTATCTCGCGCTCGTGCAGTTCCTCTTCACCATCGGCTGGTCGGTCTATGTGATCTTCCTGCCCAAGCTGCTCGAGCAGGCGGGCCTGCCCAAGACGATCGCCATCTGGGTCCTCGCAGCCGACCAGGTCGCCTTCATGCTGTCCGACCTCGTCATCGGCGTGTGGATCGACCGCGTGCGCACGACCTTGCAGCGGCTCGGGCCGACGATCGTGGCCCTGACGTCGATCTCGTGCCTGGCCTTCCTGCTGCTGCCCGAAGCCGTGCGGCTGGAGAAGGGGACGGCCGAGGTGGCGCTGGTGGTCGCGCTGCTGGTGTGGACCGTGACCTCCTCGGCGCTGCGGGTGCCGCCGCTGGTGATCCTCGGCAACTACACCGCCAAGCCGCGCCTGCCGCTGGTGCTGGCGCTGAATCTCAGCGGCCTGGCGCTGGGCGGCGCGATCTCGCCGTATCTCGGCGTAGTGCTGCGCGATCTCGATCCGCGCCTGCCGTTCGCGATCTCCAGCATCGTGCTCGTGGCGACGACCGCCGGCCTGGTCTGGGTCGAGCGCGCGCTGGCGCAGTCGCCAGACGCGCCGGCCGCCGACGCACCGAAGGCGCCGATGCACGGCTCGGGTGGCGCGATGCTGTTCTTCGTCGCCATGGCGATCGCCGCGCTGGGCTTCCAGCTGCACTTCTTCGTCAATTCCGCGCCGAACTACCTGCGCTTCGCCAAGCCCGGCGATCTCGACATGCTGATGCCGGTGTTCTGGATCGGCTTCAACATCGCGATGTTCCCGGCCGGCGCGCTCACCAAGCGCTACGGCACCCTGCACGTGATGGCGCTGGCCGCGGTGCTGGGCGTGGTCGGCATCGCCGGCAGCATCCTGGCGACGAACCTCTCGATGCTGATCGCCGCGCAGTTCATTGCCGGATGCGCCTGGGGCGTGGTGTTCGTCTCGGCGTTTTCCGCCGCCTCGTCGCTGGGCTCGCCCGGCCGTGTCGGCATCGCCATGGCGATCCTGTGGGCCGTGCTGGCGCTGGCCACCATGGGCCGCATGCTGATGGTCGGCGGCGGCTACACGCGTATGCCCGACATGGCGGCCATCGTCAGCTGGGGACCGGCCGTGGCCTGGCTGTTCGGCGGGCTGACCCTGGCGCAGGCGGCCCGTGTCCTGCGCCGGCGGGCCTGAGCCTACTGCCGCCAGTCGATGCCCTTGCCCTCGATCTGGCGCAGCGCGGCCTTCCAGTAGGTCTGGCCCCATTCGGGATGGGCACGCATCTGCCGGGCGCGCTCGCCGTACTGGCGGATGACGTCGGGATCGATCGGCGTCGGCTCCTCGTCGAGGCCACGGGCGATGACCTCGACCTCGCAGGCACGTTCCAGCATGTACATGCGGCGCAGCGCGCCGGGAATGGTGGCGCCGACGGTGAGCAGGCCGTGGTTGCGCAGCACGACGGAGTTGCCGTGCTGGCAGGTGACGCCCAGCGCCTCGCATTCCTCGACCGAGGTCGGCATGCCGTACTCGTGGTAGACGAGCTCGTCGTAGACCGCGAGCGTGTCCTGGCTGATCGGCCGCAGGCCCTGCTTCAGCACCGACACGCCGGTGCCGGCGCGGGTATGGGTGTGCATGACGCAATTGGCGTCGGGCCGCGCCTTGTAGACGCCGCTGTGAATGGTGAAGCCGGCGGCGTTGAAGCGGCCGTCCTTGGCGTAGACGTTGCCGTCGAGATCCATCTTCACCAGGCTCGAGGCGGTGATCTCGTGGAACAGCTCGCCGTAATTGTTGATCAGGAAGCACTTGGGCTCGCCCGGGATCCGCACTGTCATGTGCGTGTCGATCGTGTCGGTCCAGTTGTACATGTCGCTGATGCGATAGAGCGCCGCGAGATCGCAGCGCGCCTGCCACTCGGCGTCGCTCATGTCGGCGCGGGTCTGCTGGATGACCGTGTCCATCGAACACTCCCTTTAGTTCGGGCAGCTTCTCATTCGGGCCTGCAATTGGCGAGCCACCTTCATCGCAGTGCAGGCATGACCTCACGGGCGAACAACCCGACCGAGTGGGCGGCTTCCTCGAAGGAAATGTCGCCGAAGGCCATGCGGCACAGGCAGTAATTGATGCCGGCGGTGTCGTTGTCCTGGCGCATGCGATCGCGCACCGTCGAGGGCGAGCCGGCGACGATGTAGCCCTTGTCGAGCGCCTCCTCGAACTGCTCGGGGATGAGCTGGCGGGGCAGGCCGACGCCGTGCTTGCGCCACAGGTGGATCAGCGCGTCGTACCACAGCAGGAAGCCGCGCTTGGCAATGGCCTGCGCTTCGCGGTCGGTATCGCCGACCACGATGTGGCGGCTGATGCCCAGGCGGGGCAGGTCCTTGAGGTCGCGGCCGGATTCCTGCCAGACAGCGCGGTACTTGTCGGTGAAGCCGCGCACCGAGGAGGGGTTCATGCCGATCACGGCATTGATGCCGTCCTTGGCCAGCCGCTCGGCGTGGTCGAAGGTGTTGGCGCCATACCACAGCGGCGGGTGCGGGCGTTGCACCGGATGCAGCTCCATCGGCACATCGCGGTAGGTGAAGTACTGGCCCTCGTAGCTCAGCGACGGCGTGGTGAGCCCCTTGAGGATCACCGCATAGGCTTCGGCGAAACGCTGCGGGCCGGTGGCCGGATCGACGCCGTAGTAGCCGACCTCGTACGGGCTGATGCCGCGGCCGATGCCCAGCTCGAGGCGGCCATTGCTGAGCTGGTCGAGCATGCAGATCTCGTCGATCAGCCGCAGCGGGTGGTAGAGGTTGAGTGTATAAACCAGCGGCCCGAAGCGCAGCGTCGAGGTGCGCTGCGCGACGGCGGCGAGGAAGACGCTGGGCGAGGGCGCCATGCCCAGCGGTGTCGCGTGGTGCTCGGCGACGTGATAGGCGCGGAAGCCCGCTTTCTCGTAAAGCTCGATCAGCTTCAGCCGGCTCTCGAACTGCGCACCCAGCGAGTCGCCGGCGCGGTCCATGTGATCGAATACGCCGAACTCCATCCCGCGCTTCCTTCCCGTGCTTCTTGGGCCGGCAGACTGCCCGTCCGCGGGCGCACGGGCAACGCCTAGGGTGTGATCGGCAGCACGCCGGCGGCTGGCCTGAGATCGTAGAGACCGATCGGCTGGCGACGATCCTGCCAGGGATCGAGGCCGCGCCACAGCGACGGCTCGACACGCGTGGCGTTGGCGCGCACCCAGGCGATGAATTTGCGCCGGCGATCCTCGTCGCCCGCGCCCAGCCCGAAACTTCCCTGGCCGGTGAGCAGCACGAAACGCACCTCGCCGCGCTCGACCATTTGCTTGAGCGCGTCCTCCTCGAGGATCGGATCGGTGCCCATGAAACCACCGAATGCCATGACCGGCAGGCCGGTGCGCACGATCACCGGCGCAGCCAGCCGTGCGTTGGGCGTCGCCAGCGCAAACCGCTCGCCCCTGTGGTTGGCCTCGAGGAAAGCCAGCAGGCGCGGATCGTCGGTGGCCACCGGAAAGCGCGTGGCGCCGGTGTTGCGCGTCTGGTTGAAGGGCTCGATGACGCGCCCCAGGCTCGCCGAAGGCAGCATGACGTTGCCGGTCGACAGCGCCGAACTCACCGCCCAGGCGGCTGGCAACACCAGCAGCCCGGCGCAAGCCCACCGCGAGATCCGCAAGGACGCCAGCACCGTGCCGATGGCGAGCGCGCCCAGCAGAAGCGTGGGCACATCGTCGATGCGTCCCTTCGCGAGGTCGACGCCGATATAGGCCTGCCACGCGGCGGTGGCGACGAGCGCCAGCGGCAGCGCCCAGCGCTGCGATGCCGACCACACGCACACGAGGCCGATCGCGGCGAGCGCGGCCACCGGCGGACCCAGCACCGCGAGGTAGTAGGCGTGGAAGATGCCGCCGGCAGCGCTGAAGACAATGCCGTAGGTCAGCGCCCAGCCGCCGTACAGCAGCAGTGACGCGTGATCGCGTGCGAGCGGCCACGCCGGCGCCGTTCGCCGTGCGGCGAAGACCGCGCCGATCGCCGCCAGCGGCAGCAACCAGGCGAATTGGCCGGCGAGATGGCGATCGGCCAGGCGCAGCGGGCCGACCGGCACCGTGTCTGACACGCGCCAGCGCATCGTCTGCCCGGGCGGCGTGGGCTGTGTGACGCTGGGCTCCATCGCCGGCGGCGGTCGCGGCGTGCGGCGCGTGAGTCGCACGAAGCGTTCGATGCCGTTGTGGCCGACGACCAGCTCGACCATCGAGTTGGCCTGGCTGCTGCCGGCGTAGGGACGGCGCTCGTTGGGCACGAGATCAAAGATGACCACCCAGGACAGCGATACGACGATCAGCGCCACGCCGCTCACCGCGAGATGCGCGATGCGGCGCCAGAACGGTACGGGTGCGGCGGCGAGATAGGTCAGCGCCAGGATCGGCACGATGCCCAACGCCACCAGCATCTTCACGTTGAAGGCGACGCCCGCGAGTGCCATGGCGCCCGAAATGCGCCAGACGCTCGGTCGTTCGATCGCGTTCAGCGTCGCCCAGGCGGCCAGCACCAGGAACAGCACCAGCGCGCTGTCGGTGTTGTTGCTGCGATCGATGGCGACGGCGACGGGCATCAGCGCCAGGAACAAGGCCGCCAGCAGGCCGGCCGCCTCGCCGAAATGCCGGCGCACGAGATGGCGCAGGATGGCGACCGACAGCAGCCCTTCGGCCACTTGCGGCAGCAGCAGGCTCAGGCCGCTGTAGCCGAAGGCCCAGGCGCTCGCGGCCTGGATCCAGAACGCCACCGGCGGCTTGTCGAGGGTGACGAAGCCCGCCGGATCGAAGCTGTTGAAAAAGAACAGGTGCCAGCTGTCCAGCATGCTGCGCACGCCGGCCGCGTAGTATTCGGTGCCGAAGCCGTTCTCATCCAGCCGCCAGACGCGCAGGAAGGCGCCCAGCAGCAGGATCGCGACGAAGGCCAGGGTATTGAACCGCACCATCGTGCGGACGAATCGCGCAGATATTGCGTCGAGCCAAGCTTCGTCGTGTATCGGTATGTGTTCGCGGCCGCAGCGAGGCTGACTACAGCTTGCGCTTCTTGCTGCTGATCACGCCCGAGGCGATGCCATGCCACTCGAGCTTGCCGACCAGGCGGCTGTGCTCGATCTTGGGACAGCGGTTCATCACCACGCGCAGGCCGGCATCCTCGGCGCGCTTGGCGGCCTCGTCGTTGCGGATGGTGAGCTGCATCCACACCACCTTGGCGCCATGCTTGATGGCGTCGTCGGTGATCGGGCCGGCCGCCGCGCTGTTGCGGAAGATGTCGACCATGTCGACTTTCTCCGGCAGCTCCTCGAGCGAGGCGTAGGTCTTCTGGCCGAGGATCTCCTGGCCGGCGGCCGACGGGTTCACCGGATAGACGCGGTAGCCCTGGTCGAGCAGGTACTTCATGGCGAAGTAGCTCGGCCGGTTCCAGTTGGCCGAGGCGCCCACCATGGCGATGCTCTTCACGTCGCGCAGCACCTGGCGCATGTAGGAGTCGGGGTAATGGTCGTGGTCGACGGACATGGGCCGACTATACGATCCCCGTCATTCCGAGACGACTCCCGTCATTCCGAGCGTAGCGAGGAATCTCCCAAAACCGGGACTCCATCGCCGGGAGATTCCTCGCTACGCTCGGAATGACGGGATTCCGAGGGGAGCGAAACGAGTGGCCCAGCCTTTGTTGTTCACGCCGATCCAGTTGCGCGACGTGACCCTGAAGAACCGTGTCGTCCTGGCGCCGATGCACCAGTACGCCGCGAAGGAAGGCTTTGCCACCGATTGGCACCTGATGAACGCCGGCCGCTATGCCGCCGGCGGCGCCGGGCTGGTGATCATGGAGTCGACCAAGGTCGAGCGGCGCGGCTGCGGCACGGTGGGCGATCTCGGCCTGTGGGACGACAAGTTCATTCCCGGCGTGCGCCGCTGCGTCGAGTTCATCAAGCAGCACAATGCGGTGCCCGGCATTCAGCTCGGTCACTCCGGCCGCAAGGCGCGGCGCTGGCGGCCGTGGGAAGGCGGCGCGCCGCTGCTCGATCCCAAGGCGCCGGAGGTCTTCGACTGGGAAGGCTGGGAGCTGGTGTCGTCGAGCGCCGAGAACTCACCGGCCACCGACCCGACGCCGCGCGCCCTGTCGCGCGACGAGATCCCCGACGTGATCGAGCGCTGGGGCCAGGCGGCGCGGCGCGCGCACGAGGCGGGCTTCGAAGTGCTCGACGTGCATGGCGCGCACGGCTACCTGATCCACCAGTTCCTCTCGCCGTTCTCCAACAAGCGCAATGACGAGTATGGCGGCTCCGAGCTCAACCGCATGCGCTTCTGTGTCGAGGTCATCGAATCGGTGCGCGCGCATTGGCCGGCGCACAAGCCGCTGTTTCTGCGGCTGTCGGTCGAGGACGATTCGGGCTGGGGTCCGCCGCAGAGCGTCGAGCTCGCCAAGCTGGTGAAGCCCAAGGGCGTCGACGTGATCGATTGCAGCTCCGGCGGCATGCGCGGCAGCCCTGTCGTGAGCGCTGGCCCGGTGACCTACGGCTACCAGGTGCCCTATGCCGAGACGCTGCGCCGCGACGCCGGCATCATGAGCATGGCGGTGGGTCTGATCGTGCACGCCGACCAGGCCGAGACGATCCTGCAGGAGGGCAGGGCCGACCTGATCGCCCTGGCGCGCGAGCTGCTCTACAACCCGAACTGGCCGATGGACGCGGCGCGCAAGCTGGGCGTCGAGGCCGATTTCGGCAGCGTGCCGGCGGCGCAGGGCTACTGGCTGGGCAAGCGCGCGCAGTCCGTGAAGACTGTCATGCCCTCGACCTACGGCACCGGCATAAGGGACGCCGCGGACTAGCAAAAGGGGGAGGACGTCATGATCCCGGGATGGCCTGTGCCGTTGCAGCGTCAGTTGCAGGTTCTCGTGGCGCAATTCCTCACGGGCAGCGGCGCGGCGTGGATCGGCATCGCGAGTATCGAGCGGCTGGGCACCACCGGCGCGTTCCCGCCGACTCAGCGACGCGGCGGCCGACTGGAGACCCTGGGCCACCATGCGATGGCAAAGGCCTTCGTCTGGGTGCAGGGCAGCGAGCCGGAGCTGTGGCTCGACCCGCGCGACAAGAACTATCGTGATCTGTTCGACGAGTTCGCCCGTACGCGGTTGGGCATGGCTGGCCGTCCTACCGGCAGCGACTGGAATGTCGACCACGTCTTTCCCAAGGCGGCCGGCGCGCTCGATGGGTTGAGCCATGTGCGCGCCATGTCGATCGGCGCGCCGGGCAACCAGGCCTTGGGCCGCACCGTCGAGAAGGTAATGAAGCAGCGCGCCGACAAGAAACCGGGCCGCAAGGAGATCCGCCACGCCACCTGGATGACCATTGGCAAGGCTGCGGGTTTCATCGGTTGGGACGCGCTGCCCGACAGCGAGTCGCCCACCGCCAATCTGCCCGCCTGCCGCGCGCTCTTCGCCTATCTCGCGGGGATGGGTATTGTCGCACCGTCAGGCGCAATCGAAGAGCGTCTGACCGCGCATACGCTGACGCGGATTCGCTAGATGGCGCGCGCACGCTCTGGCCTCGTCGGCGTGCTCGGGCTCTGGCTTTTCGCTTGGCCGGTCGCGGCGCAGCTAGCGCCCGGGATCGGCCAGAAGTGCGGTATCGACGTCGCGTTCGAGCCGCTCGGCGTACGCGAGGCGATCACGCAGCAGCCGTTGTCGTATCACGCCATCGTCCTGGTCAGCGTGGTCGCGGGCCGCGAGTGGCGTACCGCCTTCGAAGGTAATCCCTCCGGTGGTCCGCCCACCTGGGGCTTTCTGATTGGTCGCGAGCGTAGCCTCGTAGCCAATCCACTGAAGCAGGGCACGATCGTACGCACGGCCGGGCAGCCCGGTGTGCAGACTTGCGTGCGGCTGATCGAGCAGCTGCTGGCGCTGGTCGCCGACCTCAACCGGTCGCGGGTGCGGTACAACCCGACACCCGCGCTCAGCATCGACGGCGCCAACAGCAACAGCTTCACGCATTGGGCGGTTCGCAAGCTCAATCTCGTGCCGCCGCCGGCGCCGTCGGGAACATACGGGTACTACGCGAACCTCGTGGACTGAAGCTCAGCCCGGGATCTCTGGATCGACCAGCGCGGCGAGCTGGTTGAGCGTGTCCTGCCAGCCGAGATAGCAGGCCTCGGCGGGAATCACGTCGGGCACGCCTGCCTGCACGATGTGCATCTCGGTGCCGCACGAGACCTTCTTCAGGTCGATGGTGACGCGGATCTCGCCCGGCAGGTTGGGATCGTCGAACTTGTCTGTGTAGACCAGGCGCTCATTGGGCTTGAGCTCGAGGTACTCGCCACCGAAGGAGTGGCCGTTGCCGCTGGTGAAATTGGCGAACGTCATGCGGAACTTGCCGCCGACCTTGGGATCCATCTCGTGGACGGTGCAGGTGAAGCCGTTGGGCGGCAGGAACTTGGCGTTCGCGGCCGGGTCGAGGAAGGCGCGATAGACCCGCTCCGGCGGGGCCTTCAGGACGCGATGCAGGCGGATGGTGCTGGGCATGACTAGACTCCTCTGTGACGCTTGCTGGACGGGGTGGGGAAGAGACTCAGGAGATAGCGTTTGAGATGCGCGAGGTTCTGGCGCGCGACCTCGGCGTCCTGCTTGACCTTGGCGAAGACGAACGAGCCCTGCAGCACGGCCTGGATGAAGTAGCCGACGCTCTCGGCGCTCCACTCCGCCTTCGGCGCATGCAGCCGCTTGGCTGCCTCGACATCGCGCGTCAGACCGGCGATGTGCGCCGACATCCCGAGGTCGCAAGCCGCGCGCACCTGGGGATGGGTGGCGTAGGTCTCCTGCACCAGCGTGCCGAGGAAGCAGGTGAACTCCGGGATCTCGCGATCGAGGATGGCGATCCGCAGATCGACGTAGCCCAGTACGCGCTGCAGCGGGTCGTCGAGCTTGCGGTAGTCGGCCGCCGCGAACACCGCCTCGGTCCACTGGTTCCAGTGCGCGACTGCGCCCAGCACCAGCTCTTCCTTGCTCTTGAAGTGATGGAAGAAGCTGCCCTTGGTCACGCCCGCCTCGGCGCAGATGTCGTCCACCGTGGTGGCCGTGTAGCCCTTGGCGCGGATCACTGATGATCCGGCCTCGAGCAGGCGGGTGCGGGATAAAGGAGCGGTCGCGGTCGTCATCTCGGCGGGTCCATACCAATCGGTATGGAGAATACATACCGACTAGTCGGTATGGACGCAAGTACTATTTTGGCCGACGCGGGAGAACGATCGTTTTCAGGGGGTTAGCGGCCCGGCCAGTCGGGCTGCGGCTTCTTCTGCACGAAGGCGTCGATGCCGAGCTTGGCATCCTCGCGCATCATGCCGCCGGCCATCGCCGAGCTGGCGTAGGCGTAGGCCTGCTCGAGGTCCATGGCCATGTGCTTGTGGAACAGCGCCTTGCCCTGCGCGAGCACCAGCGGGCTCTTGGATGCGATGTGCTGCGCCAGCTCCATCGCCGCGTTGTCGAGCTCGGCCTCCAGCACGACGCGCGAGAGCAGCCCGTCGCGCAACGCGGTCTCGGCGCTGATTGGCTCGCCGGTGAAGAGCATGTCGAGCGCGCGCTTGGCGCCGACATTGCGGCCCAGGGGCACCGAGGGCGTGCCGCAGAACAGGCCGATATGCACGCCGGGAGTCGCGAACTTCGCCTCCGAGGAAGCGATGGCGAGATCGCATTGCGCCACCAGCTGGCAGCCAGCCGCCGTGGCGATGCCGCGGACCTTGGCGATCACCGGCTGCTTCAGCCGCGCGATCTTCAGCATCATCGCGCTGCAGCGGCTCATCAGGTCGTGGTGAAAGGCGTAGTCCTCGCTCGACCGCACCTCGCGCAGGTCGTGGCCGGCGCAAAAGGCGCGGCCGTTGGCCTGGATCATCACGACGCGGATCGTGTCGTCGGCATTGAGCCGGTCGAGCTCCTGGTCGAGCGCAGCGATCAGCTCCGACGACAGCGCGTTCATCGCTTTGGGGCGGTTGAGTGTCAGCACGGCGACGCGGCCGTGGTCCTCGCGCAGCAGCACGGGCTCGTTGGCGGTTGCGGGATCGGGCATCGCTGCATCCACTGGTTCTGCGCCCGCTCGGGCGATAGGCTTCGCGCCGGAGAGTCTAGCCGTTTCGGCCGAGGGGAGCGAACCGAACATGACGGGTGAGCCTTTGCGCTTTCCAGCTGTCTTCGCGCAGGAGCTGGAAGTCGTGCGCGCCCGCCGCCGGCAGGTCGACAGCGAGCCCGACGATGCAAGGCGCATCGCGCCGCTGCTGGATTTTGCCGCGAGCGAACACTTCCGGCTCACCAACAAGTATCTGCCGCCGCGCAAGCTCGACCCGGCCTGGCGCGAGCGCTGGCCGCTGCAGCCGGATGGACCTGTCGAGGGCGACGCTCCGCGCGATGAGCCGGCCGCGGCACAACTGGTGGGCCTGGCGCTGTCGGGCGGCGGCATCCGCTCGGCGGCCACCTGCCTGGGCGCGATGCAGGGGCTCGACGCCAAGAACGTCATGCGGCTGGTCGACTACCTGTCGAGTGTCTCCGGCGGCGGCTATGCGGCCGCCTGCCTCAACACCAACATCGCTGGCGTCCGCACGCCCGACCTGCCCTCGGCGCCGCCGGCGCCGGCGCCCCATCGACGCGGCAAGACAGGGGCGGCCGATCCGTTTCCGACGCCGCCGCCGGGCTGGATCTTCCCTTTCCCGCACGCCGTCGGCATCCGCGAGACCGTGCTGTTCCGCTATCTCAGGGCCAATGCCCAGTTCCTGATCCCGCATGGCCGCGTGCTGGAATACGGCTTCGCGCCGGTCCTGCTGTTGCGCGGCCTGTTCCTCAATCTGTGGGCGCTGCTGCCGCTGGTGCTGCTGCTGTCGGCGCTGACCATCGCCATGCTGGGTTGCCCGCGGCTGCAGACCGGTGAGCGCGTGCACGAGATGTTCGCCGCGACGGCAGCGCTGCTCGGAGTCTTCTGGGCGGCGTTCTTCGTCATCAGCCGGCCCGTGCGCAATCTGCTCGAACGCGGCCACGAATGGCTCGGCCGCCTCGTGCTCCTGGCGGCCGGGCTCGGCCTGTCCTGGCTCGCCGCCCAGGCCGACCGCGCTTACGGCGTGATCGCCATCGGCATCGTCGTGGCGATCCTGATCGGCGAATGGATCCGCAAGTGGCAATTCGATCGAGCGCACCGGACGCCGACCGGATCATGGCGCCAGGAATCGGGAGCCGGCGGCCTGGCGCGCGAATCCTATCGGCAGGCCCAGGCGCTGGCGCTGATGGTGAGTGCCGGCCTGCTGTTCGTGATGCTGCAGCCGGTCGCCACCTACTGGGTGGTTGTCGCTTTCGAGAACAAGCTCGTCAGTGGGACCGGCGTCACCGCGCTCGTCGCGGCGATCTCCGCCTCGGCCTGGCTCGGTCGCTTCGAGAAGCTGCCCGAGGCCATCCGCAAGATCCTGCTGCTGATCGCGGCGGCTCTTGTCGGTCCGGTGCTGCTGTGGGGCGGCAGCCTGCTGCTGTCGGCCCAGATGGCGATCGAGCTGCAGGACGAAGCCGGCAACTGGGCGCTGGCCCTGGTCGCCGCCGCCTTCTTCCTTGTCGTGGCGCTGATCCTGTGGGCGCTCAACGTGCGCTTCTTCTACAATGCCAACGACGTCTCGCCGCACAGCCACTACCGCGACAAGATCGCCAACACCTTCCAGTTCTCGGCCAACCTTGGCGACATCGACACGGTGAAGTCGCGCAGCGAGATGCGGCTGAGCCAGATGAACGTCGATGCCGCGCCGTTCCCGGTGATCAACGCGGCGCTGAACTTCGCCGATCGCGACGAGTATCGCGGCCGCGGACGCAACGCGACCTTCTTCACCTTCTCGCCGAGCCACGTCGGCAGCACCGAGCTGGGCTATGTCGCCACCGCCGACATCGAGGCGGTGCACAGCCGCTTCAAGCTGTCCTCGGCGGTCGCGATTTCGGGTGCGGCGGCGGCGGCGAATGCCGGTCGCATCACCAACCCGGCGCTGCGCTTCCTGCTGGCCCTGGTCAACGTGCGGCTGGGGTACTGGCTGCCCAATCCGCGCTTCGTCGCCGCCGGCCGCTTCAAGAGCCGATGGTGGCGCGGCGGGCACGCGCAGCCCGGTGCCCTGCATCTGGTGCGCGAGATGATCGGCGCTCTCGACACGCACTCAGCCTTCGTCAATCTGTCGGATGGCGGCCATCTCGAGAATTTGGGCATCTACGAGCTGATCCGCCGGCGCTGCCGGGTGATCATCGCCATCGACGCCGAGCAGGACGCGGCGTTCTCCTTCAAGAGCCTGGGCGACATCATCCGCTTCGCCCGCATCGATCGCGCCGTGAACATCGAGATCGACGTCTCCGACATCCGCCCGGACGCCAGGGGATTCAGCAAGGGACACGCCGCGATCGGCCGCATCGACTACGGTCGCGGCGAATATGGCTGGCTGATCTACATCAAGAACGGCCTGACCGGCCGCGAAGGTGAATCGATCCTCAAGTATCGCGCAGTGGAGAAGCTGTTCCCGCACCACAGCACCAACGACCAGTTCTTCGACGAGGAGCAGTTCGAGGCCTATCGCGAGCTGGGCTACCGCATGGTCATCGAGACCTTCGATCGGATGCCCTAGCGTGTCGCGACGCATCGACAAATCCTGGCTGGTCTTCAGCAGCATCGAGAACCCGCAGCACGATCGCTGCGTCGACCTGTTCCGTCGGCCCGACGGCACCTACGGTTTCGAGGAGTTCCGCCGTGATCCCGAGGATGCCGGCGGCTGGACGCCCATGCGTTACTACTCGGGCGCGGCTTACGACTCCGCGGCCGCCGCGTTCGACGCCGCGGCAAAGGCTGTGGCCTGGCTGGCGGAGGAGAGCCGTCGCCGGCCCTCGCTTCGGGCGCACTCGACCGCGGTCTGATGGGGTAAAATAATACCGTATTTTTAATCCATTGAATTTATTGCATTAGTTTGGCATCGAGACCAGGCGTCGACTTGACTCGGGGCAGAGCCTCACGTATCTCCGCGCACCGTTTTAGCGGATTGGACCGATGAAGACCTTCAACCTGAAGCCCGCCGAGGTGGAGAAGAAGTGGGTGTTGATCGACGCCGACGGCCTCGTTCTGGGCCGCCTCGCGACGATCATCGCCACGCGCCTGCGCGGCAAGCATCTCGCCACCTACACGCCGCATGTCGATTGCGGCGACAACATCATCGTCATCAACGCCGAGAAGGTGCGCCTGACCGGCAACAAGGTAGCGGACAAGGTGTTCCACTGGCACACCGGTTATCCGGGCGGCATCAAGCAGGCCACGATCGCCCAGCGTCTCGGCGGCAAGCACCCCGAGTCGGTGATCGAGAAGGCGGTCGAGCGCATGATCACGCGCGGTCCGCTGCAGCGTAAGCAGATGAAGAACCTCAAGGTGTACGCCGGCGCGAGCCACCCGCACGAGGCGCAGCAGCCCGTGAAGCTCGACATCGCCGCGATGAACCGCAAGAACTCGAGGATCGGCTAACCATGGCCATCGAACCAACTACCGCTCCGACGTCTGGCCTGCGCAAGTCGGCCGCCAACATCGTCGCCAGCATGTCCGGTGCCGAGGCGCAGCCGCGCGGCAAGGAGATCGACGCGCAGGGTCGTTCCTACGCCACGGGCCGGCGCAAGAACGCCGTCGCGCGCGTCTGGATCAAGCCCGGCTCGGGCAAGATCACCGTCAACGGCCAGGACCAGACCGTGTACTTCGCGCGCCCGACGCAGCGCATGATGATCCAGCAGCCGTTCCAGGTCGCCGATCGCGTCGACCAGTTCGACGTCGTCGCCACCGTGGTCGGCGGCGGCCTGTCGGGCCAGGCCGGCGCGGTGCGCCACGGTATCTCGCAGGCGCTGACGCTGTACGAGCCCGATCTGCGCCCGCCGCTGAAGCAGGGCGGCTTCCTCACCCGCGACTCCCGCGTGGTCGAGCGCAAGAAGTACGGCCGCGCCGGCGCCCGCCGCCGCTTCCAGTTCTCCAAGCGCTGATCGATTACGGCCTTGGAATACGAAGGGCGCCGCAAGGCGCCCTTTTCATTTTCTACAGCTGCCAACCTACAGGCCTTCGTTGACGGAGCCGTCGGCCGGGATCGGCCCCGGCCGGAAGTGGGCGTTGATGCTTCGGGTCCAGCGGGCGTGTCGGTGAGCTCCAGCGGCTCGAACACCTTGCCTGTCAGCTTGTCATACCAGGGGTCACCCGCATCGTACCAAGGCACCTGCCTTTTGTTGTCCTTGCCGCCATGGACTTCGTCTTCGGTGCCGCCGCCATCGACGAAGACGTCGGGCGCGCCATATGGATTGTTCTGGAGACTGACGGTCTGCGTCCAGCGGATGCGTTTGCAGTGGAACGCATCGCCTGCCGATTTCCATGGCGTGCTGCCGAAGGTCAGGTGAAACCTGACCCTCACCGCGTGGGTCGCGATCGGCTTCAGCCAGGTTCCTCTGGGCTGGATGCCATTCATGTCGACGGCGGGAACGATATTGTGGCTGACGCCGAAGTCGATCGGCAGGCAGATCGTATCGCCGCCTGTCGCGCCGGGCTTCCTGGCCTTGAGCAAGTCGGTGTCCAGCCCGACGTTGCCCTGAATGGCCTGCCGAAGCGGCTGATTCTGCGGCAGGTTGAAAATGTAACCCAGTGCATCGTCGCGCCGCGGCGGTATCCCGTAGAGGTCGAAAATCTGCGAAGGCGTGGTGCCGTACAACGGATGGATCGGAACGCGCTCATAGAACATGGCGATCTCCTTCGCGTCGACGGCACGCTGACGGCGGGGCGGCGTTCTATTGCGGCACCAACTCCGTCCGGCGGTTGCGCGCACGGCCGGCCTCGTCGGCGTTGGGCGCGACCGGCGCGATCGGGCCGGCGCCGTGAGCCATCAGGCGCGCCGGAGCGATGCCGCTGCCTTGCACCAGAGCTTGCACGACGGATTGCGCGCGGCGGCGCGAGAGATCCATGTTGTAGGCAAGTTGTCCCTGATTGTCGGTGTGCCCCACGACGTGCATGCGCAGCGAGGGGCTCGCTTGCAGCAGCTTTACGAGTTCGTCGAGCTGCGGCCGGCTCTCCGGTTTGATATCGGCCTTGTCGAAATCGAACAGGATGTTGTGAAGCACGATGCGGCCGTCCCGGCTCAGCGCATTGTTCATTTCGGGCACGCCAACCGTCACCATGCGCTGCTCACGCGCTTTGGGCTCGACAATCACCACGACGACAACCGTCCGCTCATTGAGGACCTTGCAGTAGCTGCCGGCTTTCACTTGATAGGTCACGACCGCGACGTGGGCGGTCTGGCCGTTGGGTGTTGGGACGGCCATGGCCACATAGCGCGTTCCGGTGGTCTCCTCGCGTAGCGCGCAATCGCCGGTACTGAATTGCTGCTGGCGGAGCTCGCTCACCGGATAGACCTTCAGCAGCATGTTCTGATGCCAGCCGGTCGAGCGGATGCCGTATCTGTTGTCGCCACCGCAATCCTGCTCGCGGCATTTGAACAAGGTCTGTCCGCCGTTGCTGGCGGCTTCTTCTTCGTAGTTGCTCAGCACCTCAACCGGACTGCGTCCGGTGGGCACGATGTAGACGATCCGAGTGAGCTTGCCCTGCAGAGACAGCATGTGCTCGGGCGCATAGAAAATATTCTGGTTGCTGTCGCGCTTGCCGCGAACTTCCTCGAGACGGCTGAGCGGCAGCTCGAGCTCGTCGAATGCCTTCTGGCCGTAGTCGACGATGAAGCTGCCCTCGTACCGGCGCAGCAACGGACTGTCGCGCGCGTTGGGAATGTCACTCGTCGGTGACGACTGGCCGAGGGCGAAACCCGGTAGCTGCATCCCGGCGACCGCGACCACCGCCAGCATCAGACCACGAAGCTCGTGCATCCTGCCCTCCACTCGACTGTCGTCATTGGAGAGTAGGAAGCAGTCGCGCGCCTCCTCCTAAAGGATGAGGCGTCGGTCAGCTCGACGGGCGCGGCAGTCCACTGGTCATCGAGAGCGCGAGGCGGACCAGCTCCGTCTGCCTCTGCACGCCAGTCTTCTCGAAGCAGTGCTTCAGATGCGTCTTTACGGTCGTGACCGATACGCCGAGCTTTTCCGCCGCCTCGGCCAAGGATGGCGTCTGGTGCGCGAGCAACGCGACCAGGTCTGCCTCCGCCGGCGTCAGATCATAGGCCGCCTGCAGCCCCGCCGCCGTATCAGGCGGCATCATGTCGGGATCGGCAACGAAGACCGCGACCAAACGGCGACCCGGAGCCAGTCCGGCCGCGTCGACTGGTACGCAAGAGGCGACGATCGTGTAGGGCCTCGCGCCCGATCGCCGCTTCACGGCCAGCGTCTGGCGGGCCGCGAGATCGCGTTCGGCCGTCGCCTTGAGGTGGCGACGCAATGCGGAGGCGTCCGCAGGCACGACGGCGGTCAGCCGCTCGTGCCGCACTTGAAGTCCGTCGCCGTCTTCGAGCAGGCGGCACGCGGCGTTGTTGGCGAACACGACCCGGCCATCGACGTCGACGACAATAACCGCTGCGGCCGTGGCATCGAGCAAGGCATCGCAGAGCTGGCGCCGGCCGGCCACGGCACCAAGATGTCGGCTCATGGCGACGGCGCGGATCAGGTGCTGCGACAGGCTCTGGAGCAGCGCGATCTCGTCCGGGCGAAAGTCACCATCGCGGCGACCTCTGGAGAACATGATGCCGCCAACCGATCGCGGCCCCGCGGAGGTAACCAGGCCGAAATAGCTGTGCCGGTCCTGCGGCGCGCTCCACTCGTTGTAAAAGGGCGAGCTCGTCAGGCTCGTCTTCTGCAGCAACATCCAGTCCGCAGCCGCCGTGCCTGGGTTCAGTCGCCGGAAGGCGGGGAACAGCGGATTGAGCTCCGCCTTGTGATATTCCTGATTGTAGAGAGCCTGCCACTCGGGCGTGGCACCGAACTCGCTCGCGAAGCTCAGCCTGTTGGTGAAGCCCTGAGTGGTCATCAGAATGCCGCCGTTGGCGCGAAAGCGCTCGCCCAGCCGCACGAGCGTGCCATCCCACAGACCGGGCTCAACGCCGGCATCGTAGATTTGCTCGATCAGGCCGAGCACATCATCGGCGAGCGACATTCAGTGCCCTCACTACTGGGCGCTGTACGTCGAAACCGTAAGTCAGGATCTGGTCATTGTAAAACGATCAGCGCATACGCGGCGGTATTGTCCATGGCGCTGCAAAGTCGCGCGTGAACACACAACCCGTGTCAATCGAGAAAGCCTTCGAGGAAGTCGATCACGCTCGCCTTGAAGAGCGGGTGGGCGATGATCGAGAAGTGGTCGCAGCCCGGAATGCTCACGGCCTTCGCGCCCGGGATCGCCTGCGCCAGCGTGCGCGGATTGCCGGCGAGCTCGTCGTGCGAGCCGGCAACGACCAGCGTCGCGAGATCGAGCTTGCCGAGCGCCGCGCGATCGATCGGGAAGCGCGGGCCGCGCGAGCAGGCGGCCAGCGCGAGGCGGTCCTCGCCTTGCTCGTCGGCGAACTGACGGAAGCTGCGGCGCATCGGATCGGGGATCGTCGCCGGATCCTCGGCTTCCATCGCCTCGGCCATGCTGTCGTCGCGCGGCGACTCCTCGAGCAGCTTGCCGCCGATGCCGCCCAGGATCAGGTCGCCGAAACGCTCCGGCCACAGCAGTCCGGCGGTGAGGCTGAGATGCGAGCCCATCGAGAAGCCGAGCAGATTGGCGCGCGCGAAGCCGACATGGTCCATCAGCGCCACGATGTCGTGCGCCATCACCTTGCGGTCGTAGGCGGCGGGATCATGCGGCTTCGCGCTCTGGCCGTGGCCGCGTGCGTCGAGCGCCACGCCCTTGAAGCCTTTGACGGCGAAGGCGTCGTACCAGCCCATGCGCTTCCAGCCCTCGGACTTGTTCGAGCTGAAGCCGTGCACCAGCACGATGCGGCGCTTGGCATCGGGGCCGCCGAACTCGTCATAGGCGATGGCGTGGCCGTCGGACTCGAACTGCGGCATGGGAACTCTCGCTGGGAGCGCCGGCGTCCCGCCGGCTCATGGAAGAGGCCGGCGAGACGCCGGCGCTCCCATGATCCTATACGCTGCTGCCTACGCCGCCAGACCCAGCATCAGGCCGAGGTTCTGGACGGCGGCGCCCGAGGCGCCCTTGCCGAGGTTGTCGAGCCGCGCCGACAGGATCACCTGGCCATGCTTCTCGTTGGCGTAGACGCGCAACTCCATCTTGTCGGTGTCGTTGAGCGCTTCCGGCTCGAGGCGATCGACCGCCTTGTCGCCGAAATCCACCGGCACGACGCTGATGCGATCGCTGCCCTTGTACCGGTCGGCCAGCGCGGCCTGCAGGTCGGCTGCCTTCGGCGACTTGTTCAGTGTGTCGAGATGCAGCGGCACGTTGACGATCATGCCCTGGCGGTAATTGCCCACCTGCGGCACGAAGATCGGCCGGCGCGACAGCCCGGAATAGAGCTGCAGCTCGGGCACGTGCTTGTGCTCCATGCGCAGGCCATAGACTTCGAAATGCGGCGCGGTGCCGTTCTCGAAGGCCTGGATCATCGACTTGCCGCCGCCGCTGTAGCCGCTGACGGCATGCACGACGATCGGATAGTCGCGCGCGATGAAGCCGGCGTCGACCAGCGGGCGGATCAGGGCGATGCCGCCCGTCGGATAGCAACCCGGGTTGCTGACCTTGCGCGCGACGCGGATCTTGTCCGCCTGCTCGCGGGTCAGCTCGGGGAAGCCGAACGCCCAGTCCGGCGCCACGCGATACGCGGTGCTGGCGTCGAGGATGCGCGGGCTCTTGTCGCCAAGGGAGTCGGCAAGCGCCACCGACTCCTTCGCGGCATCGTCGGGCAGGCAGAGGATGACGACGTCGACATCCGACATCACGGCGCGTCGTGCCTCGGGGTCCTTTCGTCGCTCGGCGGCCACGCTGACCATCTCGATCCCGGGCACCTGGAGCAAACGCTCGCGGATGCCAAGACCGGTGGTGCCGGCTTCGCCGTCGATGAAGACCTTGGGCATGTTCGCCGTGGTGGACATCACCTCTATCCTTTTGATGAACGGGACACGAACCACAGTCGGTTCGCGAGGCGATACATACGCCGAACAGCGCGGGAATCAAGAAGTTGCATGGCTCTGCGCCTTGACCGCTGTCACACGTCGGTCATGGTGTGTCGCAGCGAACACAGATACGCGGGAGTATGGCGTCGATGGCCGGGCTGATCATTCCGTTCAACAATTTCGTGCCGCGCGTCGATCCAAGCGCGTTTATTGCGCCCAACGCCACCCTGATCGGCGAGGTCGACATCGCCGCCAACGCCAGCATCTGGTTCACCTGCGTGCTGCGCGGCGACGGGCCGGGCATCAAGATCGGCGAGAACAGCAACGTCCAGGACGGCACGGTGATCCACATCGCCTCGCGTGGTGTCGGCACGGTGGTTGGCAAGAACGTCTCGGTTGGCCACATGGCGCTTCTGCATGCCTGCACGGTCGAGGACGACGCCTTTATTGGCATGCATGCCACCGTGCTCGACAATTGCGTGGTCGAGAGCGGCGCCATGGTCGCCGCCGGCGCGCTGGTGCCGCCCAACAAGGTGGTGAAGAAGGGCGAGCTGTGGGCCGGCAACCCGGCAACCAAGATGCGCGACATCGCCGAGCGCGATCTCGAGATGTTCAAGCGAACCTGCGCCAACTACGTGAAGCTCAGCCGACGGTATCTGAACGTCTAGGGCTGTCATCCCGAGCGCAGCGAGGGGTCTCGAGTAACCCTGGATCCCTCGCTGCGCTCGGGATGACAGGATTGGGAGGGGACAATCTCATGCGTCGCAACCTGCTGCGCCAGAAGCTCAATCGCGGCGAGCCGACGCTCGGCACGCACATCCTCTCGACTTGGCCGACACTGGTCGAGCTGATTGGCCAGAGCGGGCAATACGACTATGTCGAGTTCACCGCCGAGTACGGTCCGTTCACCATGCACGACCTCGACAATCTCGGTCGCGCGCTGGAGGTGGCGGGCATCGGCGGCATGATTAAGGTCGAGCAGACGCAGTGGACGCACCAGACCATGCGCGCCATCGGCTCGGGTTTCCAGAGCATCCTGTTCGCCGACGTGCGCACCGTGGCTGACGCCGAGGCCTGCGTGAAAGCGGTGCGGGCGGAGTCGCCGCGCACGCGTGGTCTCGCGGGTGTCGGCATGCGCCGCGACGTCGGCACGATCCGCGAGGGTGGCTCGCCCGCTTTCGTGAAGGCACTGGACGACGTGGTCGTGGCGCTGATGATCGAGAAGCGCCAGTGCGTCGAGGATCTCGACAACGTGCTGTCGGTGCCGGGCATCGACATGGTGCAGTTCGGGCCGGCCGATTTCGGCATGAGCATCGGCGTGCCCGGCCAGTGGGGCCATCCCGATGTCGTGAAGGCCGAGCGCAAGACGATCGAGACGGCGTTGAAGAAGGGCATCCATCCGCGCGTCGAGCTGCGTGATCCGGCGCAGGCCGCGCGCTACCTCGAGATGGGCGTGAAGCACTTCTGCATCGGCTGGGACGTCACCATCCTGCACGCCTGGTGGAGCGAGAAGGGGGCCGAGATGCGCGGTCTGCTCGACGGCAAGAAATCCGCACGGAAGGCCAAGGCGAAAGGCGGCAATTACCGCTAGTCTCGCGCTGGAAGAGGGGAGTTCAGCATGGCGCCCGACAGTCTTTCGCCTTCTTCAGATGCGGCGTTCTGGGAACGCGCGCGGCGCCACCTGATCCGCTTCGGCGGCGACTTCCAGCCGATGGTGATCGAGCGCGCGGCGGGCTCGTACCTCTACGATTCGAGTGGCCGCGCTATCCTCGACTTCGCCTCCGGCCAGATGAGCGCCATCCTCGGCCACAGCCACCCCGAGATCGTTGCCACGGTGCGCCACTGGGTGGGCGAGCTCGATCATCTCTACAGCTCGATCCTCAGCCGGCCGGTAGTGGACCTCGCCGAGATGCTGGCGAAGCTGGCGCCGGGCAAGCTGGAGCGTGTTCTGCTGCTGAGCACCGGCGGAGAGTCCAACGACGCCGCGCTTCGCATGGCCAAGCTCGCGTCGGGCGGCTTCGAGATCGTGGGCTTGAGCCGCTCCTGGCACGGCGTCACCGGCGCGGCGTCAGCCGCAACCTATAACGCCTCGCGCCGTGGCTATGGACCGTCGGCGCCCGGCTCGCTGGTGATCCCGGCGCCCGATCTCTATCGCCCCACCTTCGGCGGCAAGGGCACGACGGCGGAGAGCTACGACTGGCGTGGCGAGCTCGATTACGCCTTCGAGCTGGTCGATCGCCAAAGCACGGGTGCGCTCGCCGCCGCGATCGCCGAGCCGATCCTGAGTTCGGGCGGCGTGATCGAGCCGCCGCCGAGCTACTTCAAGGCTCTGGAGGCGAAGTGCCGCGAGCGCGGCATGCTGCTGGTGTTCGACGAGGCGCAGACCGGGCTGGGCCGTACCGGCACGCTCTTCGCCTGCGAGCGCGACGGCGTGGCGCCCGATCTGCTGACCTTGTCGAAGACGCTGGGCGCAGGCCTGCCGCTGGCCGCGGTGTTGGCGACACCGGAGGTCGAGGAGCGCTGCCACGAGCGCGGCTTCCTGTTCTACACCACGCACGCCAACGATCCGTTGCCGGCGGCGGTCGGGCTGAAAGTTCTGGAGATCATCCTGCGCGACAAGCTCACCGAGCGCGCGCAGGGCGCGGGTGTTCGGTTGCGCGCCGGACTCGAAAGCCTGATGCAGCGGCACGAGGCTGTCGGCGACGTGCGGGGCCGCGGTCTGCTGCTGGGCATGGAGCTGGTGAAGGATCGCCACTCTCGCGCGCCGGCGCCGGAGCTTGCCGGCCGGGTGATGGCGCGGTGCCGCGAGCTGGGCATGAGCACCTCGGTGATCCGCGGCGGGCTGGGCGTATTCCGCATTGCGCCGCCGCTCACCATCACCGACGCCGAGATCGATCTCGGCCTGACGATCTTCGATCAGGCACTCCGCGATTGTGCAGGAGGCTGACGAACGAGGCTCGCAACACGGGAGGATATCGTCATGGCTCCAAGAGCTGGCCTGATAACGGGGCCGCAAATCGGCATTGTCACCGACCCGTCGGGAGACCCGTCGAATAGCGCAAGTGTGCGGATCAATATCCCCGCGCTGTCGTTGGATCTGATCGCGATGGTGTGCAGTCCCTTCGGCAACGCCGCAGCTTTAGGACGGCCGCAGATTTCGGACAAGGTCCTGGTGATCTTCGTGGGCGGCAACGTCGAGTATCCGATCGTGATCGGCAAGGTGAGAGGCTGAGCCTTCGGGCTCAAGGCCCGCGGCGCATCTCGAACGTGATGCGCCGCCCGCCCTTGTCGAAGGCACCGGTGAGCGTCAGCTGATCGCCGCTGATGCTGCCGGCGAGTTGCGCGGTATTGGTGCGACCCGAGCTGTTGTCCTGCGTGTCCATCTGGCCCGACACGCGGCCATCGCCATCGACCGAGCCATGGAAGCGGCCGTTGCCCGAAGAACCGCCCCAGCCGCCCGTGATGGTGCCGCGATTAATCGACATGCGCACGCCAGGGATGCAGCGGGGCTGCGTATCCTGCTGGGCGCCAGTGGTGCACATGCGCCCGTTCCATACGCCGTCGAACTTCGTGACCGCTTCGGCCGGCGACTTCGGCGCTGCCGCAGCACTCTGTGGCGGCGCCGGCGGCTGACTAGTCGATCCCGCCGGCCGCGCTGCCGCGGCGTCGCGCGCCGCCTTGCGCTTGGCTTCCTCGGCGGCGAGCCGCTCGACCTCAGCCTTGATCCGCTCCTGCTCCGCCTTCTGACGCTCTGCTTCAATGCGCGCGGTCTCACGCTCTCCCTGCCACCAATAGACCCCACCGCCCGCCAAACCCAAGACCAGCATCGCCGCGACGACCCACGGCCAGCGGGCGCGTGCTAGTGCTGCCGACGGAGACGTCAGTTCTGAGCGCGGCAGCGTCTTCTCGCCAGCCTGCACGACGGTGAAGGTACGGATCGCGCGGCCGAGATTCTTGAAGTCGCGCGCGCCCAGCTCCTGGAAGCCGAGGTTCAGCTTGCCGGCGATCTGGTCATGCACGCTGCCCGACAGGCTGATGCCGCCCTCCGGCGCCGCGGTCTGGATGCGGGCGGCGACATTGACGCCGTCGCCCAGCAGGTCCTCGCCATGCACCAGCACGTCGCCGAGATTGATGCCGATGCGAAAGCGCATGCGGTCGTCCTCGGGCAGCGCGGCGTTGCGGCTTTCGACCGCCTGCTGGATTTCGGTCGCCGCGCGTACGGCTTCGACGGGACTGGCGAATTCGCAGAGGATGCTGTCGCCGCCGGTGTTGAAGATGCGTCCGCCATGCAGGGCGCAGACCGACGCGAAGATTTCGCGATGGGCGCGCAGCAGGCGCAGCGCGAGCTCCTCGTCGCGCGCCATGTACCGGCTGTAGCCGGCGACATCGGCGCACAGGATCGTCGTCAGCTTGCGCTGCGCGGTGTCGGCACTTTCGACGGACAAGATCGGCCCCCGATCGGACGACCCAGAATAGCACGCCAATAACTACTTCGGCTTCACCGTGATGGTGGGGATCGTCGTCACCTTGCCGCTGGCGACACGCACGAACTCCGAGGTGATGCCGATGCTGCCGGTGATCAGCACCCACTTGCCGGCCTCGCGCTCGACCACGATCGAGTAGTCGCCCGGCGGCACCTTCTCAACGCTGAACGAACCGTCCTTGGCGGTGCGTGCGGTGAAGGTCAGCGGCGCCTGGGTCGAGCACGGCGTCTCGCCGGAGCGGAAGGTGGTGAAGCGGCTCAGGCGGACGTTGCAGAACTCAACGCGCACGTCGTCGAGCCCGGCGTTGTTGTCGCCCTCGAGCTTGCCCTTGATGCCGCCGGTCGGCTTGTCCTGCGACGGCGGTAATGCCGCGGGTCCCGCGCCGGCTATCACCACGGTGCGCATGTCGTCGAACGGCACGTCGGAATTGGCGATACGCCAGAACCTGCCGACGTTGTTCTCGACCACGCCCAGGCCCCAGCTGGTCGCCATCCACAGCCGCCCCTTGCCGTCGAAGGCGAGGTCGCGCGGCTTGATCTGCGGTTCCATGCCGCCGATCAGCGCCTTCTGCCAGGTGCCGCCGGAGAAGACGCGCAGGCCGTCGATCACCGCGATCCAGGCCTTGCCGTTGCTGTCGACGGCGATGCCGGCGGGACCGGTCAGGTTCTCCTTGTGCGAGGTCCAGGCCGTGCCGTCGTGCACGGAGAGGCCGCCGCTGTGCACCAGCCAGATGCGGCCATCCTTGTCGACGGTCGCGTCGCTGAAGCGAACGTGCTCGCTGGGCAGCGACGGCGCTTCAGCGAGCGGTTTCCACTCGCCACCGTCGTAGCGCGCCAGGTTGCGACCGAGCACCGCCCATACCGAGCCGTTGGGCTTGGTGACGAAGCGCTTCACGCCATCGAGGAGGCCGTTGGCGACGTTGAGGGCGGAGTAGGGCGTATCGCTCCACTGGCCGCCTTCGAACTTCGCGATGCCGTCCTTGTGGCCGATGAAGATCGCACCCTTGGCATCGCAGCCCAGCGCGGTCATCGCCAGCTTGCCGTGACGCGCCGTCTTGGACCAGTTGCCGCCGCCTTCGCGGAAGGCGACCTCGCTGCTGCTGGCGACCACCAGGCGCACGCCGCAGATCGCGACGTGGCGGATGAAGGTGAACGGCGCCTTGTCCTTGCCGTCGAGGCTGACGAAATTGCCGCCATCGACGCAGAAGGGCGCGGCCGAGCCGCTGCCGGGAATCACGCAGGCCGTATCATTGGCCCTCGCGCCACCCGCCAGGACGCAGAACGCAAGGGCGGTGGCCGCGATCGCAGCACGCAGGATCATATTCAGTCACTCCAGCCGATCAGGCGTCGGTCTTGACCTTTACATAGCTGCCGGGCGCGTCCTCGATCGCCTTCAGTCCGCCACCACCGGGCACGCGCGCGGGCACTTTCGGACCGGATTGCGCCGACAGCCAGCGATCCCAGTCCGGCCACCACGAGCCCGGCGTCTCCGTCGCGCCGGCACGCCACTCCTCGAGCGTGGCGGGGTAATTGGTCGTCGCCGCCTCGTTGATCCAGTACTGGTACTTCTTCGCGCGCGGCGGGTTCACCACACCGGCGATGTGACCCGAGCCCGCGAGCATGAAGCGCAGCGGGCCGGAGAAGATCTTGGTGAGCTTGTAGACCGACGGGGCGGGCGCGATGTGGTCTTCCTTGCCGGCCTGGATGTAGCAGGGGACAGCCACCTTGCGCAGGTCGATCGGCACGCCCGCGAGCGTCACGCCGCCCTGCTGCACCAGCAGGTTCTTCAGGTACATGTTGCGCAGATAATAACTGTGCATCGATGCCGGCAGGCGCGTGGCGTCGCTGTTCCAGAACAGCAGGTCGAACGGCATCGGCTCCTTGCCGAGCAGATAATTGTTCACCACGAATGACCAGATCAGGTCATTGCTGCGCAGCATATTGAACGTCGTCGCCATCTCGGCGCCGTCCATATAGCCGCGCTGCTCGATCATTTTCTCGATGTTGGAGATCTGTTCCTCGTCGATGAAGACAGTGAGCTCGCCGGCATCGGTGAAGTCGACCTGTGCGGTGAAGAACGTGCAGTTCTGGATGCGCTGGTCGTTCTTTGCTGCGCAATAAGCCAGGGTCGCGGACATCAGGGTGCCGCCGATGCAGTAGCCGATGGTCGAGACTTCGCGCACACCGATTGCTTGTTCAATCGCACCAAGCGCCGCAAGCGGGCCTTCGAGCATGTAGTCCTCGAAGCTCTTGCTGCGCAGGCGCGCGTCGGGATTGACCCAGGAGATCACGAACACCGTGTAACCCTGGTCGACCGCCCACTTGATGAACGAGTTCTCGGGCTTGAGGTCGAGGATGTAGAACTTGTTGATCCACGGCGGCACGATCAGCAGCGGGCGCTCGTAGACTTCCGGCGTTGACGGCGCGTACTGCAGCAGCTGCATCATCTCGTTCTGGAACACCACCTTGCCGGGCGAGGTGGCGACGTTGCGACCGACCTCGAAGACATCCATGTCGGTCTGGCGGATCGCCAGTCGGCCGTTGCCGCGCTGCAGATCCTCCAGCACGTTGCGCAAACCCTTCACCAGGTTCTCGCCGCCGCTTTCCATCGTCGCCTTCAGCACCTGCGGGTTGGTGGCGACGAAGTTCGTGGGCGCCATGGCGTCGACGAACTGCTTCACGTGGAATTCGACCTTCTTGCGCGCGTGCTCATCGAGCCCGGTGGCTTCCTTCGGCAGGCTCATCATCCAGCGCGAGGCCAGCAGGTAGGATTGCTTGACGTGGTCGAAGATCGCCTCGTCGCGCCAGGCCGCGTCGTTGAAACGCTTGTCGCCCTTGGGCGTCTCGATCACCGGCTCGGCCGACTTGCCCATCATGCGATCGGCCGTGGCCTGCCAGAGCTTGGCGTAGTCCTGCCACAGCGCCATCTGCGCCTGCACCAGCTTCTCCGGATCGGCCATCAGCTTGGCCGTGAAGTCGAGGAAGGTGCCGGTGAGGTTCAGCGGATCGAGCGACTGCGCATCGGGCGGCTGCTGGCCTTTCTGCCGCTCGGCGAAATCGCGCAGCACATCCTGGCTGCGCTCGGCGATGTCCTGCCACAGCGCCTGCATGGCGGCGGCGTCCGGAGTCTTGAACTGCGGCGACTGTGGATCGGCCATGGGGTTCCTCCAACGAACCTTTTTCCTTGCAGTTCATTGCCTTACGCGACGCCATTTGCGATAGTATGGCAATAACCGGCGCGCTGCCCACGCGAGCCTTCGGGCTGGTGCGGGAATGGCGACCACCTTAATGAACCGCCTCGCGCGGCGTCAATTTGGGTGCCGGATGGGGTAACGATGCGGATGACGTCGGGATGCTGAAGTCGGGTGGAGCTTCGAAAGCGATGTTGCTGGCGCTTCTCGCCACGACCGCCTTGATCAGCTGCGACGAAAACGGTCTGCCGACTCCGCCGCCGGGCGCGACCCAAGGCACGCTTCCCGCCGACAGGCGCGTACCCACTGGCGGCATCGCCGTCGACCGCAGCAAATCGCGCTACGACGACTCCGTCATTGCCGCCGACGAGACGCGCGGTGCGCAGGTCGGCGCGGTCGTCGCGGCGCGGCCGCCGGAGCCAGCGCCGACAACCGCGTCCGTACCGCCGCCGCCATCGTCACCACCATCCTCACCATCGCCCGCGCCTGTAACCTCGGCGCCGCCACCGCCACCGCCGGAACCGTCACCCGCCGTCGCGTCGGCACCGCCGCCACCACCTCCGCCAGCCGCGGCCCCAGCACCCGTGGTCGCGTCCGCGCCACCGCCGCCGTCGTCACCGGTAGCGTCGGCGCCACCCCCGACGCCCGCGTCGACTCCGAGCAAGCCAGGCACGACGGCCGACGATCTCAATCGCCGCTTCCTGACCCAGCTGGAGACTAGCCGCGGCGGACAAGCGCCGGCAGCGCCCTCGGCACCGGCCTCAACCGCATCACCGCCACCTTCGCCGGCGCCCGCTGTTGCGTCAGCGCCGCCACCACCTTCACCTGAGCCAGCACCCGCCGTCGCGTCTGCGCCACCGCCGCCGCCGGCCCCGATGCCCGCGCCGGCGCCTGCGGTCGCCTCGGCACCACCGGCGCCAACACCTGTAGCGGCCGCGCCGCCATCGATGCCTGGTCCGACTCCGAGCAAGCCAGGGACGACGGCTGACGAACTCAACCGGCGCTTCCTCGCCAAGCTCGACGCCGATCGCGCCGGGCAACCGGCGCCTGCGCCGGCACCCGCTGTAGCATCCGCGCCACCTGCGCCCGCGCCAGCGCCCACGATCGCCTCCGCGCCACCACCCCCGGCGCCGCCTGCGCCCTCCGCGCCGCCTGTGCCTGCTGTTGCGTCGCCGCCGCCTGCCGCGGCGCCAGCGCCTGCGGTCGCCAGCGCGCCGCCACCGCCGCCGCCAGTACCTGTGGTGTCACCGACGTCACCGTCGACTGGCCCGGCTCCCAGCAAGCCAGGCACGACGGCCGAAGAGCTCAATCGCCGCTTCTACGCCCAGCTCAAGGGTGATAGCGCCAATCCGGCGGTACCTGCGCCGATTGCATCGCCGGCGCCTGTTGTGGCGTCTGCGCCGCCTGCGCCGGCGCCTGCTGCGGCACCAGCACCTGCGGTCGCCAATGCGCCGCCTGCACCTGTGCCTGCTGTTGCATCGGCACCGCCACCTCCACCGCCTGCTGCAGCGCCAGCACCTGCGGTCGCCAGTGCGCCGCCTCCGCCACCGCCGGTGCCTGTAGTATCGGCGACGCCACCGTCGACCGGCCCGGCTCCCAGCAAGCCAGGCACAACGGCCGAAGAGCTTAATCGTCGCTTCTATGCCCAGCTCAAGGGCGACAGCGCCAATCCAGCGGCGCCTCCGCCAGCACCCGCTGTCGCATCCGCGCCGCCTCCGCCAGCTCCGGCGCCGCCTCCTGCGCGTTCTCCTGCGCCTGCAGTTGCCAGCGCGCCGCCGGCGCCGATACCAATGGCGCCTCCGACGCCTGCGCCAGCACCCGTTGTCGCGTCAGCGGCGCCGCCGCCGACGCCACCAGCTCCGATGCCGGCTCCGGTGCGTGCTCCTGCGCCCGCAGTGACCAGTGCGCCACCACCGGCGCCGGTTGCCGTTGCACCACCGCCACCTGCACCCGCGCCCACGCCAGCACCTGCCGTTACGTCTGCGCCCATGCCTGCGCCGACGCCGGCGCCTGTCGTTACCTCAGCGCCACCGACACCTGCGCCGGCCGTGGTATCCGCACCGCCGACGCCGTCCGGCCCAGTTCCGGGGGTGCTGTCGAGCGTACCGCCGACGGCCTATACGGGCGGGCCGCTGCAGATCGCGGTGATCCAGTTCAACCAGGGCTCGTCGGGGCTGGATGGCGAGGATCTCGCCGTGATCCACGACGTGGCGCAGATTCACCGGCGCAACGGCGGCACGGTGCTGGTCTATGCCCACGCCATGCAGGACGTGTATGGCGCCAGCCTGCAGCGTCTGAAGACCGGCAATCTCGACGTCTCGATCCGGCGCGGCACGGCCATCGTCAACGCGCTGATCCGCGCCGGCGTGCCGAAGGATGCGATCATCATGGAAGCGCTCAGCGACGAGGAGCCGATCTACACTACTGCCACCGCGCGTGGCGTCGCCGCCAACCGGCGAGCCGAGATCTTCTTCGACTTCTGACCGCCGGCCGGCGATACCAAACAAGCGTAATGTCCGGCCCCCAAGCGGGCCGGATTTGCTATCAACCCCTCAACGAACCAAGACCCCGGGACCTCTCATGGACGACAGCGAATTCCACCGCCTCAAGCGCCTGCCGCCCTACGTGTTCGCCGAGGTGAACGCGATGAAGGCGCGCGCGCGGGGCGCCGGCCAGGACGTGATCGACCTGGGCATGGGCAACCCCGATCTGCCGACCCCGCCGCATATCGTCGCCAAGCTGGCCGAGGCGGCCGGCAATCCGCGCACCCACGGCTATTCCAACTCGCGCGGCATTCCGGGCCTGCGCCGCGCCCAGGCTGCATATTACCAACGTCGCTTCGGTGTCGAGCTCGATCCCGAGAGCGAGATCATCGTCACCATCGGCTCGAAGGAGGGGTTGGCCAACCTCGCGCAGGCGATCACCTCGCCGGGCGACATTATCCTGGCACCCAACCCGAGCTATCCGATCCATCCCTACGGCTTCATCATTGCCGGCGGCTCGATCCGCCACATCCCCGTACCGGGCTCGATCAATGTCGATGAGTTCATGCCGGCGCTCGACCGCGCGGTGCGCCACTCGGTGCCCAAGCCGCTGGCGCTGGTACTGAACTATCCGTCGAACCCGACGGCGCAGGTTGTCGATCTCGAGTTCTATCGCCCGATCGTCGAGTACTGCCGCCGCGCCGGCATCTGGGTGCTGTCGGACCTGGCCTACGCCGAGATCTATTTCGACGACAAGCCGCCGCCGTCGATCCTGCAGGTCCCCGGTGCACGCGATATCGCCATCGAGTTCACCTCGATGAGCAAGACCTACTCGATGGCCGGCTGGCGCATCGGCTTCGCCGCCGGCAACAAGCGGCTGATCCAGTCGCTGGCGCGCATCAAGTCGTATCTCGACTACGGCGCCTTCACGCCGATCCAGGTCGCCGCTACCGCGGCGATCAACGGCCCGCAGGATTGCGTCGCCGAAGCGCGCGCCACCTACAAGGAGCGCCGCGACATTCTTATCGAGGGCATGCAGGCCGCAGGCTGGAACATCCCGACACCGTCCGCGAGCATGTTCGCCTGGGCACCGATTCCCGAGGCCTTCGCGCAGCTCGGTTCGCTGGCGTTCTCCAAGCTGATGCTGACGCAGGCCAACATCGCGGTGTCGCCGGGCATCGGCTTCGGCGAGTACGGCGATCACCACGTGCGCATCGCGCTGGTCGAGAACAAGCACCGCATCCGCCAGGCCATCCGCAACGTGAAGGTCGTGCTCTCGGATCCCGAGAAGGCGATCGACCTCTACCTGCGAGGCATCGGCGACAACATCACGCCCATCAAGGCGCGCGCCTGATCGGAGACGGACAGCAATCATGTCACAGGCGTTGCGAGTAGGGATCGCCGGCCTCGGCACGGTCGGTGGCGGCGTGGTTCGGCTGTTGCGCGAGCAGGCCGATCTGCTGGCGCTGCGCTGCGGGCGGCCGCTGGTCGTGGTCGCCGCCTCGGCGCGCGACCTGAGGAAGAAGCGCGATGTCGACCTCTCGGGCATCCGCCTGGAGAGCGATCCGCAGGCGCTGGCCACCGCCAAGGACGTCGACGTCGTCGTCGAGGTGATGGGCGGTTCGGACGGGCCGGCGCGCAAGCTGGTCGAGACGGCGATCGCCAACGGCAAGAGCCTGGTCACCGCCAACAAGGCCCTGCTGGCGCTGCATGGTGCCGAAATCGCCAGGCTGGCCGAGGCCAACAAGACGTTGCTGGGTTTCGAAGCCTCGGTGGCGGGCGGCATCCCGATCATCAAGGCGCTGCGCGAAGGCCTGGTGGGCAACCGCGTCAGGCGGCTCTACGGCATCCTCAACGGCACCTGCAACTACATCCTCACGACGATGCGCGAGACCAGGCGCGACTTCGGCGACGTGCTCGCCGAGGCGCAGAAGCTTGGCTATGCCGAGGCCGATCCCAGCTTCGACGTCGACGGCATCGATGCCGCGCACAAGCTGTCGATCCTCGCCGCCGCCGCCTTCGGCGCGCCGGTGAACTTCGCCGGCGTGCATGTCGAGGGCATCCGTCATGTCGGCGCGCTCGACATCGCCTTCGCCGAGGAGCTGGAGTTCCGCATCAAGCTGCTCGGCGTGGCGCGCGAGACCGAGCATGGCATCGAGCAGCGCGTGCATCCCTGCATGGTGTCCAACAAGGCGCCGATCGCGCATGTCGATGGCGTGTTCAACGCCGTCGTGGTCGAGGGCGATTTCGTCGGCTCGACCATGTTCCAGGGCAGGGGCGCCGGAGCTGGCCCAACGGCATCTGCCGTCGTCGCCGACCTGGTAGATGTCGCGCGCGGCCATGGCCTGCCGCCCTTCGTCGTGCCGACGGCCAAGCTGTCCGCCAAGCCGGTGTCGCCGATCGAGAAGCGGCGCGGCGCCTACTACATGCGCCTGATGGTGCTCGACCAGCCCGGTGTGATCGCCGACATCACCGCGATCCTGCGCGACCAGCATGTTTCGCTCGAATCGATGCTGCAGCATGGCCGCTCGCTGGGTCCGAACCAGCCGGTGCCGGTCGTGCTGGTGACGCATGAGACCGAGGAGCTGGCGATGCGCCGGGCAGCCGACCAGATCGGCAAGCTTAGGACCATCATCGAGCCGCCGAACCTGATTCGCATTGAAGATTTCTGAACGGGAGGAAGGTGCCATGGCAACCGCCGACACCAAGATGGATCGCAACCTCGCGCTGGAGGCCGTGCGCGTGACCGAAGCCGCGGCACTCGCGGCATCGAAGCTGATGGGCCGCGGCAACGAGAAGGCTGCCGACCAGGCCGCCGTCGACGCCATGCGCCAGGCGCTCAATGCGCTTGCCATCGAAGGCACCGTGGTGATCGGCGAGGGCGAGCGCGACGAGGCGCCGATGCTGTTCATCGGCGAGAAGGTCGGCACCGGCAACGGACCCAAGATCGACATCGCGCTCGATCCGCTCGAGGGCACCACCATCACCGCCAAGGGCGGACCCAACGCGCTGGCCGTTATGGCCATGGCCGACCACGGCAACTTCCTCAACGCGCCCGACGTCTACATGGACAAGATCTCGGTCGGTGGCGGCCTGCCCGACGGCGTCGTCGACATCGACGCGTCACCGGCCGAGAACCTCAAGAACCTCGCCAAGGCCAAGCAGGTCGATGTCTCCGACCTCGTTGCCTGCATCCTCGACCGTCCCAGGCACAGCGAGCTGATCGCCAAGACCCGCGAGGCCGGCGCGCGCATCATGCTGATCGGCGACGGCGACGTGTCGGGCGTGATCGCGACCTCGCAGCCGGAATCCGGCGTCGACATCTACCTCGGCTCAGGCGGTGCGCCGGAGGGCGTGCTGGCGGCGGCGGCGCTGCGCTGCATCGGCGGGCAGATGCAGGGCCGCCTGTTGTTCCGCAACGACGACGAGCGTGGCCGTGCGACCCGCCTGGGCATCAAGGACTTCAACAAGAAGTACTCGATGCTGGAGTTGGCCAAGGGCGACGTGATGTTCGCTGCGACAGGCGTCACCAACGGCTCGATGCTCAAGGGCGTGCGCCGCTTCCACAATGGCGCGGAAACCTACTCGCTGGTGATGCGCTCGAAGACCGGCACCGTGCGCTACGTCCACGCCCAGCACAATTTCAGCGTCAAGAGCGGCCTGCCGAGCTGGGCGTAGGTGGATCAGCCGGCCGCCTTCCTGGGAGTCGAGAAGTCGGCCTGCGGCCGGCGCTGGATTTCGCGCGCGGCCGACGATCGCTCGGCGCTGGCAATCGCGCAGCGCCATGGGCTGCCCGATGCTGTAGCGCGGCTGCTGGCCGCGCGCGGTGTGTTGATCGACGATGTCGGCGATTTCCTTGAGCCGACCCTGCGGCGCTTCCTGCCCGACCCGTCGCATCTCAGGGATATGGATGCCGCGATCGCACGCCTAGCCGATGCTGTGACGCGCGGTGAGAAGATCGCCGTCTATGGCGACTACGATGTCGATGGCGCCACGTCCTCGGCGCTGCTGCTGCGCTTCTTCCGCAGCATCGGTGCGGACATCGTTGCCTACATTCCCGATCGCCTCGTCGAAGGCTACGGCCCGAATGCCCCGGCGCTCTTGAAGTTGCGTCAGCAAGGTATCGCCGTCGCCGTCACCGTCGACTGCGGCATCACAGCCTTCGCGCCGCTCGATGCCGCCGCCGATGCCGGCCTCGACGTGATCGTGATCGACCATCACGTCGCCGAGCCGCAATTGCCGCGCGCCGTCGCCGTGGTCGATCCCAACCGCCTCGACGAGGACAGTCCGCACAAGCAGATGGCCGCAGTGGGCGTGGCCTTCCTGCTGATCGTCGGCGTCAATCGCGCGCTACGTGCGAAGGGTCACTACAACGCGAACCGGACTGAGCCCGATCTGCGGCAATGGCTCGACCTCGTGGCGTTGGGCACCGTCTGCGATGTCGTGCCGCTCACCGGCATCAACCGCGCCTTTGTACGCCAGGGCCTGCGGGTGATGCGCGAGCGGAGAAACGCCGGACTTGTAGCGCTAAGCGACGTCGCGCGCATGAACGAGGCGCCCGGCACGTTCCACGCCGGCTTCCTGCTCGGCCCGCGCGTCAATGCCGGCGGCCGGGTAGGGCAAGCGGACATGGGCACGCGCCTGTTGTCGACCGACGATCCGCACGAAGCCGGTGCACTGGCGCTACGGCTCGACCAGTTCAACACCGAACGGCGGGCCATCGAGCAGGCGGTGCTTGATGCTGCGCTGGCACGGGTCGGCGAGCCTGCGGCGTTGCCGGCAGCAATTGTCGTGATGGACGATGGCTGGCATCCCGGCGTGATCGGCATCGTCGCCAGCCGGCTGGTCGAGCGCTTCCACCGCCCGGTCTTCGTCATCGGCTTCGACGGCGACATCGGCAGGGGCTCGGGACGCTCGATACGCGGCATCGATCTCGGCTCGATCGTGATTGCCGCCCGACAGTCGGGTCTGCTCGTCAACGGCGGCGGTCACGCCATGGCGGCAGGTCTCACCGTGGCGCGCGGCATGGCTGATGCGTTCGCTGCGTTCATGATCGAGCGCGTCGCCGCGCAGGCGTCAAACGGTGGGCTGGAAGCTTCACTTAGCCTCGACGGTGCGCTGGCCGCCGGCGGCCTGACGATGGATTTGCTGAATACATTGGAGCGGTGCGCGCCCTTCGGCGTGGGTAATCCCGAGCCGCGTTTCGCGTTGCCCTCGATGATCGTGAGTTACTGGCAGGGTGTCGGCGAGAACCATGTCCGCTGCCATTTGACGAGCAGCGACGGCGCCCGAGTTAACGCCATCGCCTTCCGATCCGCCGGCCGACCGCTGGGCGAGGCACTGACACAGACCGGCGGTGCACCGCTGCACGTCGCCGGTGTGGCGCGGATCAATCGCTGGAACGGCCGCGAGGACGTGCAGTTCCAGATCGAGGACGCGGCGGTCGTGCGCTAGTCCGCGACGGCGCGCTCAACCGCTGCCGGCTGCAATGCGGCGGCGACGGCGTCCTCGACGCGTTCGAGCCAGACGAATTCCAGCGCATTGCGCACTTCCTCGGGGATGTCCTCGAAGTCGCGGCGGTTGCGTGCCGGCAGCATCACGCGTTTGACGCCGGCGGCGTGCGCAGCGACGACCTTCTCCTTGATGCCGCCCACCGGCAGCACCAGGCCGCGCAGGCTGATCTCGCCGGTCATCGCCGTGTCGCTCCGAATCGCGCGGCCGGTGAGCAGCGAGGTCAGCGCCATGAACATCGCCACACCGGCGCTGGGGCCGTCCTTGGGCGTCGCGCCGGCCGGCACGTGGACATGGATATCGCTCTTTTCGAACAGCACGGGATCGATGCGCAGGGTGAGCGCCTGGTTCTTCACCACGCTGAGCGCGGCCTGGGCGCTCTCGCGCATCACCTCGCCGAGCTGCCCAGTGAGGATCAGCCGGCCGCCACCCTGCGCGCGCGTCGCCTCGATGAAGAGGATATCGCCGCCGACCGGCGTCCAAGCGAGGCCGGTGGCCACGCCGGGCACGCTGGTGCGCAGCGCGACCTCGTTCTCGAAGCGGATCGGACCGAGGATCTTCTCCAGCGATGCCACGTCGATGTGCACGTGGCTCTGCGATCCATCGGCGATCCGAACTGCTGCATGGCGTAGCGCGCGGCCGATCTCTCGCTCGAGACTGCGCACGCCGGCCTCGCGCGTGTAGTCGTCGATGATGTGACGGATCGCGGCGTCCTCGATATCAGCCTGCTCCGGCTTCAGCCCGTTGGCCTCGAGCTGGCGGCGCACGAGGTAGCGCTTGGCGATTTCGAACTTCTCGCCGGCCGTGTAGCCGGTGAGCGCGATGATCTCCATGCGGTCGCGCAGCGGGCCGGGGATGGTGTCGAGCATGTTGGCGGTGGCGATGAAGACCACGCGGCTCAGATCGAACGGCACGTCGAGGTAGTTGTCACGGAAGGTGCCGTTCTGCTCGGGGTCGAGCACCTCCAGCATCGCCGACGACGGATCGCCCTGGATGCCGCGGCCCATCTTGTCGATCTCGTCGAGCATCATCACGCAGTCGCGCGAGCCGGCCTTGCGGATAGCCTGAATGATAGTGCCGGGCAGGGCGCCGATATAGGTGCGGCGGTGGCCGCGGACCTCGGCCTCGTCGTGCACGCCACCCAGGCTGATGCGCGAAAACTTGCGGCCCATGGCGCGGGCGATCGACTGGCCGAGCGACGTCTTGCCGACGCCGGGCGGGCCGACGAAGCACAGGATCGGCGCCTTGCCCTCGGGCGCCAGCTTGCGCACCGCGAGGTATTCGACAATGCGCTGCTTGATCTTCTCCAGGCCGAAATGATCGTGATCGAGAACGCGGCGCGCCTCGGCGATGTCGATCGGCTGCGACTCGGGCAGCGCCCAGGGTAGCTCCAGCAGCGTGTCGAGATAGCTGCGGATCATGCCATGTTCGGCCGAGGCATCGGGGGTACGCTGCAACCGGCGCAGCTCCTTGCGCGCCTGTTTCTCGACCTCCTCCGGCATCTTCGCCTCGGTGATCGCCTTGTCGAGTGCGGCGAGGTCCTGCTTGCCCGACTCGTCGTCACCCAGTTCCTTCTGGATGGCGGCCATCTGCTCGCGCAGCAGGATCTCGCGCTGGCGCGCATCGAGCGTCGCGCGTGTCTGCTTGCCGATCTCGTTGGACAGCCGCAGCACCTCGAGCCGCTTGCCGAGCAGGGCCGAGACCTTGTCGAGGCGCGGCGCGAGGTCGTTGGTCTCCAGCACCTCCTGCTTCTCCTCGACCTTGGAGTCGAGGTAGGTCGCGGCGAGGTCGGCCAGCGCGCCGGGTTGCTCGGTCGCCTCGACGGTCTGGCGCAGCTCTGGCGGGACCTGGGGCAGGAGCTCGAAGACCTCGTTCACCTGCTGGCGCAGCACGATGAAGCGCGCCTCGATTTCCGAGCCCGTCGTGGTCGGCTCGACGACGTGCAGGCCGCGCGCCACCGGGAACGGGTAGCCGTCGAGATACTCGGTGATGCGGAAGCGCTGCGCGCCCTGGCAGACGATGTGATGCGTGCCGTCGGGTGCCTTGATGTAGCGCAGGATGTTGGCGAGCGTGCCGGTGCCGTAGAGGTCGCCGGCCTTTGGCTCGGCGACCTCGCCGTCGCGCTGCAGCACGACGACGATCTGGCGCTGCTCGCGCGCCGCCTGCTGCACGGCCGCGATCGAGGCTGGCCGGCCGACGGCGATCGGCATGACGATCTGCGGGAACAGCACGACGTCGCGCACCGGCAGCACGATCACGGCATCCGACGGCAACGGCTTGCTGGAGGTCGGGGGTGTATTCACGTTGATGTCGTCGGGGGTCATGGCGTTCCCCTCCGCTTGCCTGCTTTGGCGAGATGGACGACCAGGCAGCCATTGGCGGCGAAGGTCCGTACCAGGTCGTAGCGACCCGCTGGCAGCTCCACCTGGCGCTCAAAGCGGCCGCGCGGTAGCTCCAGGCGATGGATCACGGCGTGCTGCAGTTCCTCGGGCAGCACGCGCTCGCCGCTGACCGCGAGCACGCCGTTCTCGATCTCCGCGTCGACGCGCTCGGGATCGACGCCGGGCAGGGCTAGCAGGATCATCACGGCGTCGTCGGTCTCCAGTACGTCGACCGGCGGTTCCCAGGTCGCCTGGCGCGGCGTCGCGCGCGGGCGGAAGACCTCTCGCTGCAGGCCTTCGGCACGCGCCAGCATCTGCAACGCTTCGGACCACATCCAGTCCCGCGGATCGCCTCGGGCCATGTCACGCTCTCCTTACTTCCGCCGGGAATATGGGAAGGGGCGCGGCCGATTGCTATTGGGCCGCTGCCTTTAGTCGTTTGGGTGCCATAAGCAGCCAGGCGCGGGTCAGGCTGGCGGTCAAATCCTTGTCGCCGGCCTTCGACAATCGCAGCAGCACGGCCGGCCAGCCCTTGTAGTGGTCGGTCTCGAAATAGATCTTCGGCGCCGCCGCCATCAGCATTTCCTTGTCTTCCAGAGTGCAGCGGAAGACCAAGGTGTTGTCATCCTTGATGCGCACCAGCAGCTTGCCGGCGACCTTCAACGCGGGCGTGCCGTAGGAGGTGCTTTCCTCGACCGATGCGAGGCCTGCCTTGGCGGCGAGTTTCATCAGGCGGGCGATGACGGAAGTCGTAGCCATGGTTGCCGGCACCTCATGGGCCCCATAAGCTCGCGCAAAGCAGGCTGGCACAAAAGGGGGAACATCATGAGCCACCGCAAGATTCCCGGAATCGGCAGGCGCGATGCCGCGCGGCTCCTCGGTGGTGCGGCTCTGGCTGCCGCTTCGGGGCCGGCCTTCGGCCAGGCCGAGCCACCCAAGCCGGCGCAGATCGTCATGAACCATTCCGGTGGCTCGATGGGCTCGGCGATGCGCAAGGCCTTTTTCAACGGATTCGAGAAGAAGTATGGCATCCGCGTGGTCGAGACGAGCCCGGCTGATTTCGGCAAGTTGCGCGCCATGGTCGAGGCCAACAACGTCGAGTGGGACGTGACCGAGATCGGCGGCCAGGACGCGATCCGCGCCACCAAGATGAACCTGATCACCGAGATCGATCCCAAGATCGTCGACCGTTCCAAGTATCCCGACAAGGCACGCTCGCCGGCGGTCTTCGCCTCGTCGGTCTACACGACGATCATCGGCTATCGCACCGACGTCTTCAAAGGCGGCAGCCAGCCCAAGAGCTGGGCCGAGTGGTGGGACGTCAAGAAATTCCCCGGCGCGCGCTCGATGCGCAATCATCCGGTCGACAATCTCGAGTTCGCGCTGCTCGCCGATGGCGTGTCGAAGGACAAGCTCTATCCCATCGACTACGACCGCGCCTTCAAGAAGCTCGACCAGATCAAGCAGCACGTCACCGTGTGGTGGACCACCGGCCAGCAGCCGGCGCAGCTGCTGCTCGACAAGGAGGTCGTGCTGGCGACCGGCTGGAACGGTCGCTTCTACGACATCATCAAGAAGGGCGCGCCGGTCGAGATCGAGTGGAACGAAGGCGCGCTGAAGCAGGGCAGCTTCGTGATCCCCAGGGGTGCCAAGAACGTCTACTGGGGCCAGAAGATGCTGGCCGAAATGTCGATACCGGAGCAGCAGGCGATCTACGCCACGGAACTCGGTTACCCGGGCCTGAACCTCGAGTCGCTGAACTTCGTCGACGCCAAGGTGAAGCCCTATCTGCCGACGCAGTACATCGATAGGCAGTTCTGGATCGACGATGCCTGGTGGGCCGAGAACGGCAACAAGGCGCAGGAACTGTGGAACGCCTGGATGCTGAAGAAGTAGCTGAAGTGGCGGAACGGTCGGCCGATCTTCGCCTCGAGACGGTGGCGAAGCGCTTCGGCGAGGTGAAGGCGCTGGATGGTGTCTCGCTCGACGTGGCGTCGGGCGAGCTGTTGACCATCCTGGGCCCCAGCGGCTCGGGCAAGACCACGCTGCTGAAAGTCGTCGCCGGCTTCGAGACGCCCGATGCCGGCCGCGTGCTGGTCGATGGCCGCGACATCACCGGCCTGCCGCCGGCCAGGCGCGACATCGGCATGGTGTTCCAGAACTACGCGCTGTTTCCGCATCTGACGGTGGCGGGCAACGTCGCCTTCCCGCTGGAGATGCGCAACGTTCCCAAGGCCGATGTCGCCAGGCGAGTCGGCGAGGTGCTGGAGCTTGTCGAGCTCGCAGGTTACGGGCAGCGGCTGCCGCGCCAGCTCTCGGGCGGCCAGCAGCAGCGTGTGGCGCTGGCGCGGGCCATCGTCTTCAACCCGCGCCTGCTGCTGCTCGATGAACCGTTCGGCGCGCTCGACCGCAAGCTGCGCGAGACCATGCAGCTCGAGGTGCGCCGCCTGCAACGTCGGCTGCAGCTCACGACGATCTTCATCACCCATGATCAGGAGGAGGCGCTGGTCCTCTCCGACCGTATCGCGGTGATGAACAAGGGCGCGATCCAGCAGATCGCCTCGACCACGGAGATCTACGAGCGGCCCAGCAGCGGCTTCGTCGCCGACTTCGTGGGCGAGAGCAACATCCTGCGCGGTACCGCGGGCGAGGGCGGTCGCATCGTGCTGGACGGCGGCGGCGAGGTACGCGTGGCGCGCGCGCTGGCGTCGGGTGCGAAGGTCGGTGTGCTGATGCGGCCCGAACGCTTCTCGGCCACCGCGAGCAACCCCTTCATCGGCGAGGTCCTCGAGGCGGTTTATCTCGGCTCGTCGTTCAAGCTGCGCTTGAAATGCGAGGGCGGGCGCGAGCTGATCGTGCGCCAGCAGGCGCGCGGGAAGCTGCCGCAGCCCGGCGAGAAGCTCAGCGTCGGCATCGAGCCCGACGAGATCCATGTCTTCGACCTTTAAGGGCTTCTCGCCTGCGATCCCCGCGCTCGTGCTGCTGGGCGTGTTCTTTCTCTATCCCGTCCTGCGCATGCTGGGCTTCGCCGTCGAAGGCGGCTCGATGGACTGGTTCGCCAAGGCGCTGGGCGAGCGGCTCTACCTGCAGGTCTTCTGGAACACCTTCCAGATCGCAGCGTTCGTGACGATCCTTTGCCTGCTGCTGGCCTATCCGCTGGGTTTCATGCTGGCGACCACGACGCCGGGCTGGGCGACGCTGGGCTTCATCTTCGTGCTGCTGCCGCTGTGGACCTCAGTCCTGGTGCGCACCTACGCGTGGATGGTGCTGCTGGGGCGCAACGGCGTGTTCAATCGCTGGCTGATTGGCGCCGGCGTCATCGACGATCCGCTGCCGCTCCTGCACAACCTCACCGGCGTGCTGATCGGCATGGTGCACGTGCTGCTGCCCTACATGGTGCTGCCGATCTACGGAGCAGTGCGGCGAGTCGATCCCGCCGTTGTCGCGGCGGCGCAAGGGCTGGGCGCCTCGACCTGGCGCATCTTCTGGCGCATCTACCTGCCGCTGACGCTGAACGGCATCTTCGCGGGCTGCGTCATCGTCTTCGTGCTGTCGCTGGGCTTCTATATCACGCCTGCGCTGCTCGGCGGCGGGCGCGTGATCATGATCGCCATCCTGATCGAGCAGCAGGTGCGCGAGGCGCTGAACTGGCAGTTCGCCGCCGCGCTCTCGGCCGTTCTTTTGGCTGCGACGCTCATGGTCTATGGCCTGACCCGCAAGGTCATGCGTGCGGATCCCACGCCATGAAAGCGCGCCACGGCCTGGTCGCCGTCTGCGCGGCGATCTACTTCTTCCTGATGCTGCCGTTGCTGGTGGTGTTCCCGATCTCGCTGAGCTCGGCTCCTTATATGCAGTTCCCGCCGCCGGGGCTCAGCTGGCAGTGGTACGAGCGCTACCTCGACGACCCGCAATGGATCGACGCGACCGTGCGCTCGCTGCAGATCGGTGCGGCGACGGCGGTGCTGGCGCTGGCGCTGGGCGTGCCGCTGGCCTTCGCGCTGGTGCGCGGCCGGTTCTTCGCGCGCGAGACTCTCGACCGGCTGGCGATGGCGCCGCTGATCGTGCCCACCATCATCCTCTCGGTCTCGGTCTACGGACTGTTCGCGCGGCTCAAGCTGATCGGGGAGTGGTACGGGCTGGTGGTGGCGCACACCGTGCTGGCGCTGCCGTTCGTGGTGCTGGTGATGAGTGCCGGCCTGCGCGATTTCGACCGCGCGCTGGAGCAGGCGGCGGAAGGGCTGGGCGCCAGCCGCCGGCGCACGCTGATGCGGGTCACCTTGCCGCTGCTGCGGCCTAGCCTCGTGTCGGCGGCGCTGCTGGCGTTCATCACCTCGTTCGACGAGGTTGTCGTGGCGCTGTTCCTGTCTGGTGCGCGCATGACATTGCCGAAGAAGATGTTCGACAACATTCTGATGGAGATCGATCCGACGATCGCGTCCGTCTCGGTGATGCAGATCCTGCTGGTGTCGCTGGTACTGGTGCTGATCAGTCGTTTCGGCCGCGGCTTGAACGCCACGGCGCGTTGAGGAGGGAAGAATGGCCGACAGCGTCTTCCACAAGGATTTCAAGGCCATGCCCTGGTGGTGGGAGTGGTGGCATCCCTCGAACGAGCTGTCGCAGGATCCGCCGCTGAAGACCGACGTGCTGGTGGTCGGCGCCGGCTATGGCGGGCTGTCGACGGCGCTGGAGCTGTCGCGCTCGGGAATCGACGTGACGGTGCTGGAACGCGGCGACTTCGGCGTCGGCGCCTCGACGCGCAACGGCGGCGGCGTCAGCGGCGGCACGACCCTGGGCAAAGGCTTCTCTGGCAAGGGCGTGAAAAGCGATCCCGAGGAGTGGAAGAAGGTGATGAGCCGCATGCTGGCCGACGCTGCGGACTCGCTGGCGCAGGTTCAGACGGTGATCGAGCGCGAAGGCATCGAGTGCCACTGGCGTATGAACGGGCGCTTCAGCGGCGCCTTCACGCAGCGCCACTACAACGAGCAAGCAGCCAAGACCGGCACCTACAATTCCAGCGCCGGGTTGGGCACCTACATGGTCCCGCGCGAGCAGCAGCGCGCGGAGATCGCCTCCGATTACTACTACGGCGGCATGGTGGTCGAGCGCACCGGCCAGCTGCATCCTGCGCTGTATTATGGCGGCCTGCTGAAGGCGACGCATCGCGCGGGCGCCAAGCTCTGCGCGCAGTGCGATGCCGAGAAGATCGAGCGCAAGACCGGCGGCTTCACCGTGCTCACCAGCAAGGGGCCGATCGAGGCGAAGGAGGTGGTGATCGCCACCAATGGCTACACCACCGATCTGACGCCGACGCTCAAGCGCCGCCTGGTGCCGGTGGCCAGCCACATCATCGCCACCGAGGAGTTGCCCGAGGACCTGATCCAGAGCCTGATCCCCAAGAACCGCGTGATCAGCGATACCAAGCGCGTGCTCTGCTACTACCGCCAGTCGCCCGACAACAAGCGGGTGATCTTCGGCGGCCGCGCGCGCTTTACCCAGGTGTCGCCCGAAGTCAGCGCGCCAGTGCTGCACGGCTACATGCTCGACCGCTGGCCGCAGCTCAAGGGCACCAAGGTCACCCATGCCTGGACCGGCAACGTCGCCTTCGCCTTCGACTTCCTGCCGCACATGGGTCAGGAGCAGGGCATGCACTACCTGATGGCCTGCAACGGCTCGGGTGTGGCGATGATGTCCTATCTCGGGTTCCAGACGGCACGGAAGATCGCCGGCGGCTCCAACGCGCCTGTCAACGCCTTCGACGGCCAGGATTTCCCCACCATGCCCCTCTACAGCGGCAACCCGTGGTTCCTGCCCCTGGTTGGCGCCTGGTACCGCACGCGCGATTGGTGGGATCGCCACGTCGGTTCTTGATTTCCCCGCCCGAACCGCTACACATCCGGCGCGCCTGCGTCCCCATCGTCTAGAGGCCCAGGACACCGCCCTTTCACGGCGGTAACGCGGGTTCGAATCCCGCTGGGGACGCCAACGATATCAAATGCTTGGAATGTTATTCTGCCAGACTGGCGTCAGAAGCGGCACCGGTTTGGTAATGCGCGTTTCTAGAATGATCTATTGCTTGTCTAGACCAAATCAGTGCGAAGCGAGGTCGGCGACGACGCATGAGAGTTGCGGCGCGGCACGGCGACGCATCTTTGTCAGATAGCCAAGCATAATACCTACGATAGCGTTGGTTTCTTACCCGACAACTGACCTCGCGATGCAAGATGTTGACTAATTATCCTTGCGGGCCGGTCCATGTTTTGGTCATATGCCGCCCACTGCAAAAAGGTTAGCGTAGAAAACGAGCATCTCTGCATGTGTCATTTGAAATAAAAAACAATACCTTACGAGTTGTTCATAATATTCGAGAGTAATAAATCACTGTGAATTGGCTGATAATTCTTCCGGTTGATATGATTTGGTAATAGCGGGTGATAAGAGCCAGCAAGGCTCTTCCGAACGGGGCGGGGGCCCTGGGAGCAGACGGTATCTGATCAGCGGTTGTATTCGAGTCGAGTATCGTCGGGTTTGGTGAGGATGCGTTCGGGGGAACAAAGGGGATTGGGGAAGACAGGCGATCGGTAATACCGATCTGGGCCCGCTGCCTCGGTGGTGGGCCCGGCTACTTCCATCGATAGACCAGTGCGTGCCCTGCGCAAGCCAAGGGACCTGCCGTGTGCGGGTGCTGCGAGGCTGCGCGCACTTGGAAACGTCCCTAGGCATCTTCGAGACTGAAAGCGCGACCTCGACTTGGGCGCAACCCTTCCAATTGGGGTGACGGTGCTCGATTGCACCGGGTTGAGGAGACGACATGACGACGTTCTTCGGCACCGCTGGTGCGAACTTGATCAGCGGCGACGCGCTCGGTGACGACACCGACGTCATTTACGGCGGTCCCGACACGAGTGGCACGGGAACAGGCGACGATACCCTCAATGGATTCGCGCTCTCGGATACGCTGTACGGCGGCGACGGCGCCGACACGCTGCGCGGTGGCACAGGCAGCGACCTGCTCTATGGCGGGACCGAGACCGACATCGCGACCTACTCGAGCACGATCTCGCTGGCGGACCTGACGGCGACGGGAACGACGTGGCAGGTAAATGGCGGTGCGGAAGGCACGGACATCCTGAATGGCGTGGAGATCGTCGACGGCGCGGGACCGGGCCGGATCCTGCTGGTGGGCAGCGGTGGGTTCACGAGCATCCAGGCCGCAGTGGACGCCGCGGTGGCCGGCGACACGATTCTCGTCGCGCCCGGTACCTACGACGAAGATGTGACGATCACGCACGGCGTGACGTTGATGGGCGCCAACCATGGCGTGTCGGGCGCCGGTGCGCGGAGCGCCGAAACGATCATCCTCGGCCGTGTGGTGGTGAACACCGCCGCTGACGTGACGATCGACGGCTTCGAAATCAGGGCGGACGGCACCACGGGGACGGTGGGTCCGTCTGCGCCAGCGCTGAGCATCCTGCTGGCCGGCACGGGTGCGGCGGGTCACGTGGTGACCAACACCGTATTCTTCGCCGACTTCAATGGCGGCGCGAACGGCGTGGACGCGCGGGCGATCTCGATGTCGCCGTCGGCGACAGGCAAGGTGACGGTGGACGACAACCTGTTCACCGGCACGGCGCACAGCCAGTTCTCGGGGGCGGCGTGGGGCCGCGGCATCTGGGCGGATGGTGGGGGCGTCGAGCTCCACATCACGGATAACACGTTCAACAGCACGCGCACGGCGATCAACTACGACGATACGTCGGGCACGGTGGCGGACATTCACGGCAACGACTTCGAGCTCGCGGGCACGGCAGTATCGGTGGCCCAGTCCCAGAGCTTGTCGGGTGTGGTAAACAACGAGTTCGAGAACGTCGAAGGGTATCTGAACGCGAAGAACCTGACGACGCCGGTGGTCTACAACTGGGGCACCAGCGGCAACACGTTCCTCGACGCGGATGTCGGCTCGATCGAGGGCGGCACGGTCAGCGACACGATCACGGGCGCCAACGCATCGGACATCCTGCTGGGCAACGGCGGCGACGACTCCCTCTATGGCGGTGCGGACGATGACGTCCTCTTCGGTGGCAACGGCGCCGACAAGCTGTATGGAGGCCTGGGCAACGACCTTCTGATCGGCAACGACGCCGTCACCAGCGATGCCCAGATTGACGCGGCGACTTACGCGGGCACGGTCTCACTTAACAACATTACGACGACGGCTGACGCCAATCCGTTCGTTGCCGGCAACCAGCCGGGATGGGTCGTCACCTCTGCGGACGGGACGGACACGCTGTTGCAGGTCGAGGCGGTCGACGATTCCGCCCCTGGTCGCATCCTTCTGGTGAGCAGTGGCGGGTTCGCGAGCATCAACGCGGCGATTGCGGCGTCGCAGAGTGGCGACACGATCCTGATCGCGGCGGGGACGTACAACGAGAACGTGGTGGTCAACGTGGCGGGCGTCACGTTGCAGGGCCAGGGCAATGTCACGATCCAGGGCACCTTCGAGACGTCGAACGGCGTGACGGGCGATCTGTCGGAGTGGATCAAGACGCATTCGTACAGCGGCGCGGCGGGTGCGGGTGTTGAGGTCACGGCGAGCAACGTGACGCTGAACAACATCAACATCGACGGCTTCCTGTACGGCGTCGACTTCAGCAGCGACGTGAGCCACACGACGCTGACGGACGTGGACATCAGCAACTCGGTGATCGGCATCGAGAAGGCGACGACGGCGAACCTGGACGGGCTGACGGTCACTGGCGGCTCGGTGGTCGACGGCTATATCGGCATCGACTTCGCGAAGGTGGTGTCGGCGGGCAGCCAGGCCGACGGCACGGCGGTGAACGTGCTGATCGACGGGATGCACTTCCAGGACCTGACGGCGAAGGGCATCTACGTCGAGGCGCTGTCTGATTCGACGATCACCGGCGTGAGCATGAACCACGTCGGGTTCTGGGGTTCGGGCGCGGCGTTCGGTGGCCCGTACGCGGGAGCCGGCATCGAGCTCAACCTGAAGAACGGCGTGTACCAGAACGTCACGATCACGGACTTCGACCTGCAGAACACGGGCACGTCGTCGCACGACAACTCGGCGGCGATCTCGGTCAAGACGCGCGACGACGCGCCGAGCTACAGCGGCTTCCCGGCGACGTGGGTGGGCGCTCCGCTGGAGATCAGCGACGGCACGATCAACGGCACGACGACGGGCATCCGGGCGGGCGAGACGGGCAAGAACGTCGAGGGTCCGGACGTCGACATCAGCGGCGTGACGATCACGGGTGCGCTGCACGATGCGCAGAACGGCGACATCGAGAACCTCAGCCAGTCGCCGCTGTCGATCGACATGCAGAGCAGCGTGCTGGTGGCCAGCCCGCAGTCGACGGGGGTGCTGGACATCACCGGCACCAGCGGTGCGGACACGATCACCGCGGGTGGTGGCGCCGACACCATCTCCGGCGGCACCGGCGGCGACACCATCACCGGCGCCGGCGGCATCGACACCGCTCACTACACGGGCAGCATTGCGGCCAACAACGTCGTGACCAGCGGCGCGGGCTGGCAGGTGACTGCCGGCACCGAGGGCGTCGACATTCTGAACAGCGTTGAAATTGTCGACGGCGCGGAGGCGGGTCGCATTCTCCTGGTCGGCAATGGCGGCTACGCCACGATCAGCGCGGCGCTCGCGGCGGCCAACAGCGGCGACACCATCATGGTCGCCGCCGGCACCTACAACGAGGACATCACGCTCAGCGAAGGCGTGACCCTGCTGGGCGCCAACCACGGCATCTCCAGTGACGGTACGCGCGGCGCGGAGAGCATCATCCATGGCCGCATCGTGGTGAACACCACCGAGGCGACCACGATCGACGGCTTCCGCGTTGTCGCCGACGGCACGACCGGCACCAGCGGTCCGACCAACGGTGCGCTGCGCTACGAGGCCGGCGGTGCCGGCGCCGGACATCTCGTCGAGAACACGGTCTTCTTCAGCGACATTCAGGGCGGCGCGAACGAGTCGCGGGCGATCGTCACGCCGACCTTGGCCGACGGCAAGATCACCATCGACGACAACCTCTTCACCGGCTCATTCAACGGCCAGTACGGCGGCAGCGCCTCCTGGCATCGCGGCATCTGGACCGATGGCGGCGGTGTCGACATCACGATCACCGACAACACGTTCACCAACGTTCGCTCGGCGGTCAACTTCGACGACACGACGGGCAATTCCTACCTGGTCGCCACGGGTAACGACTTCGACAAGGTGGGCACCGGCATCTCCTTCGCGCGCGCGCTCGGCGCGAATGACGTCGTCAGCAATAACGACTACGGCAACGCCGACGGCTATCTGAACTTCAAGAACGTCACCTCGTCCGTGACAGTCGATTTCGGCGCCGGCAACAACATTACAGACGACCTTGATCCCGGCTCGATCGAGGGCGGCACCACCAGTGACATGCTGACCGGCGGCAACGCGAGCGACGTCCTGTATGGCAACGGCGGCGCCGATGTGCTGAAGGGCGGCGCGGACGACGACGTGCTCATCGGCAACGACGGGGTCACCAGCGACGCCTTCGTCGACGCGGCGGCCTATACCGGCACCATCGCGCTCAGCAGCATCACGACGACGGCCGACGCATTTCCGCTCGTCCCCGGATCTCAGCCCGGCTGGATCGTCGCGGGCGGAGCGGAAGGCACCGATACGCTCTACCAGATCGAAGCGGTCGACGACGCTGCTCCCGGTCGCATCCTGCTGGTCGGCAGCGGCGGCTTCGCCACCATCCAGGCGGCGATCGACGCAGCCGGCGCCAGCGACCGGATCTACATCGCGGCCGGCACCTATGCCGAGAACCTCACCATCACCAAGGGTGTGACCCTGATCGGTGAGAACGGCGTGAAGATCCAGCCGGTCAGCGGCAACGTGATCACGATCAACGATGGCGTGAACGGCGCCAACGTATCGATCTCCAACGTCGAGATCGTCGGCGTTGCCTCGGCGCCCAACCAGGGCATCGGCGTCGATGTCCAGGAAGGCGCCAACGTCGGCACCCTGACTCTCGACCACGTGAACATCCACGGCGCCGGTGCCTATGGCGTGCTGGTGATGGGCGATGATGAGAGCCCGGCCCAGCCGCCGTCTCCCGCCGCCGACAACGTGGTGATCACCAACAGCACGTTCTCGAACAACGGCTACAACGGCACCAACGGCTCAGCGCATATCAAGTTCTACGGTTTCGACGGCGACGCGACGCTGCAGCACCTGACGCTGACCGCGCCCGTCGATGCCACGCCGGCCGACGTGTCGGACCGCCCCGACTACGGTATCGAGTTCCACGGCATTCCCAACAGCAAGCTGTCGAGCACGCCGGTTCCGGATCTCGGCACGGTCACGATCGACGACGTCGTCATGACCGGCGACTATCACAAGAACGCGCTGGCGCTGAACAACTACGACGACGTGAGCGGGCTGTCGGTCAGCAACGTCAACCTTTCGGGCGTGACCACCAGCTGGGGGCCGCTGTTCAACATCGACGCGGTGACCGGCAACATCGACGCGTCGGGCTACGGCATCACCTTCCCGGCGGTCGCGCCGGCGACCGGCTTTGTCGCCGAGCTGCAGGGCGATGCGTCGCCGGAAGTGGCCTCCAGCCAGTCCATCACGGGCTCGAGCGCCAGCGAGCACCTGCGCGGTGGCGCCGGTGACGACCAGCTGCACGGCGGCGGTGCCAACGACCTGATCGATGGCGAAACCGGCGCCGACACGATGTCCGGCGACGCCGGCAACGACGTGCTGCGCGGCGGTGATGGCATCGATACCGCGACCTATAGCGGCACGATCTCACTGGCGAATCTGACAACGGTGACGGACGCCGATCCGGTGGCCGCCGGCAACCAGGCGGGCTGGCAGGTGGTGGGTGGTGCGGACGGCACTGACCTGCTCAGCGGCGTCGAGATTGTCGATGGAGCTGGCCCTGGCCGGATCCTGCTGGTGGGCAGCGGCGGGTTTGCGACGATCCAGGCGGCGGTGGATGCGGCGGTCGCGGGCGACACGATCCTGGTGTCGAAGGGCACGTACACCGAGAACGTCACGATCACCAAGGGCGTGACGCTGATGGGTGCGGAGCACGGCGTGTCGGGATCGGCGACGCGTCTTGCGGCGGACGAGAGCGTGATCCTGGGCCGCGTTGTGGTGAACACCACGGCAGACGTGACGATCGACGGCTTCCTGATCAAGGCGGACGGCACGACGGGGACGGTGGGTCCGTCTGCACCGGCGTTGAACTTCCTGCTGGCGGGCGCGGGTGCGACGGGTCACGTGGTGACCAACACCGTGTTCTACAGCGACGTGGTGGGCGGTGGCCCGGATTCGCGGGCGATCTCGATGTCGCCGTCGGCGACGGGCAAGGTGACGGTGGACGACAACCTGTTCACCGGCCAGCCGCAGAGCCAGTTCTCGGGTGCGGCGTGGGGCCGTGGCATCTGGGCGGATGGCGGTGGTGTCGACCTGCACATCACGGACAACACGTTCATCAGCACGCGCACGGCGATCAACTACGACGACACGACGGGCAAGACGGCGGATATCCACGGCAACGACTTCAAGTTCGTGGGCACGGCGGTGTCTGTGGCGGAGTCGCAGGGCCTGACGGGCGTGGTGGGCAACACGTTCGAGAACGCCGAGGCGTATCTGAACGCGAAGAACGTGACGACGCCGGTCGTCTATGACTGGGGCGCGAGCACCAACACGTTCCTGGACGCGGATGTCGGCTCGATCGAAGGCGGCACGGTCAGCGACACGATCACGGGCGCCAACGCGTCAGACATCCTGCTCGGCAACGGTGGCGACGATACGCTGTCCGGCAACGGTGACTCCGACCTGCTGCAGGGCGGCGCGGGCCTTGACGTACTCTATGGCGGCCTCGATGGCGACACGCTGCAGGGCGGTGCGGACAACGACGTGCTGTATGGCGGTGCGGGCACCGACCTGCTGCAGGGTGGCGCGGCGGCGGATGCGCTGTACGGCGGCGACGACGTGGATGTGCTGCAGGGCGGCACGGAGAACGACGCGCTGTATGGCGGCGCGGGCGCCGACTCGCTGCTTGGCGAGGATGGCATCGACACCGCCGTCTATGGCGGCACGATCCAGCTGAGCGACCTGACGGCGACGGGAACGACCTGGCAGGTCAATGCCGGGTCGGATGGCATCGACATTCTGAACAGTGTTGAGATTGTCGACGGCGCGGGCGCGGGCCGCATCCTTTTGGTGGGCAGCGGTGGTTTTGCGAGCATCAACGCGGCGATTGCGGCGTCGCAGAGCGGCGACACGATCCTGATAGCGGCGGGGACGTACAACGAGAACGTGGTGGTCAACGTGGCGGGCGTCACGTTGCAGGGCCAGGGCAATGTCACGATCCAGGGCACCTTCGAGACGTCGAACGGCGTGACGGGCGATCTGTCGGAGTGGATCAAGACGCATTCGTACAGCGGCGCGGCGGGTGCGGGTGTTGAGGTCACGGCGAGCAACGTGACGCTGAACAACATCAACATCGACGGCTTCCTGTACGGCGTCGACTTCAGCAGCGACGTGAGCCACACGACGCTGACGGACGTGGACATCAGCAACTCGGTGATCGGCATCGAGAAGGCGACGACGGCGAACCTGGACGGGCTGACGGTCACTGGCGGCTCGGTGGTCGACGGCTATATCGGCATCGACTTCGCGAAGGTGGTGTCGGCGGGCAGCCAGGCCGACGGCACGGCGGTGAACGTGCTGATCGACGGGATGCACTTCCAGGACCTGACGGCGAAGGGCATCTACGTCGAGGCGCTGTCTGATTCGACGATCACCGGCGTGAGCATGAACCACGTCGGGTTCTGGGGTTCGGGCGCGGCGTTCGGTGGCCCGTACGCGGGAGCCGGCATCGAGCTCAACCTGAAGAACGGCGTGTACCAGAACGTCACGATCACGGACTTCGACCTGCAGAACACGGGCACGTCGTCGCACGACAACTCGGCGGCGATCTCGGTCAAGACGCGCGACGACGCGCCGAGCTACAGCGGCTTCCCGGCGACGTGGGTGGGCGCTCCGCTGGAGATCAGCGACGGCACGATCAACGGCACGACGACGGGCATCCGGGCGGGCGAGACGGGCAAGAACGTCGAGGGTCCGGACGTCGACATCAGCGGCGTGACGATCACGGGTGCGCTGCACGATGCGCAGAACGGCGACATCGAGAACCTCAGCCAGTCGCCGCTGTCGATCGACATGCAGAGCAGCGTGCTGGTGGCCAGCCCGCAGTCGACGGGGGTGCTGGACATCACCGGCACCAGCGGTGCGGACACGATCACCGCGGGCGGTGGCGCCGACACCATCTCCGGCGGCACCGGCAACGACACCATTAATGGTGCTGCTGGCACCGATGTCGCTGCCTATGACCACAGTGCGGCGGACTACACGGCGCGTATCCTCAACGGCCAGCTGACGGTCACCGACAACAACCTCACCAACGGCAACGAGGGCACCGACTCGCTGGTCGGCATCGAGACGCTGCGTTTCAACGGCGCCGACGATTCCGTCACCAACGCGACGACGATCGCGATCACCGGCACGCCGGCTTCGGTCAACGAGGACACGCCGTTCACGTTCAACGTGACGGTCGGCGACTCCGACGATCCCAGCGTCAGCATCAGCCTGGCGGTCAGCCATGGCAGCCTGACGCTCGCGAGCTCCGCCAACGTGACGGTCGTTGGCGGTGGCACGGGTGCGGTCACGGTGACGGGCTCGGCGGCCGACGTCACTGCCGCGCTGCAGAACGTTTCCTATCAGGGTTCGCTGAACTACTTCGGCCCTGACTCTCTCACTGTCTCGACGCTCGACGGCAACATCTCCGTCCAGGCGACCGCGGCCTTCAACGTCATCTCGGTGAATGACGCGCCGGATGCCGTGGACGACACCAATACCGTGCACGAGAACCTCTCGGTGAGCGCGACGGCTGTCACCGGTGTGCTGGCCAACGACACGGATGTGGATGGCGTGACGCGGACGGTGACCGAGGTTCAGGCCTCGGCCGGCAACGTCGGCAACGCGGTTTCGGGTACCTACGGCACGCTGACCTTGGCGGTCGATGGCTCGTACACCTACGTGGCGGACAAGGCAGCGGCGAACGCACTTGCGGGTGGCGCCACGGCGATCGACAGCTTCACCTACACGATAAGCGACGGCCAGGGCGGGTCCGACACGGCGACGCTGAGGATCACGGTCGTGGGCGACAATGATGCGCCGACGATCACCTCGGGCAATGCCTTCTCGATGGCTGAGAACCTGACTGCGGCCGGCTCGGTCGTGGCGGTCGATCCCGACAACGGCGCCTCGGTGACCTACTCGATCACCGGCGGTGCGGACGCGGCGCTGTTCTCGATCAACCCGACGACCGGTGCGCTGAGCTTCGTCAGCGCTCCGGACTTCGAACATCCGACGGACGCCGGGACGAACAACGTCTACGACCTGCAGGTCAGGGCCTCGGACGGGCTGGGCGGAATCGCCAACCAGTCGATCTCGGTGACGGTGACGAATACGAATCCGTTGCTGGTGACAGCCCTGGGGCCGGTCGCGGAGAACACGACGCTCGTCGGCGACGTCGATGCGGTCGGCGGCGACACGTCCAACGTGACGTATGCCATTGCGCCGGCCTTTGACGGTGCGAAGTTCCAGATCAACCCGACGACTGGCGTGCTGAGCTTCGTGACGCCGCCGAACTTCGAGGCGCCGACCGACAGCGATACGAACAACGTCTATCGCGTGACGGTGCTGGCTGTTGATGCCGGCGGCAACACCACGTCGCAGACCTACAACATCACCGTCACCGACGCCAACGACGCGCCGGACGCCGTCGACGACACGAATACCGTGGCCGAAGACAGCTCGCTGACCGTCGCCGCACCGGGTGTCCTGGCCAACGACACGGATGCGGACGTCGGTGCAACCAAGGTCGTGAGCGAGGTCCAGGGATCAGCCGGCAACGTCGGCCACGCGGTCCTCGGTACCTACGGCACGCTGACACTGGCGGCGGATGGTTCGTACGGCTACGTGACGGATCACACTGCCACCAACACGCTCGCCGCCGGCCAGTCGGTGACGGACACCTTCAGCTACAAGGTCAGCGACGGGTTGGGTGGATTCGATACGGCGAACCTGACCATTACGGTCACGGGCGTCAACGACACGCCGGATGCGGTGAACGATACCGGCGCGGTGCTGGAGGACGGTACGCTGACCGTGGCTGCGGCCGGCGTTCTGGCCAACGACACGGATCCCGACACGCTGGACGGCAAGACGGTCAGCCAGGTCGGCGGCTCGGTCGCCAACGTCGGCCACGCGCTCGTCGGCACATACGGCACGCTGACCATGGCAGCGGATGGTTCGTACACCTACGTGGCGGATCAGGCTGCGGCCGATACGCTGTCGACGGGTGTGACGGCGACCGACACCTTCAGCTATCAGCTGAGCGACGGCCATGGCGGCGTCGACACGGCGAACCTGGTGATCACCGTCACCGGCGTCAATGACACACCGGTTTTCCTGGGAGCACCGCCGGCCAACCTGCTGATCGACGGCAGCTTCGAGGACTTCAACGCCAACGGCACGTACAACTCGCTTTTCGCCTCCACCGATGCGTCGGCGATCAACGGCTGGACGATCGTCCAGGACGGTGTCCAACTCGTCGGCGAGCCGTACTGGGAGGCCACGGACGGCCTCAACAGCGTCCAGCTGCTGGTTGGTGGCACCAACCACCACGGCGCGCTGGAGCAGACCTTCGCGACCGTCGCCGGCGTGCAGTACCTCGTCGAGTTCGACATGACGGCGAACGGCGCCGACGGTGCGCAGCATACGACGCGGGTGTCGGCCGATGGCCAGTCGCAGACCTTCTCGGCGATCGGCACCAACAACAACAACAACATGGGCTACACCGCCAAGTCGTTCACCTTCACGGCCGATGGGACGAGCGCGACGCTGAGGCTGGAGAACTTCGACAGCAACGGCCTCTACGGCTCGGTCATCGACAACGTGCGGGTGACCGCGGTCGGTGGTGTCGGCGGCCCAAGCGTCGGTTCCGTCACCGAGGCGGCTGACGGCTCGCCGGGCGAGGTCGGCAATGCCGTGCACCAGGCGAGCGGTACCGTCGCATTCAGCGATGTCGACCTGACCGATACGCACACGGTATCCGTGGCGCCCGGCGGTGGCGGCTATCTCGGCACGCTGTCGGCGAACGTCGCCAACGACTCGACCGGCGACGGCACGGGCTCGGTTGCCTGGACCTTCACGGTCAACGACTCGGCGCTCGAGAGCCTCGCTGTCGGCCAGAGCCTGACGCAGACCTACCAGCTGACCCTCGATGATGGTCACAGCGGTACCGCGACGCAGACGGTCACCATCACGATCAACGGGGCGAACGACGCGCCGGATGCGGTGAACGACACGGGCGCGGTGCTGGAGGACGGCACGCTGACCGTGGCGGCGGCAGGCGTGCTGACCAACGATACCGATCCGGACACGCTGGACAGCAAGACGGTGAGCCAGGTTGGCGGTTCGGCTGCCAATGTCGGGCACGCGCTCGCCGGCACCTACGGCACGCTGACCTTGGCGGCGAATGGTTCGTACAGCTACGTGGCGGACCAGGCTGCGGCCGATACGCTGGCGGCGAGTGCCACGGCGACCGACACCTTCACCTACCAGATCAGCGATGGTCACGGTGGTGTCGACACGGCGAACCTGGTGATCACCGTGACCGGCGTCAACGACGCGCCGGATGCGGTGGACGACACGAACGCGGTGGCCGAGGGCGGCTCGCTGAACATCGCCGCCGGATCGGGCGTCCTTGCCAACGACACCGACGTCGACACCGGCGCGACGCGGACGGTGACCGAGGTGCAGGGCTCGGCCGGCAATGTCGCGCACGCGCTCGCCGGGACCTATGGCACGCTGACCTTGGCGGCGGATGGTTCGTACACCTACACGGCGGACCAGGCTGCGGCCAACGCGCTGGCCGTGGGCCAGACGGCGACCGACAGCTTCACCTACAAGATCAGCGACGGCCTGGGCGGGGTCGACACGGCGACGCTGACGATCACGGTCACGGGCGTCAACGACGCGCCGGATGCGGTGAACGACACCGGCTCGGTGATGGAGGACGGCACGCGGGTCGTAACCGCGGCCAACGGTGTGCTGGCCAACGACACCGATCCCGATACGCTGGACACCAAGACGGTCAGCCAGGTCGGAGGATCGGCGGCCAACGTCGGCCATGCGCTGGTCGGCACCTACGGCACGCTGACCCTGGCGGCGGATGGTTCGTACACATACGCCGCGGATCAGGCGGCGGCCGATACGCTAGCGGCCGGCGCCACGGTGACCGACACGTTCAGCTACCAGCTAAGCGACGGTCATGGCGGCCTCGACACGGCGAACCTGGTGATCACCGTAACCGGCGCCAACGACGCGCCGGTATTCACCTCACCCAGCACGTTCTCGTTGGCTGAGAACCTGACGGCAATCGGATCAGTCAGCGCGACCGATGTCGACACCGGTTCCTCAGTGACCTACTCGATCAGCGGCGGCGCGGATGCAGCACTGTTTGCGATCAACGCATCGAGCGGCGCCCTGAGCTTCCTCAGTCCGAAGGATTTCGACCATCCGACGGATGCCGGCGCCAATAACGTCTACGACGTTCAGGTCATGGCCTCGGACGGCATCGGTGGATCTGCGAACCAGTCGATCCAGGTGACGGTGACCAACACGAACCCGTCGCTGGTCGCCACTCTGGGCCCGGTGCCGGAGAACATCATCACCCCTGTCGGCGACGTCGATGCGGTCGGTGGCGATACCTCCGGCGTGACGTACTCGATCCTCGTTGGCCTCGATGGAGCGAAGTTCAAGATCGACGCGACGACGGGTGAGCTGAGCTTCATCACGTCGCCGAATTTCGAGGCGCCGACCGATTCGGACACCAACAACATCTACCGAGTGACCGTCCAGGCGGCAGACGCCACCGGCCACAGCACGCAAAGGACCTATGACATCTCGGTTCTCGACGTCAATGACGGCACCAATACCGACATCGTCGAGTCGAATGGCGCCACCGTACTGAACAAGACGACAGACACTCACCGCTTCTTCTTTGAAGACAGCGGCGTTCGTGGTCCTGACCTGAAGTATCTCGGTACGGCTGTCGTCGAGAATCAGTTCCCCGGCTGGGCACCAATCGCCGCCGAGGCGCACAATAGTGGCTACGACGTGGTCTGGAAGTTTGCTGCCACCAACCAGTACACAGTCTGGCACGTCGACAGCACGGGCAATTACACGTCGTCACTGACCGGCGTCGTATCGGCCGGCAGTTATGCCCTGCAGAACCTCGAGACCTTCTATGCCCAGGACCTCAACAGCGACGGCACCGTTGGTCCCGTCACGACGGTGGTCGAGGCGAGTGGAGCAACGAGCCTGATTCAGAAGGCTGATCTCTTCTTCCTGGGAACCAGCGGACCCACGTTGAAGTATCTCGGTGCGGATTTCGTCGACAACCAGATCGCGGGGTGGAACCCGATTGGCGCCGAGGCGCACAACGGCGGCTTCGACGTGATCTGGAAGCTCGACGGGGCGGACCAGTACACAGCCTGGCATACCGACATCAACGGCAACTACACCTCGTCGTTGACCGGCATCGTGTCGGGTACCAGCGCTACGCTGGAGAACCTCGAGACCACCCTCTCGCAGGATCTCAACAACGACGGCACCATCGGCCTCGCCACGACGTCGATCGAGGCGAATGGCTTGACGAGCCTGTTCCAGAACGTGGATAAATTCGTCCTGGGGACAGGTGGTCCCACGCTGAAGTATCTGGGCGCGGATCTCCTCGACAACCAGATCCCCGGGTGGAATCCGATCGCAGCCGAGGCGCACAACGGTGGTTTCGACGTTGCCTGGAAGTTCGACGGCGCAGACCAGTACACGGTCTGGCATACCGACAGTAACGGCAACTACACCTCGTCACTGACCGGTGTCGTGTCGGGTGGCAGTTTCGCGCTGGAGAATCTCGAGACCGGGTTCTTGCAAGACCTGAATGGCGACGGCACCACGGGTGTTGTCACGACAACGATCGAAGCGAGCGGGGCGACGAACCTCGTTCAGCTGGCCGACATCTTCACCCTGGGAACGGGCGGACCCGTCCTGAAGTTCGGCGGCGCGCAGGTCGTCGACAACCAGTTCGCGCCGGGGTGGAACCCGATCGGCGTCGAGGCACGTAACGGTGGCTTTGACGTCGTCTGGAAGTTCGATGGGGCGGACCAGTACACGGCTTTCCAGCACAGTGGGATCCGAAGCTTGGAATTCACGTGACTTGAAGTCGCGGC
>JADMIO011403835.1_pt1 | contig 75040 bp, 65 predicted proteins | sample 8958161 | NCBI WGS metagenome assembly JADMIO01 (sample SAMN16585339, study PRJNA669376) | soil metagenome | isolation source: Crop rotation soil | place: USA: Cullars Rotation, Alabama | collected 2011 | reverse complement strand
CGCGACAACTTGTCCACGTGGAATTCTAAGCTTAGGATCCCAATGTGCTGGAAAGCGAGGTCGCCCTGCGCGACCAGCGTCCCGCCCCGGCTTTCGACCAGTCCGCCCCGGTTCGGTAGCGCAAGCTGACCCGCCATCACGCCGACCGCGAGGCTGGCGGCGATCGCGCCCCAGCGCCCCCAGCCGGGCGAGGTCCGGCGCTGCTCGCGCTTTTCGCGCGCGGCCGCGAAGTCGACGATATCGGCCTCCTGCTTCTGCAACAGGGCAGTCAGCCGGTCAGGAACGGGCACTTCGGCCACGGGGCCGAAATGGGCGGAAAGCCGCGCCGCGACCCGGCGATGCTGCTCCAGCCGCTCGCGCAGCTCGGGATCGTCCGCCAGCGCACGCTCGACACGGGCGCGCTCGATCTCGCTGCATTCTCCGTCAGCGAAGGCGATCAGCAGTTCGTCGTCGATGTTCATGCCGCCTCCAGCATCTGCACGAGCGCCTGCCGCCCCCGCACCAGTCGCGAGGTCAGCGTGCCCATCGGGATTTCGAGAATTTCGGCGGCCTCCTTGTAGGCCAGCCCCTCGACGAGCACGAGCGCGATCACCTCGCGCTGTTCGTCGGGCAGCTTCGCCATCGCACGATCGACCTCGCTGATCGCCACGTTGCGCTCGATCGCCTCATGGCCGTCGTCGCCCACCGCGAGCCCTTCCTCCTCAGGGGCGAAGGTCGCGGCGCGGCGTGTGCGGGCACGGGCCTCGTCTATCCATATGTTGCGCATGATCCGGTACATCCAAGCATCCAGTCTGGTCCCCGGCTGCCACTGGTCGCGCGCTTTCAGGGCGCGCTCCACCGACAACTGACAAAGATCGTCGGCATCGGCGTCGTTGCGGGCGAGCGAACGGGCGAAGCGCCGCAAGCGCGGCAGCAACGCCAGCATCTCCTCCTCGAAACCGCCTGTCGCCATATTCCGTCCGATCATGGATGAAACGGTTGTGCCGGTACGTTTAATCCACGCGCTAACGGAAAAAATGTAGAATCGAAATGATGCGATTGTCTTTCATCCTGCTGGGCCTTGCCGCCGGGCTGACCACAATGGCCGCGACCGCGCAGGTGCTCGCGCCGGTTGGGCGGACGCTGGAGACCGTCGGCCGCGTTACCGCGCCCGTGCTCGATCCGGTGACGCAGCAGGCCGGTGCACTGGTCGGCAGCGTTCAGCAGCTCGCGGCCGATCGCATCGGGCGGCTGACGACACTGGTCCGGCAGAACCGCGACAGCCTTGAACTGGACGATCGCGGCAATCCGGCCGTGCGCGGTGAAGTGATCGGCGTGGATATCGATCCAGCCGGAATCGAGGCCGCGCGCAAGGCGGGCTTCACGGTGCGCGAGGTAAGCGAGATCGAAGGGCTCGATATCCGCTCGGTTCGGCTCGCCGCTCCCGATGGCATGTCCCTTCCCCGCGCGCTCAAACTCGTTCGCAAGGCCGCGCCCGGCGAATGGAGCGCCAACCAGCTTCATTTCGAAAGCGGAGCCGCTGGCCCCACACCCGCCGGTCCCGCCCCCAGCCAGTCGGCGCCGTCGGCCCGGGTCGGCATGATCGATGGCGGCGTCGGCCAGCATCCTTCATTGTCCGGCCCGATCGAACAACGCGGTTTCGCGCAGGGCGCGCCTACGGCAAGCGCCCATGGCACCGCCATCGCATCGCTGATGGTGGGGCAGAACGGATTTCGCGGCGTGCTGCCGGGCACGCCGCTGCTCGCCGCCGATGTCTATGGACGCGATCCGGCGGGCGGCAACGCGCTGGCGATCTCGCGCGCGCTCGGCTGGATGGCCGCGCGCAACGTGCGCGTGGTGACGATCAGCCTGGTCGGCCCGGCCAATCCGTTGCTCGCCAAGGTGATCGGCGCGGCAAAAGGGCGCGGCATGTTCATCGTCGCAGCGGTCGGCAACGACGGCCCGGCGGCCCCGCCCGCCTATCCGGCATCCTATCCCGGCGTGATCGCGGTCACGGGAGTCGACGGGCGCAACCGGGCGCTGGTCGAGGCTGGCCGGGCGCTCCACCTCGATTACGCCGCCCCCGGCGCAGACATGCTCGGCGCCAAGCCCGGCGGCGGCACCGCCACGCTCCGAGGCACATCCTACGCCGCCCCGCTGGTCGCCGCGAAGCTGACGGCCATGACCTCGCCGAGTACCGCCCAGCTCGATCGCGAGGCGATCGATCTCGGCAAGCGCGGGGCGGACAGGATCTACGGCCGCGGCCTTATCTGCGGCGATTGCCGGACCCGGCCCTGAAAAAATTTTCGCGTCGCCGGGATTAAACCCGTCGTGGCTCTCGTTCGCATCAATGGAGGGACGGAAAGTCCCGCCTTTGACGAGAAGGAGAATGACGATGAAAAAGATGATCCTGACCGCGGCGGCGACGATCGCTTTCGCAAGCTTCCCCGCCAATGCGCAGCTTCTGGGCGGCGGTGGCCTCGGCGGCCTCGGTGGCGGCCTGACGGGCAGCCTCGGCGGTACGCTCGGCGGCGGTTTCGGCGGATCGATGGGCGGCCTGGGCCGGACCCTCGATTCGACCACCAGCGGCACCGTGAGCGGCAACGGCTCGGCCCGCGCCAACAAGAATGTCGACACCAAGAGCGGCCATGCCAGCGCCGATGCCGGCCTGACCGGCGCGGTGGGCGGCACCGTCAACAGCGCGACCAATTCGACGCTGGGCTCGGTCACCGGCTCGGGCAGCGCGAATGCGAGTGCCTCGAAGAATGCCTCGGCCGATGCGCAACTGATCGGCACCGATCAGGTCCGCAGCACCGCCGATCAGGCCACCTCGACCGCCAAATCGACCGCGGCACAGGTGCAGGGAACCGCGCAGGGCACCGCCAACCAGGCGGCCAGCACCGCCGGTTCGGCCGCCGGTTCGGCGAATGGATCGCTGAATGGTTCGGTCACGGCCAATGGCAGCGGCAGTGGAACTACGTCCGCCAATTAAACGAACCGGAAACCATGCCGTTATAAAAGGGGAGAGGGCCGGTAGGCGATATGCCGCCGGCCTTCGCTTTTTCGTTCAGGCCGCGATTCGGCGAACCGCGCCGATCATTCCCGAAACCACCATGTCGCCGAACTGCAGGTCCGCCATCCGCACGAGCGGCGGACGCGGATGCGCCAATATGGTCGGCGGCAGCGCGCCGGATCGGATCGCGGTCCGCACCACCCGCCACCAGATCGCCGAGATCGATCCGTCGATCGTCCGCAAGGTCGCATCATCGAACCGCTCGGCCTGCTTCAGATGCGTCCGCAGCCGCACCAGCACCCCGCCAAGCGTATCGAGCGTCTCGCGATCCGGCACCGGATCGCCCTTCATCACATGCAGGATGATGCTCTCGGCCGCGCGTGGTGCATCATCGCCGAAGATGGGTTCGTAGGCTTCCGTCAGCACGCGCGTGGCGTTGCGGATCATCGTGTCCTCGAAGGTCTTCGACACGCCGCAGGGATGGATTCGGTACTGGAGCAGCGGCTCGTCGATCCGCGCGATCGGGCCGAAGGCGGAGATGCGGTGGTAGAGATCGAAATCCTCCGCGAACAGGATTTCGGGCCGGGTTATCGGATCGAGCCGCCGCGCGACATCGGCGCGCATCATCACCGTCGACCAGACCAGCGGATTGCCGATGTGCAACCGCCAGCGCAGCAGCGCGGGCGTCGTCGGCCCATCGGCGGCGCCTGGGCGAACCTTGCCCGCCTCCAGCAGATCGGCCGCCGCGCCTACCAGCGCGATCTCCGGATTGGCCTCCAGAAACGCGACCTGCCGCGCCAGCCGATCGGGCAGGCAGATATCGTCCTGATCCAGCCCGGCGAAATAATGCCCCCGTGCGTGCGCCATGGCGAGGTTGCGCGTCTTGACCGGCCCCTGATTGACCGGCGAGACGATCACGCGGATGCGCGGATCGTCGTAGCCGTGCAGCACCGCCAGCGTATCGTCGGGCGAGCAATCGTCGACGACGACCAGTTCCCAATCCTCGAACGTCTGGGCGAGCACGCTGTCGATCGTCTCGCCAACCAGCGCCGCGCCCTTGTACGCGGCCATGATCACGCTCACCGCCGGCGCGGTCATGCCACCGCGCGCTCCAGCCGGGTATCGGCGAGGATCTGATCGACGATCAGTTGGCCGACATCATTCTGCCACAGCCACAAGCCGTTGGCCTGCCCCTTGAAGCTGGGTTCGCCCCCGAGCCGCCCGTGCGGCACGAAACCGGCCGCGAGCCCGATGCCGTAAAGGCCGGGGATCGGCGCCCCATCGGTGCCCCGCACCCTACAGGCGCCGTCGACCATGCGCGGATGATCGGGCAGCCACGCCGCGATCGGCAAGCGTCGTCCGTCGCGATCGAGCAGGGTCAGCGCATGCGGGCGATAGCCGAGCGCGGCGATGATCACATCGGCCTCGTCCATCAGCCGCACCGCCTCGGCATCCTCGTCTCCGCTGATCCGGTGCGTGGCGACGCGCGGTTCGGCCTCGGCATCTCCGATCCCGAGCAGCTTCACCACGAGCGAACGCGCCTCCAGCCGGAAGCCCGCGAGACGATAGACGAAGCCGCTCACCGGGCAGATGTCGTCCGGGCCGAAATCGATGAAGCCTTCGGCGTGCGCCGCCTCGATCGAGGGATAAAAGGGCCGCAGCGGCGCACGGTGCAACAGGCTGATCGCGCCCGGCGGCAGCGGGAAGCCGCTATCCGGCCTCAGGAGCTTGTTGACCGCGGCGAGCGCGCTAGTCGAACCCCCGAGCACGGCGACGCGTATCGCCGCCCTGCCCTTTGCGATGTCCCGCACCAGATCGAGACCGGGGCCGGCCAGAAACAGGTCCGATCGCAACAGCTTGTCCGCATAGCGGCTGGCGACGGGCACGCCCGCGACCCGCTTCTCGGCGATCAGCGCCTCGGGCTGATGCCCGCCCGTCGCGATCACGATGCTATGCGAAACGATGTCCCGCTCGCTCTCGTCGGCCAGCGCGCGGATTCGCGTGCGCCAGAGTCCGCCGGGAAGCTGCTGCGCGTGCAGCACCTCATGCCCGGTCAGCACCGAACCGCCCTGCTCGCGCACATAGGCGGCGAGTCCTTCGCCGAGCAGCTTCAGGAAGACGCCGGCCTTGGGCAGTGGCACGCCGAGATCGCCGATATGGGCGGCAATCGCCTGCACGACCGGATGGCTTTCCAGCGCACGGACCGCCGGCACCTTGCTCTGGGTGATCGCGGTCAGGAAGGTCTCGGCGGTGCTGTCCGAATGGATGGTGTAGTTGCCCAGCAGGCCGTCACCAAGATGGTCCGATCGTTCGACGACCATCAGCCCCGACCCCGCGAGCGCGCCAAGGCAACCATTCTTGTCGGCCGCCGAAAGCACGGCGAATCCAGCGGGGCCACCGCCGACGATGAGCGTCTGGATCGGCGTCACAGCGTAGCGGACCGCACCGGTCGGTCCCGCACGCGGCGATCGACCGGGTGCAGGATGGAAGCGGTGATCGCGCGCAGGCGGGTGCATACCCGATCGACGTCGGCGGTCGTCATGCCGTCGGTGATCGGCAGCGTCAGGATACGCGCGCAGATATCGTCGCTCACCGGCAACGGGCCGAACAGGCTTTCCTCCGCGAAATAAGGCTGCTGCGCGAGATGCGGGTTGAAATAGGTGCCGGCACCGATGCCGCTCTCGCCGAGCTGTTCGATCACCTGCTGCCGCTGGGATGCGACGGCGGGATGCAGCAGCACCGACATGAATTGCATCGCCTGCCGGTAATCGTCGCCATCCTGCACCTCATAGTCGGGCAGGCGGTTGCGATAGCGGGCTGCCAGCGCCGCGCGATGATCGGCAACGCGATCGATCTCGGCGAGCTTTTCGATCGCCATCAGCGCGCCGACCTCGCTCAGCTTGGCGTTCATGCCGGGCAGCGTCGCGCTGCGGCCCTGTTCGAAACCGAAGCCGGCCATCGCGCGAAGCTGCTCGATCCGGCCGGTGTCGGCGCTGTAGATCACGCCGCCTTCGGCGGTCGCGAAGGTCTTGGTGGCGTGCATCGAATAGACGAAGGTCAGCGGGCTGCCGGTGCCGAAATTGCGATGCTGCCGGTCGATCGTGCCAAGCGACGACGCCGCATCGATCACCACCGGCACCTCATAGCGCCGCGACAGCCAGTGATAGCGATCCAGATCGAGGCTCCGGCCGAAGGGAGCATAGGGCATCATCACCGCGATCTCGCGGCCGTGGCGGGCGAGCAGCGCTTCTTCCTGGGGCCCGGCAGCCGTCCAGCTTCCGCCGTCGATATCGCACAGCAGCGGGGTCAGCCCGTTCCAGATCGCGGCATGCGCGGTCGCGGCGAAGGTGAAACTCGGCATCAACGCGAGACGGCCGGTCGCCCGCTTTGGGCCGATTGCCTGCCGGATCGCGATCATCAGTCCGGTGGTCGCGTTCGACACGGCCAGCGCCGCGCCCTCACCGGCGAACAGCCGCTCGACCAGCGCCGATTCGAACTGTCGCACCAGCGGCCCGTTGTTGGTGAAGGTGCCCGACCGTTCGAGCGCGCGCAGCGCCTGCTGCAGCTCGCTGAGCTTCGGCGGGCAAGGGCGGATAAGCGGCAGATCCATCAGGCGGCTCCGGGGAAACGCAACAAACGCCCGCGATTCCGCAGGCTCACCGGCTCCGCTATCTCTCGAATTGCCTAAAAATCGGTGTAGCGCGCAGCGTTAAAGCGACGGAAGCCGTTGTGGCTTCGCGCACCAGGATGCGATCGCCCGCGACGCCGCCCGCTTCCGCAGATCGGCCAGATCGGCGATCGTGAAGGCGGCCGCGCTCTCGATATCGTCCAGCTCGCTCCACTGGACAGGCGTGGCGACCGGCGCCCGCTCCCGCGCCCGCACCGCCCAGGGCATGATCGCGGTCGCGCCCCGCTGGTTGCGCAGCCAGTCGAGGAAGATACGGCCCTTGCGCTCGGCCTTCTTCATGTTGGCCGTGAACATCTCCGGCCGCGCCTCGCCCAGTGCCAGCGCGAAGCGATGCGCGAAATCCTTCACCGCCTCCCAGTCCGCCGAACGGTCGAGCTGGACGATAACATGGATGCCCTTGCCGCCGGACAACATCGGGTCGCTGCGCAGGCCGAGCGCCTCCAGCTCCTTCTTCACGACGACCGCCGCCTCTTTCACCCCTTCGAAATCGACGCCGGGATCGGGATCGAGATCGAACACCATCCGGTCCGGCTTCTCGATATCGTCGGCCAGCGAGCCCCAGCCATGGAATTCGATCGCGCCCATCTGGACGCAGGCGATGATCCCCGCGCCATCCTCGACATAGAGATAGTCGGCCGTGTCGCCGTCCTTCTCGCGGATCGGCACGTGCAGCACATGCTCCCCGAAGCTGCCCGAATCATGCTTCTGGAAGAAGCAGTGCTTGGCCCGACCTTGCGGGCAGCGGACGAGGCTTACGGGACGGCCGCCCATGAAGCGCAGCAACGGACCGGCCATCGCCGCATAATAATCCGCAAGCTCGCCCTTGGTGATGCCATTCTCGGGATAGATGACGCGATCGGGGTTGCTGATCGGGATGCCCATCGGGTCTGCTTCGGCCATCACCTTCTCCGGCTTCACATCCTCGGCGGGCTTGTCGTCGCGCAGGCCGAGGAAGCTTGGGTGACGCAGCACCCCGCCCTGCCCCAGCGGTCCGGTCGTCTCGGTATAGGCGATCTCGGCGACCAGCTTCGGCGACACCCAATGCACCCCGCGCACCGCAGCCTTCGGCGCATCGTCGACAGGCGCCGTCTTGCGCGCAAGCGGCTTCATCCGCGCCAGCAGCGCGTCGATCCGGTCCATGGTGAAGCCGGTGCCGACCTTGCCCGCATAATGGAGCGTATCGCCGACCTTCGTTCCCAGCAGCAGCGAGCGGAAGCCGCGCACCTTGTCGCTCGCCGTCCAGCCGATGATGACGAACTCCTGCCGGCAGGTGCATTTCACCTTCAGCCAGTCCTTCGTCCGCCGCCCGCGATAGGGCGCGTCGGCGCGCTTGGAGATGATGCCTTCATAGCCCTCGCGGCACAGCGCCTCGAACAGCTTCTCGCCCGCCGCGACATGATCGGCATAATGGATCGGCGCGGATACGCCCTTCAGCAGCGCCTCAAGCCGTGCCTTGCGCTCGCGGTTGGCAAGGCGGGTCAGGTCCTCGCCATCCTCCTCCAGCAGATCGAAGGCGAAATAGGCGAGCGGCGCATCGCCATCCTTGAGCGTATCCTGCAGGGCACTGAAACTGGGCCGCCCGTCCGCATCGAGCGCGACGATCTCGCCGTCGATCAGGCAGGGCGGCAGGTCGAGCGCCTCGAACGCGGCCACGATCGGCGCGAAGCGATCGCTCCAGTCGAGCCCCGTCCGCGTGAACGCCCGCGCCTCGCCGCCGCCCACCGCAATCAGGGTCCGATAGCCGTCATATTTCACCTCGTGCAGCCAACCGGACCCCGACGGCACATGATCGACCAACGTGGCAAGCTGCGGCGCCCGGAAGGCGGGGGGCTTACCCTTGGGTGCTGCTTTCTTCCGCCGGGATGATGGGCGTGGCCGGGATTCCTGCTGCGGGTCCTTCTTCGCTGCGGCTTTGTCCGAATGCCAGACCGCCTTGCCGCCGGTTCCCTTGGCGATCTCCGCCATCGAGCGGCCCGAAACGACGCTGGTCACCTCATTGTCGACCAGATCGCCACTGCTTCCCGCATGATCGTCCTCGATCTTGCGGAGCAGCCAGTTCTCGCGCTTTTCCTTTGGGCGCGGCTTCATCCGCACAAGCAGCCACTCCCCCTTCATCCGCTTGCCCCGCAGCATGAAGTGGAGATGGCCTTCCTTCAGCGTCTTGCTGGGGTCCTTGCCCTCGACCGGCTCCCAGGTCCCGTCATCCCACAACATGACGGTGCCGCCGCCATATTCGCTCTCGGGAATGGTACCCTCGAAATCCCCATAGGCGAGCGGATGATCCTCGGTGCGCACCGCCAGCCTTTTGTCCTCGGGATCGAGGCTCGGGCCCCTGGTCACCGCCCAGCTCTTGAGCACGCCATCCAGTTCCAGCCTGAAATCATAATGCAGTCGCGTGGCATCATGCTTCTGGACGATGAACCGGTTGCCCTTCTCCCTCCCGCGCAACCCCTTGGGCTCGCGCGTCTTCTTGAAATCGCGCTTGGCATTGTAGGTGGCGAGGGAGTCGGCTCTAGCGGCCATTACCAGCACCCCTCCCAGCCAAACCACTCTCCCTCCCCTTCAGGGGAGGGATGTAAGGGTGGGGTAGCGCCGAAGGGGCTCGATGCCCCTGAGGCGCTGTCACGCAACAGTCTTTTGGCGCGCGGACGCGCGCACCCACCCCTACACCCCTCCCTTGAAAGGGAGGGGGAATAGAGCTGCTCAAGCACGCTTCCTCGCCGCCGTCCTGCGCGCCGGGGCCGCCTTGGCTGGCGCCTTGCGTGCGGTAGTCGCCTTCGGCTTCGCAGCCGTCTTGCGCGCGGGCTTGCGGTCGTTGGCCGCATCGGCCGGTCCCGCGCCGGGCTTGTCGAGCGACTTCTTGAGCGCCGCCATCAGGTCGATGACGTTGCCGCCCCGCGCCGGCTTCTCGTCCTCTTCCTCGGTCTCGATCCGGCGGCCCTTGTTCTTGATCTTCTTCTGGATGAGGTCCTTCAGCGCATCGACATAGCGGTTGTGGAAATCGCCCGCGTCGAAGTCGCCGCTCTTCTTGTCGATCAGCGATGTGGCGAGATCGAGCAGGTCCGCGTCGGGCTTCGCGTCACCGATCGTGCGGAAATAGGAGGTCGCCTTGTTGAGTTCGTCATCATAGCGCAGCGTTTCGAGCACCATGCCGCGCCCGCACGGCTTCAGGCTGACGACATATTCACGCCCGCGCATGGCAAGCTGGCCGATACCGACCTTCTTCGATCGCCGCAGCGCCTCGCGCACCACGATGAAGGCTTCCTCGGCGAGATCGTCCGAAGGCACGACATAGAATGGCTTGTCGAAATAGATCGGATCGATGCTGTCGGCATCGACGAACTGGGTCAGCTCAAGCGTCTTCTTGCTCTCCAGCTTGACCGCCTCGATCTCCTTCTCGTCGAGCAGGACATAATTGCCCTTCTTGTACTCATAGCCTTTCAGGATTTCGTCGCGGTCGACCGGGCCGATGCCCTGCACCACCTTCTCATAATGCACGCGCTTGCCCGAGGGTTCATGGATCTGGTGGAAGGCGATCGTCGCGCCGCTGCGGGTCGCGGAGTAGATCTCCACCGGAATCGAAACGAGCGCGAGGCGGATCTGCCCCTGCCAATAAGCGCGTGCGGCCATGTCCCAAATCCTTTCGCGGCCGATTCAATCATCGGCGCGCGCAAGGGTTCCCGCGCTTAATCGGGCGGCGCGGGAATCGTGCCGGGAGTCTCGACCGGATCGTTGGGAATGAAGGTCGGCGGGTCCTCCGGCATCGGTATCGGGTCGTCCTTGGGCGTGAACACCGGATCGTCGGGCGTCACCTGCGGGGCGTTGGGATCGGGGGGCTGGCTTGCCATGATTGTCTCCTCTCGAGGAGAGAACGCCCCACGCCACGTTGCGATGCCGGACCCGACCCGACTCACGAACCGGTTCGCCCCACATAATGCGGGCGAGGCGCATCGTCCGACTCCAGCAAGGCGTCGAGATCGGGATTCCGGTCGGCGGGCAAGTCCATCACCGAAAGATGCAGCGCGTCCTGATTATGCCGCATCGCCGATCGCAGCGCCTCGGATGCCTTGGCGCGGTACATCTCCGCCATCTGGAGATGCGCTTCGCGCGCCTTTGGCACCCTGGCCTGCTCGGCAAGCTTCATCTGCTTGCTGTGGCGATCCGCGAAATATTCGAGGTCGTCCCGAATGGGCTCATCGAGCGCTTCGGCCTCGAACTGCGGAAAGGGCGGTCGACCGCCCCATCGCTGTCGCAGGATCGTGGCCAGCTCCCTTGCCAGCCGTGATCGGAAAAAACTGTTCATGAAACGCAACAGGCCCTGTCTGAAATCCAACGGGCCCTTCGGACATCCCTTGGTTTTTATGGAGCCGGAGTTCCCCGTCCGGCTGCACGCTTCAATGCCGCTTATTGTTAAAGCGAATGTGGCGATTTCAGTTTTACCCGCGATTAGGCATCGCCGTTCGTTAACTTGGGCACACAAGCGCCCGCCCAAGAATCACTCGACTTGGCGCAAGGCTGCCGTAGAGAAAGCGCATGCCCGCGACCGATCCCCACGCCCTGTTCGAAGCCTGGTATGCCGAGGCCAGGGCGGGCGAGCCAAACGACAGCAACGCGATGGCGCTGGCCACTGCGGATGCCGAAGGGCGGCCCTCCGTGCGGATGGTGCTGCTCAAGGGCCATGATGCGCGCGGCTTCGTCTTCTATACCAATTTCGAAAGCCGCAAGGCCGAGGATCTGCTCGCCAATCCTCACGCCGCGCTTCTCTTCCACTGGAAGAGCCTGCGCCGCCAGGTCCGCATCGAAGGTCCGGTCGCCCGCGTCACGGACGCCGAAGGCGACGCCTATTTCGCCACCCGTTCGCGCGATTCGCAGCTCGGCGCCTGGGCATCCGACCAGTCCCGCCCGCTCGAAAGCCGCGCCCTGTTCGAACAGCGTTTCGAGGCGATGTCCGATCGCTTCGAAGGCGAGCCGGTGCCGCGACCGCCGCACTGGTCCGGCTTCCGCGTCGCCCCGGAGCGGATCGAATTCTGGACCGATGGCGCCCATCGCCTCCACGAACGCCGCCTTTTCACGCGCGACGGCGAAGGCTGGCGCGAAGGGCTGCTCTATCCGTGAGCACCGCGCGGCTCACGCGCAACGCCGCATTGGCGAGCGTCGCGACCGCGCTCTTCCTGATCGCGCTGAAGGGCTATGCCGCCTGGACAACCCATTCCGTCGCGATGCTCGGCTCGCTGGCCGACAGCGGCCTTGATCTCGTCGCGTCGCTGGTGACGCTCTACGGGGTGCGGCTCGCCGCCGAGCCCGCCGACTGGAACCACCGTTTCGGGCACGGCAAGGCGGAGGCCATCGCCGCGCTGTTCCAGGTCGTGCTGATCACCATCTCGGCGGCGGGAATCGCATGGCAGGCGGTGAACCGGCTGCTAGACGGCGCGGTCACCGCCAATGCCGAATATGGCATCGGCGTATCGATCGCCGCGATCGGGGCGACGCTGTTGCTCGTCAGCTATCAGCGCCGGGTGATCCGGGCCACGCGCTCCGTCGCGATCAATGCCGACAACGTCCATTATCAGAGCGATCTGCTGCTCAACGGTTCGGTGATCGCCGCGTTGCTGCTCGATCAATATGCTGGCCTGTCCAGCGCCGATCCGCTGTTCGGGGTCGCTATCGCACTATGGCTCGCCTGGGGCGCTTATCGTGCTTCCAATCAGGCGATCGATCAGCTCATGGACCGTGAATGGCCCGAGGAACGCCGCCAGCATTTCCTGCGCGTCGCCTCGCAGCATCCCCAGCTCAAGGGCATCCATGACCTCCGCACCCGCACCAGCGGCGCGAAGGATTTCGTCCAGTTCCATGTCTGGGTCGATCCCGCCATGTCGGTGCTGGATGCGCATCGGGTGATGGACGAGATCGAAGCGAAGCTCGAAGCCGAATTCCCCGGTGTCGAGGTGCTCATCCATCCCGATCCCGAAGGCCATGTCGATCTGGAGGCAGTCAGATGAAGTTGCGCATCACCCAGGTCGATGCCTTTGCCGACCGTCCGTTCACCGGCAATCCGGCGGCGGTGATGCCGCTCGACCGCTGGCTCGACGATTCGGTCCTGCAGGCAATCGCGGCGGAGAATAATCTGGCCGAGACAGCCTATTTCGTGCCCACCGATGGCGATGCGGATTATGAGCTGCGCTGGTTCACGCCCGAGATCGAGGTCGCGCTGTGCGGCCATGCCACGCTGGCGAGCGGGCATGTCATCCTGACCGACGATCCGTCACGCAAGGCCGTGCGCTTCCGCACGCGCAAGCGCGGCGTGCTGGAAGTGCGGCGCGCCGGCGATGGTTATGAACTTGACCTTCCCGCGCTTCCGCCCTCGCCCTCCGACGATCGGCGCAGTGCCGATGCACTGGGCGTGACCCCGGTCGCGACGCTGTTTCATGACGGCGGCTATCATGTGACCGTCCTCGAAAGCGAAGCGGAACTGCGCGCGCTTGAACCCGACTTCAGGGCACTTGGCGCTGCAATACCTGGCGACCCCAGCCACATCTTCACCGCCCCCGGCGATGCGACCGATTTCGTCAGCCGCATGTTCGCGCCCAACGCCGGCATCGACGAGGATCCGGTCACCGGCAGCGCCCATGCCGTGCTGACGCCCTATTGGGCGGAGCGGCTGAACCGTCCCCGCCTCACCGCATTCCAGGCGAGCAAACGGGGCGGGCATGTTACCTGCCGCCTCGAAGGCGACCGGGTCGTGCTCGGCGGCCGATGCGTGACGGTGATCGAAGGCGAGTTCAGGCTGTAACGAGTTCGGCCGGCACGGTCTCCGCGATCCAGCCGCCGCCGAGCACGCGGTCGTCCGCATAGAGCACCGCAGCCTGCCCCGGCGACACGCCGAAGGCCGGCATCTCGAAGTGAACCGACTCGCCGTCGAACGACGCCGCCTCGGGTCTGGCGAGCGAGCGGACCTTGACGGTCATCGGCCCGCGATAGTCACCGCCGATCCAGTTGATCTCCTCAAGCCGCGCCGCGCGCACCGCCAGCGCCGCCTTCGGGCCGACCACCAGCCGCCGGCTCTCCGGCTCCAGCCGGACCACATAAAGCGGCTCCGGGCTGCCGCCGATCTCGATCCCGCGCCGCTGGCCGACGGTGAAGTGGATCAGCCCCTTGTGCTGCCCCATCACCCACCCATCGCGGTCGACGATCTCGCCCGGCTCGATCGCATCGGGCCGCTGTTTGGCGACGATCTTCGCATAGTCGCCATCGGGCACGAAGCAGATGTCCTGGCTGTCGGGCTTGGCGGCGACGCCGAGGCCTAGCCCCGCCGCGATCTCGCGGACCTGCGCCTTGGGCAGGTCGCCAAGCGGGAAACGCAGGAAGCCGAGCTGCGCCGCTGTCGTCGCGAAGAGGAAATAGCTCTGATCCCGGGCCGGATCGGCTGCGCGGTGCAACTCCGCCCCCTGTGCTCCGACAGCGCGCCGCACATAATGTCCGGTCGCGAGGCAATCGGCACCCAACTCGCGCGCGGTACTGAGCAGATCGGTGAACTTCACCCCCTGGTTGCAACGTACGCAGGGGATGGGCGTGCGTCCGCGCGCATATTCGTCGGCGAAGTCGGCGATCACTGAATCGCGGAACCGGCTTTCATAGTCGAAGACATAATGGGCGATACCCAGCCGGTCGGCGACCGCGCGCGCATCGCGGATATCCTGTCCGGCACAGCAGCTTCCGGTCCGGCCGGTCGCCGCACCATGATCGTAGAGCTGAAGTGTGATACCGATGGTCTCGGCGCCGCTTGCCGCCGCCAGCGCGGCCACGACCGAACTGTCGACCCCGCCCGACATGGCGACGACGATCCGCCGCCCGGCGAGCGATCCGCCCGGCGCTACGCCTTCGATCTGGAAGTCGATCTCCATCGCGCCCCCATAGGCGAAGTGCGCCCTTTTCGAAACCGCGGGATTTACCGGCTCTTCAGTTATTCCGCTTATGCAACGGCTTCCACCCGTAGCGGGCGCAAGAAGGTCGTTGAATGGAATATCAGCTTATCGCTCGCGCGCAGCCTGTGCCGGCAGACTATCCGGCGATGATGGCCAGCCTGCTCGCCAGTCAGAATGCAAGCCCGGCCGCGGCCGCCCAGGTTCATCACGACGTGACCCGCCGCATCGCCAACTCATCAGAGGAAGCTCTCGCGACGCTGATGCAGGCCAAGCCCGGCTGGCGCGCGGCAGCCGGCGTGCTGCAGGGCAGCTTCCATCCGCGCATCGCCGAATTCGTGGGGAATAACGGCTTGTAAAGGAAACTATCTTACACGTTTACCTTGGCATTTTAGGCTTCGTTCAAAGGCTCTGGTTTAGAGGCTGATCTCAGGGGGACGATGACGGGTCGCGAAGGCCAGATTGAAGGTTAAGTGATGATCGAGAATCAGAAGATACGTCCTGCTCAGGTAATCGGCCCGCTCGGCGAGCCGCTGACGCTGGATTCGCTGCCGCCGCCCAGCACGACCCGCTGGGTTGTTCGCCGCAAGGCGGAAGTGGTTGCGGCCGTCAATGGCGGCCTGCTGACCGTCGACGAGGTGTGCGAACGCTACAGCCTGACCGTGGAGGAATTCGCGTCCTGGCAGCGCGCCATCGATCGTTCCGGCATGCCGGGCCTTCGCGTGACCCGCATCCAGCATTACAAGTCGCTCTACGAGCGCCAGCAGCATTATTGATCCCGCACCCCACACGGTAAGGGAATCAGGGCAGGCGCCCCCGGAACACCGTTCCGGGGGCGCTTTCCTTTATTCGAGCTCGAAACTTACCGAGACATTGACCGAAAGCTTCTGTTCGCCGGGTTCGATCGCGGTATCGGCCGCCTTTTCCGCGCGCGCCACCATCTGCGGCATCGGATAGGGCGGCGGCGAATAGCCCTGCGATTCGCTGATCGAGATAATCCGCTTCACCCGCAACCCGGCCGCCTGTGCATAAAGATCGGCCCGCGCCCGCGCGGTCTTGATCGCCGCGACCCGCGCCTCGTCGATCGCCGCATCGGCCTGCTCGACCGAGAAGACCGGGCCGTTGATCTGGTTGGCGCCCTGCGCGACCAGCGTGTCGAGGATCTTGCCGGATCGCTTGATGTCGCGGAACCGCACATTCACCTGGTTCGATGCCTGGTAGCCCGTGATCTCCGGCGCCTTGTTCTCGGCATAGCGATATTGCGGACTGAGGCTGATCGATGATGTCTGGATATCGCGATCGGCGACGCCCGCCGCCTTCAGCGCCGCGATCGTCGTCGCCATCCGGCTGGCATTCTGCTGCATGGCCACGCCTGCGGTGGGCGCCTGCGTCACCACCCCGGCGCTGATCGTGGCGATGTCCGGCGCGCGCGTGACGGCGCCTTCCGCAGTGACGTCCAGCCGAGTGCCGTTGATCACCGGCTGCGGTAATCCCTGAGCATTGGCGGCCTGTGCCGTGAGCAACAGTCCGGCAAGCGGCACGATATGCGATTTCAAGAGCATCAGGCACCTCCTTGTGTGTGCGGGCATCCAAACTCCCCACCGGCTTGATGATGCCTGAACGGAGCCCTTTTCAAGCCCGCTTGAGGGAGGTGATTTATTCGTATAATACAGTCCCGCCCCCAATCTGTACGTCTTTAGGTATCGTGTGATGAATATTGAACCGGGCTTCAACCGGGAAGCGCTGGAAACTGCCGCGCCCGCTCAAGATGCCGCAACTGTGGAAGACGAGACCGCCCTCGCCCGCAAGCGCAAGATCATCATGATCGGCGCCGTTGCGATTCTGCTGGCCCTGATCGCTTTCCTCGTGCTGCGTGGCCGCGAGGAAGCGCCCGCTCCTGCCGAGGCGATGCCGCGCGTCACGGTGCTGGTGCCCGGCGCCACCAATGTCACCCGCACCGTTTCCGCCACGGGCACGCTTGCCGCGCGCCGCGAAATGCCCGTCGGCGTCGCCGGTGAGGGCGGCGCGATCGCGCGCGTCTATGTGGATGCGGGCGATTGGGTCCGTGCCGGCCAGCCGCTGGCGATGATCGACAGCTCGGTCCAGGTTCAGGAAGCCGCGCAGCTTCGCGCCCAGATCACCGCCGCGCGCGCCGACGCGGCGCTCGCCGATTCCGAACTCAAGCGCGCTCAGGCGCTCGTCTCGCGCGGGTTCATCTCGCGCGCGGATGTCGAACGCCGCACGGCGACGCGCGATGCCGCGCGCGCGCGCGTGAATGTGGCGCAGGCCCAGCTTGGTCAGGTCAACGCCCAGATCGGCCGCCTTGCCATCCGCGCACCCTCCGCCGGCCTCGTGCTGACCCGCGACGTCGAACCCGGACAGGTCGTGATGCCCTCCAGCGGGGCCTTGTTCAGGTTGGCCAGGGACGGCGAGATGGAGCTGCGCGCCAAGCTGGCCGAAGGCGATCTTGCCCAGCTCAAGGTCGGCGACAGCGCCGAGGTCCGCCCGGTCGGATCGGACAAGAGCTTCACCGGCCGCATCTGGCAGGTGGCGCCCGTGATCAGCAACACCACTCGCCAGGGTGAAGCGCGGATCGCGCTCAGCTATAACGCAGCCCTGCGGCCCGGCGGCTTCGCCAGCGCCGATCTCCATACCGGCACCAGCCGGGTGCCGCTGCTGCCTGAATCCTCGGTGCAGAGCGATGATCGCGGCAATTTCGTCTATGTCGTCGGCCCGGATCGCAAGGTAGCCCGACGCGCCGTCAAGATCGGCGACGTGACCGAACATGGCATCCCGATCCTGTCCGGGCTGACCGGCCGCGAACAGATCGTCCTTTCCGCCGGCGCGTTCCTGAGCCCCGGCGACGCGGTATTGCCCGTGCCCAACCGGCCGACACCATGAACTTCCGCAACATCTCGGCCTGGTCGATACGGAATCCCATTCCGCCGATCGTGCTGTTCGTGGCGCTGACGCTTGCCGGCATCGTCAGCTTCATCCGGATGGACGTGAACGACAACCCGGACGTTGAATTTCCGGCGGCCGAGGTGCTCGTGGTGCAGCCCGGCGCGGCGCCGACCGAGCTGGAGACGCAGGTCACCCAGCGCGTCGAAGCGGCCGTGCGCGGTATCACCGGCGTGGACGAGGTCACGTCCTTCGTCAGCGAAGGCAATTCCAACACAGTCGTCCAGTTCACCATCGGCACGCCGGTGGATCGCGCCGTCAACGATGTGCGCGAAGCGGTGTCGCGGATCCGCAGCGAACTGCCCGATGGCATATTGGAACCGCAAATCACCCGCGTCGACATCGCGGGCGGGCCGCTCGCCTATTTCTCGGTCTCGGCGACCGACATGACGCTCGAACAGCTAAGCTGGTTCGTCGACGATCGGGTCGCCAAGCGCCTGCTGGCGATCGAAGGCATGGCGCAGGTCAGACGTGGCGGCGGAGTGAGCCGGGAAATCCGCATCATCCTCGATCCTGTGAAGCTCCAGTCGCAGGGGCTGACCGCCGTCGAGGTCAACAATCAGCTTCGACAGGTCAATCTGAACGCCGCCGGCGGTCGCGCGGAGATTGCCGGTTCGGAGCAGTCGGTGCGCGTGCTCGGCAACGCCCTCGACGCGCGCACGCTTGGCGACACCCAGATCAGCATCGGCGGCGGCCGCAGCGTTCGGCTCGCCGATATCGCCGAGGTGCGCGATCTTTACGGAGAGCAGCGGGCTCTTTCGACGATGAATGGCCGCCAGGTGCTGAGCTTCGCGATCGCAAAGGCCAAGGGCTATTCGGACGTCACGGTCTATGAGGAGGCGGTCAAGGCGATCGACGAGCTCAAGAAGGAAAATCCCAAGGTCCAGTTCACCCAGCTCTTCACGACCGTCGATTATGTGAAGGGACAATATCATTCCGCCATTGCCGCGATGATCGAGGGTGCGGTGCTCGCGGTGCTGGTGGTCTTCCTGTTCCTGCGCGATTGGCGCGCAACGGTGATTTCGGCGCTTGCCATCCCGCTGTCGGCGATCCCGACTTTCTGGTTCATGGACCTGATGGGTTTCACCCTTAACGGCCTGAGCCTGCTGGCGCTGAGCCTCGTCGCCGGCGTGCTGGTGGACGATGCGATCGTGGAGATCGAAAATATCGTCCGCCATATGCGGATGGGCAAGACCGCCTATCAGGCTTCGATCGACGCCGCCGACGAGATCGGGCTGGCGGTGCTGGCGACGACGATGTCGATCGTCGCCGTGTTCCTGCCCGTGGGCATGATGCCGGGCGTCTCCGGGCAGTTCTTCAAGAATTTCGGCCTTACCGTCGTCGCGGCGGTGCTGATGAGCCTTGCCGTCGCGCGCATGATCACACCGATGATCGCCGCCTATTTCCTCAAGGCGCACGGCACTGCCGAACATGGCGAAGGCAGGCTGATGAATCTCTACATGGCCACCCTGCGCTGGGCGCTGGTGCACCGGTGGAAAACCGTCCTGATCGGTGTCGGCGCCTTCATCGCGACGATCTTCGCCTTCGCGACCCTGCCGCTCACCTTCCAGCCGACGATCAACACCGACTACAGCCAGGTGAACATCGAGATGGCGCCCGGCACGACCGTCGCCCAGACCCAGGCCATGGCCAATCGCGTCGCTGCCCTGCTGGCGAAGGAGCCGGAAGTCGAGTCGGCGTTCGCGGACATGGAAGAGGTCGGCAGCGCCAATATCTACCTGACCCTGCGCAAGGATCGGGATCGCAAGACCATCGAGTTCGAACGCGCCGTGGCGCCCAAGCTCCACGAGATTCCCGACGCGCGGATCAATTTCCAGTCGCAGGCTGGCGGCGGCATGTCCAACGGCCGCGATCTCAACGTCACGCTGGTCGGCAGCGATCCCGTGGCGCTCGAAACGGCGGCGCAGAACGTCGTGCGCGAGCTCAGCACCTTGACCGAGGTCCGCGCCCCACGGATCAACGGGGACCTCAAGCGGCCGGAGATCACGATCAAGCCGAATCTGGATCTGGCGGCCGATCTGGGCGTCACCACGGCGGCGCTGAGCGAGACGATCCGGATCGCGACGCTCGGCGACATCGATCAGAATGTCGCCAAATTCTCGCTGTCCGATCGCCAGATTCCGATCCGCGTCTCGATCGACGAGCGGTCGCGCCGGTCATTGTCCACGATCGAGAACATGCCGGTGCCCACCGCAAATGGCGGCTCGGTCCCGCTCAAGGTGGTCGCCGACATCAGCTTCGGCGCCGGGCCGAGCGCGATCCGCCGCTACAATCAGGAGCGTCGCGTGTCGATCGGCGCCGATCTCGCGCCGGGCCTCGTCAGCGGCGATGCCCAGCCCAAGATCGATGCGATGAAATCGCTCAAGAATTTGCCGGCGGGCGTCAAGCAGGTCGCCGTCGGCGATGCCAAATGGCAGGCAGAGCTGTTTCTGAACTTCGTGATCGCGGTGATCTCCGGCGTGCTGATGGTGTTCGCGGTGCTGGTGCTGCTCTACAAGCGGGTATTGCCGCCATTGGTGAACATGGGCTCGCTGCTGCTAGCCCCGCTCGGCGGCGCGATCGCGCTGCACCTGACCGGCAATGTGATTTCCATGCCCGTGCTGATCGGCCTGCTGATGCTGCTCGGCATCGTCGCCAAGAACTCGATCCTGCTGGTCGATTTCGCGATCGAGGAGATCGCCAAGGGCGTGCCCAAATATGACGCCATCATGGATGCGGGTCACAAGCGTGCCCAGCCGATCGTGATGACCACGGTGGCGATGGTCGCGGGCATGGTGCCGATCGCGCTCTCGCTTTCGGGTGACGGGAGCTGGCGTGCGCCGATGGGCATCACCGTCATCGGCGGGCTGATTCTTTCAACCGTGCTGACCCTGCTGATCATCCCGCCGAGCTTCAGCATCGCCGAGGATATCGAGGATTGGCTGGGCCCGCGCCTGCGCCGCTGGCTCACCAATGGCGGCGAGAAAGGGCATCATACCGCTCCTCATCCTGCGGAATGACTTGAACCTTCCGCCGCGCCGGTCATTCTCGGCAGTATGAACCTGTTCGCCGCAACCGGCCTGGACCGATTCAATCCCGCTCAGGGCGGCGCGCGCGGCATGCGGGTGATCGCCACCGGCCTGCTGCTGGCGATGGCGGTCGTCTATCTCGTCGCCCGCGCCTATGAGCCCAGCTATCCGGCGGTCGGCTATATCCGCGCCTTCGCGGAGGCGGCGATGGTGGGCGGGCTTGCCGACTGGTTCGCGGTCACCGCATTGTTCCGGCACCCGCTCGGCCTGCCGATACCCCACACCGCCATCATCCCGCGCAACAAGGATCGCATCGGCGACACGCTGGCCGTGTTCCTGCGCGACAATTTCCTGATCCCGAGCGTCGTCGCCCGTCGCATGCGCGGCGTCGACATCGCCGGGACGCTCGGCCGCTGGCTGGCCGCGCCCTCGATCGACGGCCGTGTCCGCGCCGGCACCGGCCGTCTGCTCGGTGACATCGTCGAGGCGCTGGCCGACGAGCGGCTCGGCACGATGATCAAGGGCGCCGTCTCGGGCCGCCTGCGCGCGCTCGATCTGGCGCCGCTGATCGGCACCGCGCTCGACAATGCCATCGACGAGCAGCGCCATGTCCCGCTGCTCGAAGCCTTCGTCCGCTGGGCCGATCGCGCGCTCGGCGAGAATGAGGAGCTGATCCGCCAGATCGTGCACGACAAGGCCGGGACGATCATGCGCTGGACCGGCCTCGACGAACGGCTCGCCCAGGCGATCATCGATGGCCTGACCAAGCTGCTCGCCGACATGGCCGAGGATCCCGCCCACCCCATCCGCATCCGGGTGGAGGAAGGCCTTCAGACGCTTGCGACCGATCTGCGCAGCAGCCCGGCGATGCGCGATCGGGTCGCCCGCTTTCGCGACGCCGCGATCGACAATCCGGCGATCACCGCCTGGATCGACGGCATGTGGCAGTCGCTGCGCGCCAATGTCCTGCGCGCCGCGCGCGATCCCGAATCGGCGAGCGTCGGCGGGCTCGGCACGGCAATCCGGCAACTGGGCGAGACGCTCCAGCGCGACGCGGACCTGCGCGCCGTCATCAACCGCTTCGCCCGGCGCGCCATCGTCGGCGTGGCGGCGAGCTATGGCGGCGGCATCGTCAAGCTCGTGTCGGAAACCGTTCGTGGCTGGGATGCGGACACCGTCACCGGCCGTCTCGAATCCGCCGTCGGGCGGGACCTTCAGTACATCCGCATCAACGGCACGCTGGTGGGCGGACTCGTCGGGCTCACCCTACACCTCATCAGCCGTTTTCTCTGATTGGCAGGAGCTGCGCCGGCCCACTCCCCCGCCCAACCTCCCAATGATCACCCTGTCGGGAGGTTGGGCGGGGGAGTGGGCCGGCGCAGCTCATCCCCGTGAGGGGATCAAACAAAAAGCCCTAACCCTCGCCGGCGCGCTCAATATCGGCGCCGATACCCTGGAGCTTGACCTCCAGCCGCTCATAGCCGCGATCGAGATGATAGACGCGGTTGACCTGGGTCTCGCCCTCGGCCGCCAGCCCGGCGATGACGAGGCTCATCGAGGCACGCAGGTCGGTCGCCATCACCGGCGCACCGATCAGCTTGTCGACCCCGCGCACGACGGCGGTGCGGCCCCGCACCTGGATATCCGCACCCATGCGCGCCAGCTCCGGCACGTGCATGTAGCGATTCTCGAAGATCGTCTCGGTGAGCACGCTGGCGCCGTCAGCCATGGTCAGCATTGCCATGAACTGTGCCTGCATGTCGGTGGGGAAGCCCGGATAGGGTGCGGTCGAGAGCGTCAGCGGCCTGAGCGGTCCATCGGCGCGCACGCGCACGCCCCGATCCTCGGCCGTCACCACGATGCCCGCATCGCTCAGGCCCTGGAGGATCGTCGCCATGTCCTCGACATTGGCGCCTTCCAGCAGGACGTCGCCGCCCGTGATAGCGGCCGCGCAGGCATAGCTCCCCGCCTCGATCCGGTCGGCCATCACCGAATAGGTGGTGCCGTTCAGCCGCTCGACGCCCTGGATCACCAGCCGCTCCGTGCCCACGCCCTCGATCTGTGCGCCCATCGCGATCAGGCACCGAGCGAGATCGGTGATCTCAGGCTCGCGCGCGGCATTCTCGATCACCGTCTCGCCGTCCGCAAGCGTGGCGGCCATCAACGCATTCTCCGTCGCCCCGACCGAAACGAACGGAAAGGAGACGTGCCCGCCGGTAAGACGGCCCTTGGGCGCGGTCGCGCGGACATAGCCGGCGGTCAGCTCGATCTCGGCGCCGAGCGCCTCCAGCGCCTTCAGGTGCAGGTCGATCGGCCGGTTGCCGATCGCACAGCCGCCGGGCAGCGAGACGCTGGCCTCGCCCGCACGCGCCACCAATGGTCCGAGCACGAGGATCGATGCCCGCATCTTGCGGACGACATCATAGGGCGCGACGGTCGACGACAGCGCGTCGGCCTTCATCGTGATGACCCGGCCGGCCTCCTTCCCGCGCGCACCCGCAACGGTGGTGGAAACGCCCAGTTCGTTGAGCAGGTGACCAAAGCTGTCCACGTCCGCGAGGCGCGGAAGATTGCGCAATGTGAGCGGTTCATCCGTCAACAGCGCACAGGGCAGCAGGGTCAGCGCGGCGTTCTTGGCGCCCGAGATCGGCACCGTGCCGGAGAGACGCTTGCCGCCGCGTATAAGGATTCTGTCCATTTGCGGCTTCTATCCGTTTGCCCGCGACGTGCAAACTTCGCTTTGTAAAGAAATTTTAGTACCGAAACGATTTATCAACGGACCTTGATCGTTGTTAGCGCCAAACCGCTCAGCTTTATCTAAGTGATTGCGGTAATAGGGGATATAGCCGTTTATGGGGGGAGCGTGACGGACAGCTGCCTGGTGGAGCGCCTGGGACATTATCTGAAGCTGACAAGTCGCGAGGAAGAGGCCTTCGGACGGTTAGAGGGATCTGAGCGCGTCTATCGACGCGGGGCACTCATACGCCGCGAGAATGACCGCGCGCATGAGCTTTATGTGGTCAACTCAGGCTGGCTGCTCAGCTTCGTCCTGCTGGACGATGGCAGCCGTCAAATCCTGCGATTGCACCTGCCCGGCGACATGGCCGGCCTGTCATGCGCGGCCTTTAGCAAGGCGACGGAATCGCTGGTGGCGCTGACCGACGTCAAATTGTCCCCGGTGGACAAGACGGCGCTCAACAAGCTGTTCGTCGAACATCCTCGGCTGGGCGCATTGTTGTTTCTGATCGCGCAGGCGGAGAAGGTTTCACTGAGCGATCGCCTTGCCTCGCTGGGGCGCACCTCGGCCAAGGCGCGGGTCGCGGCACTAGTCCTCGATACCGTCGCGCGGCTTCGCGTGATGAACACCAACCTGGGCGACAGCTTCGCCTTTCCGCTGACCCAGGAGGAGATCGGCGACGCCACCGGCCTGACCGCGGTGCACGTCAACCGGATGATTCGCGCGCTTGTCGAGGAAGGCCTGATCTCGCGGCAGGCCAATCAGCTCACCATCCTCAACGAGGACAGGCTGGCCGAGGTCGCCAACTATGTGAACCGCTATGCGGGGCTGGATACGGACTGGCTGCCGCCGCCCTCGTAAACGGATTGAGCGTTATCGCCAGACCGCGCTCAGGCTTTCTCGAGCGTGCATTGCAACGGATGCTGGTTCTGCCGGGCGAAGTCGATCACCTGGTTCACCTTGCTTTCCGCGACCTCGTAGCTGAACACCCCGCAGACGCCCACGCCGCGCTGATGCACATGGAGCATCACCCGCGTCGCATCCTCCAGGCTCATCCGGAAAAAACGCTGCAGGCACAGCACGACGAACTCCATCGGCGTATAATCATCGTTGAGCATCAGCACCTTGTAGGGCGACGGCTTCTTGGTGCGCGTGCGCGTACGGGTCGCGACGCCAACGCCATTACCGCCATCGGCATCCTTGCCGGCAGACATCTCAGGGGAAACCAGCTCCAAATCGCGATCCATGGCCAATCGAAAATCTCCTCCGCGAGGATATGGCATTGCGGGCAATCAGGGCAAGGGGATGCGCGTCCGACTCGTCGTCAATTTGGACCCAAAAGCAAACGGCCGCCCCCGATACCGGGAGCGGCCGCTCTAAAACTGCGAAGCTTAAGAAATCAGAAAGCGGCCGACTTCAGCTTCTCGCTCGCGATCGCATAGCGATTCGAGAGCGGCTGGAAGATATCACCCAGCATCTTGGTGTAGGTCTCGCTGACCTTCGAAAACTCGGCAACGGCCGAATCGAAGGAGGTCTTCGCGAATTCGCCGTTGAGCTGAAGCAGCTCGGCCGGCGACTTCACCGCGCTGTAGCGCTTCATCGTGGCGGTCGCGGTTTCGAAGCTCTTCTTCGAATAATCAGCGGCTTCCTGCGCCAGCGCCTCGGCATTCTTGGCAGCGATCTTCGCCGATTCGGCGATCGCTTCGAGGTTGCCCTTGGTCAGGTCGGCAAAATCTTCGCTGAACTTGGTGCTCTTTTCAAAAGCGGCCTTCGCGCGCTCGCTCACTTCGGTAAACATGGTCTGGATCTTCTCCGGTGCGGTGGCAGTCGCCATCTTGGTGGTTCCTTTCGAAATCGGTGCAACAGGCGGGGACAGAACGGCTTCAGTGGCTGCGGCCACTTCGGCCGCAACTTTCTCGACGGCAGCTTCAGCGGCGACGACCACCTTTTCCACGGGCGCCGCTTTCACGACGGGCACGGGGGCAGGGGCCGCAACCGGGGCTGGCGCGGTTTTTGGAGAAACAGGCTCGGCCTTGACGGCAGGAGCAACCGTTTCCGCAACTTTGGCGACAGGTTTCGGAGCCACGGGCGCCGATGCCACCGCCTTCTCTTTTTCGACCGCGATCCGCTTCGCCTTTGGTACGGGCCGCGTCACGCGCGGGCCGCGAGGCTTGCTGACCCCGGTCGTCGTAGTCTTGCGTGCCATTGGATAATCCTATCCTATGTTGCGACGCACAATATCAAAGAGTCGGAGCTATTGCAAGTCCATTTTTGTGCAGTGCAACATAAAATGGAATCAGCGGATTAGCGCGTCCGGACGTAGGAACCCGGCGCGTCTTCCAGCGCCTTCAGCTTGCCCTTGCCGGGCATTCGCGCTTTCACGGCCTGAACTTTTTTGCTGCCGTGCGACTCGATCCACTCCAGCCAGTCGGGCCACCAGCTCCCGCGTGTTTCTTTCGCACCCGCAACGAAGGCTTCGAGCGAATGCACGTCCGCTTCGTTGGTCCAATACTGATATTTGCCGGCCGACGGCGGATTCACCACGCCGGCGATGTGGCCCGATCCCGCCAGCACGAAGCGGATCGGTCCCCGGAGCTGCTGAGTGATCTTCCAGACGCTCGACGCGGGCGCGATATGGTCCTCTCGCCCGGCCTGAATATAAGCGGGGGTCTTGATCCGGCTGAGGTCGATCGGGACGCCCGCGATGCTGAGCGCATCCGGCTCGACCAGCTTGTTGTCGCGATAGAGGTCGCGCAGATAGGCGCCGTGCCATTTGGCCGGCAGATTGGTGGTGTCGCTGTTCCAGTAGAGCAGATCGAACGCCGGATAATCGGCACCCATCAGATAGTTATTGACCACATAATTCCAGATCAGGTCGCGCCCGCGCAGCAGGTTGAACGTCACGGCCATATAGCGCCCGTCCAGATATCCGGTGTCGGACGAAAGCCCCTCGATCACCCGGAGCAACTGATCGTCCACCAGCAAGGTGAGGTCGCCCGCGCGCGTAAAATCCACCTGCGCGGTGAAGAAGGTCGCGCTGGCGACCTTGTCGCCCTCGCCCCGCGCTGCGAGCCAGGCCAACGCCATGCTCAGTGCCGTGCCCGCCACGCAATAGCCGATGGTGTGGACCGACGGCACGTCCAGCAGATCGCGCACCGTATCGATCGCGTCGATCAGCCCGCCGGTCACATAATCGTCCATGCTGGTGTCGACCATGGAGCTGTCGGCCGACTTCCACGATACCACGAACACCGTCAGCCCCTGCTCCACCGCCCAGCGGATGAAGCTGTTCTTCGGGTTCAGGTCGAGGATGTAGAAGCGGTTGATCCAGGGCGGGAAGATGACGAGCGGGATCGCGTTCACCTGCTCGGTCACCGGGCTGTACTGGATGAGCTGATAGAGCGGCGTCTCACGCACCACCTTGCCCGGCGTCGCGGCGATGTTCCTGCCCAGCTCGAACGCGGCGGCGTCGGTATGGGTGAGCTGGCCCTTGCGGATATCGTCGAGCATCCGCTGGAGACCGAGCAGCAGATTCTCTCCCCGCGTGGCGATCGTCCGCTCGATCACCTGCGGGTTGGTCAGCGCGAAGTTGGAAGGCGAGAGCGCGTCCACGAACGCGCGCGTCGCGAAACGGATCTGCTCGCGCTGCTTCGGATCGATGCCTTCGAGCGTGTCGATGCTCTTGAGCAGCAGATCCGACAGCATCAGATAGCTTTGCCGGATCAGGTCGAACAATGGATGCGCGCGCCACTGCGGCGCCGAGAAACGCCGGTCCTTGTCGGCTGCGGAATCGCTGGTCGCACTACCGGCGTCGGCGGGCAGGAAATGCTGCCAGAGCTTCAAGCCCTCGGACCAGAAATCGGATTGCACCTTCTGGAATTTCTCGAGCTCTTCCGACCATGCCGGGGCCTGGGTCATCGCCGGCAGGCGGAACATGGCCTGGGCCTCTTCGGTCTTGCCCGCCGTCTCTGCGGCATATTCGATCAGCATCTGCTGCGCGCGGCCCAGCACGCTCGTCCAATGCTGCAATTCCTCGAGCGTTGCGACGGGGGCCTGCAGCAGGTCGGTGCCCTCATCAACGGTCGTCGCCACGATCGCTCTCCTTAATTTCGCGCGCCCCCTGCCAAAACACGGCAATTGGGCTTATAGATGCACACTGACAGGTTTTTGGGAGTTCGTCGCCCCCGTCAGCAGAGGAAACAATGTCCGAGGATTTCTACCGCATCAAGCGTTTGCCGCCCTATGTGATCGCCGAAGTGAATGCGATGCGGGCCGCGGCGCGAGCGGCGGGCGAGGACATCATTGACCTCGGCATGGGCAACCCCGATCTGCCGCCGCCCCAGTATGTCATCGACAAGCTGTGCGAGGTGGCGCGCAAGCCGGATGCGCACGGCTATTCGGCCTCCAAGGGCATCCCCGGCCTGCGCCGCGCGCAGGCGGGCTATTATGGCCGCCGCTTCGGGGTCGAGCTCGATCCCGATACCGAGGTGGTCGTGACGATGGGATCGAAGGAGGGGCTGTCGAGCCTCGCCACCGCGATCACCGCGCCGGGGGACGTCGTGCTGGCGCCCAACCCCAGCTATCCGATCCACACCTTCGGCTTCATCATCGCCGGGGCGACGATCCGTTCGGTGCCGACCACGCCCGACGAGAATTATTTCCGCGCGCTCGATCGGGCGATCGCCTTCACCGTGCCGAAGCCGTCGATCCTCGTCGTCGGCTATCCGTCCAACCCTACGGCGGAGGTGGTCGATCTCGCCTTCTACGAGCGGCTCGTCGCCTGGGCGAAAGAGCATCAGGTCTGGGTGCTGTCCGATCTGGCCTATTCCGAGCTCTATTATGACGGCCAGCCGACGCCCTCGATCCTGCAGGTGCCGGGCGCGAAGGATATCGCGATCGAGTTCACCAGCATGTCCAAGACGTACAGCATGGCCGGCTGGCGGATGGGCTTCGCGGTCGGCAACAAGAAGCTGATCGCGGCGCTGACGCGAGTGAAATCCTATCTCGATTACGGCGCCTTCACGCCGATCCAGGCGGCCGCCGTCGCGGCGATCAACGGCCCGCAGGAGATCGTCGAATCCAACCGCCAGCTCTACCAGAAGCGGCGTGACGTCCTCGTCGAAAGCTTCGGCCGCGCGGGCTGGGACATTCCGCCCTCGCGCGCGAGCATGTTCTGCTGGGCGCCGCTCCCGCCGGCGCTGGCGCATCTCGGCAGCCTCGAATTCTCGAAGCAGCTGCTCACCCATGCCGGCGTCGCGGTGGCACCGGGCGTGGGCTATGGCGAGGATGGCGAAGGCTATGTCCGCATCGCGATGGTCGAGAATGAGCAGCGCCTCCGCCAGGCGGCGCGCAACGTGAAGCGCTACCTGCAGAGCATGGGCGTGAACACGCCGTCCCAGGCAAAGGCGGTCTAGTTTCTCACTCCAGAAATAATCCGTTCGTGCTGAGTAGCCACTGAGCCTGTCGAAGTGGCGCATCGAAGCACCCTTCGATACGGAAGAATGGAAAGCGTGATTGGCGCGATCGAAACCGCTCCTATCCTGCCCGACGTGTTGCCGCCGGGGCTTCGCCTCGTCGTCTGCGGCACCGCGCCGGGCACCCGATCGGCGCGGGATCGGGCCTATTATGCCCATCCGCAGAATGAGTTCTGGGGCGTGATGCATCGCGGCGGGGTTACGCCGCTCCGCTTCGCGCCCCATGACTATGCGGAACTGCCGCGGCATGGCGTGGGCCTGACCGATATCTGCAAGCACGCCTTTGGCGCCGACAGCGATCTCGCGCGCGGGGATTTCGATCCCGAGGGGCTGGCCGAACGGATCGCCGCAGCCGAGCCGGGCATCCTCGCCTTCAACGGCAAGTTCGCCGCCAAGCAGTTCCTGCGCCGGTCGAACGTTCCTTATGGCCTGCTCACCGAGACGATCGGCCCGACCCGCCTCTACGTCGCGCCTTCCACCTCCAAGCTCGCGCGGCGCTATTGGGACGAGGAAATCTGGATGACCCTGCTCCGCCTCGCCGGTTTTGCGCCGGCCGAAACCGTTGCGGCAGCGGAACCATAGGCCGCGCCCGAGCGTCTCCCCAACCGATGCTTGCCCTGCCCCTGAACTTGCAGCACTGTCCGCCGCAATGAGCGGGGCCGATTTCACGATCGAGGAGGAAGGCGGCAGGTCCGCGCTGCGTCTGTCCGGCCCGCTGACGCTGGCCGAGGCGAGCGCGCTCGACGTCCGCCTGCGTGCGCTGCAGAGCCCGCCGTCGCGCATCGACCTCTCGGGCATCGATCGGATCGACACCGTCGGCGCCTGGCTGATCCACCGCCTCGCCCGCGACAGCGGCGCTACGATCGAGGGTGCCGACCATGATGCCGAGCGCCTGCTCGAACAGGTTGCCGCCACCGATCGCCCGCTCAAGATCAGGCCCGACCGCACGCCCCCCTTCCTCCGCGTCCTCGACGAGATGGGCACAGCGACGATGATGGCCGGCCAGACGCTGCTTGGCCTGCTCGGCTTTTTCGGCGCCGTGGTGATCTCGGCCTGGAACCTGATCCGCCACCCCGGCCGCTTCCGCTTCAATTCGGTCGTCCGCCAGTTCGAGGTCGTGGGCGTCAAGGCGCTCGCGATCGTCGGCCTGATGAGCTTCCTGATCGGAATCGTCATCGGCCAGCAGGGCGCCGTCCAGCTCCGCCAGTTCGGCGCCGAGGTCTTCACCATCAACCTGATCGGCCGCATCACCCTGCGCGAGTTGGGCGTGCTGATGACCGCGATCATGGTCGCCGGCCGTTCGGGCTCCGCCTTCGCCGCGCAGATCGGATCGATGAAGCTCGCCGAGGAAGTCGACGCGATGCGCACGATCGGCGTCTCGCCGATGGAGGCGCTGGTGATGCCGCGCGTTCTGGCGGCGGTGGTGATGATGCCGCTGCTCGGCTTCTATTCCTCGCTGGTCGCGATGATCGGCGGCGGCATCTTCTGCTGGATCAGCCTCGATATCCCGCCCGTCACCTTCATCCAGCGCATCCGCGAGGTCGTGCCGATGACCGATCTCTGGATCGGCCTGATCAAGGCGCCGGTGTTCGGCCTGATCATCGCCATGGCCGGCTGCTTCCAGGGCATGCAGGTCGAGGGCAATGCCGAAGATGTCGGCCTGCGCACCACCGCCTCGGTCGTCCAGGCGATCTTCCTCGTGATCGTGATCGACGCCGCCTTCGCCGTCTTCTTCACCTCGATCGGCTGGGTGTGATGGCCGACGAACCCGTCATCTGCGTGCGCGGGCTGGTCAACCGCTTCGGCGACCAGACGGTCCACGAAGGCCTCGATCTTGACGTCCGCCGCGGCGAGATCCTCGGAGTCGTCGGCGGCTCGGGTACAGGCAAGTCGGTGCTCATGCGCAGCATCGTCGGCCTGCAGACGCCGGAAGCGGGCAGCGTCGAGGTGTTCGGCGAGCCGATGATCGGCCGCGACGAGGATGAGGCGAAGGCCGTCCGCAAGCGCTGGGGCATCGCCTTTCAGAATGGCGCGCTCTTCTCCACGCTCACCGTCGCCGAGAATGTCCAGGTTCCGATCCGCGAATATTATCCCATGCTCGATCCCGCCCTGCTGGACGAGATCGCCTCTTATAAGGTCGCGATGACCGGCCTGCCGCTAGAGGCCGGCCCGAAATATCCGTCCGAGCTTTCTGGCGGCATGCGCAAGCGCGCCGGCCTCGCCCGCGCGCTGGCGCTCGATCCCGAACTGCTGTTCCTTGACGAGCCGACCGCCGGGCTCGATCCGATCGGTGCCGCCAATTTCGACACCCTGCTCCGCGAGCTCAAGGAAACCCTTGATCTCACGGTGTTTCTCATCACCCACGATCTCGATACCCTCTACGCCATCTGCGATCGGGTTGCGGTGCTCGCCGATCGCAAGGTAATCGCGGTCGGAACGATCCCGGAACTATTGGCGTTGGACCACGAGTGGATTCAGGAATATTTCAACGGCCCCCGCGGACGTGTCGCGGCGGACGCTGCGGAGCGCAACACCGCAGCCGAAGAGAAGGCATGAAGGGCTGATGGAAAACCGTTCCAACCACATCCTTGTCGGCGGCGTCGTGCTGGCGCTTACCATCATCGCGCTGGTCTTCGTCGTCTGGCTCAGCGGCTTCAGCAACAAGTCCGGGCGGCAGTACGACATCTTCTTCAAGCAATCAGTCGAAGGGCTGGCCAAGGGATCGTCGGTCACCTTCGCGGGCGTGCCCGTCGGCAATGTCGACGATATCGTCCTGATCCCGGAGAATCCCGAATTCGTCCGCGTCCGCATCGCGGTGAAGGACAAGGTGCCGATCCTGCAGGGCACCACCGCGACCATCGCCAGCGTCGGCTTCACCGGCGTCTCGCAGATCAATCTCGATGGCGCGATGAAGGGCGCGGCGCCGATCGAGGAGCCGGGGCCGGAAGGCGTCCCCGTCATCCCCACCAAGCCCGGCGCGCTCGGCGAACTGCTCAGCAGCGCACCGAAACTGCTGGAGCGCATCACGACACTCAGCGAACGGCTGACCGAGCTGCTCTCCGACAAGAACCAGGAATCGATCAGCGGCATCCTCGCCAATGTCGACAAACTCAGCAAGTCGCTCGCCGATCGCGGTCCCGAGATCGCCGCGACGCTGGCCGAGACGCGCATCGCCGTCCGTCAGGCCGGCGACGCCGCGCAGAAATTGGGCGTGCTGGCCGACACCACCAACGGTGTGATGTCGCAAGACGTGAAGCCCGCGATGCAGAACCTCAATAAGGCGATCACGTCGGCCCAGCACAGCATGAACACCCTTGATGAGGTGCTGACCGACGCGAAGCCGGGCGTGAAATCCTTCTCCACCCAGACCATTCCGGAAGTGAGCCAGCTCGTCAGCGACCTCACCGAGATGAGCCGCGCGCTCACCAACGTCGCCAACCGCCTCAATTCGGGCGGCGCGGGTGCGGTGCTGGGCGGCGGAAAGCTCCCCGAATATAAGCCGAGGAACTGAGATGAAGCGCAGCCTCCTGCTCTTGGCCTTCATGCTGCCGCTCGCGGCGTGCGTGAGCTTCGGCGAAAAGCCGCCCGCCTCGCTGATGACGCTCAGCGCCACCGATCAGCTCCCCGCCGGCCCCGCCCGGCCGCTGACCGGCGACAACAGCATCATCGTCTATCCGCCCACCACGTCGCAGATGCTCGCGAATGACCGCCTGGCAGTGCGCGTCAGCGGCACCAGCATCGCCTATCTCGGCGATGCCCGCTGGTCCGATCAGCCCTCGCGCCTCTTCGCCGATCTGCTCTCGGACACGATCGCCGCCCGCACCGATCGCGTCGTCATCGATCGCCGCCAATATGCGCTGGCCCCCGGCGCGCGCCTTTCCGGCAAGCTCGAAGCCTTCGAGCTCGACAGCGCCAAGGGCGAAGCCGTGGTGATCTACGACGCCGTCCTCGTCACCGGCGAAGGCAAGCCCCCCGCCAGCCGCCGCTTCGAAGCGCGCGTAAAGACGACGAGCGAGAAACCCGGGCCGGTCGGCCGCGCGCTCAACGACGCCGCCAACGAAGTCGCCGGCGCCGTGGCCGATTGGGTGAAGGCGGGCGGCGCCTGACGCCTCCCTCAGTGACCGCCAGCCGCAGCCGGCATTGAGGGTTTCACAAGATTTTTAGCCTAAGGCGCATCCGGTCATGACGGATGTCCTGCTAACCATCGATACCGAGCTTTCGGCGCGGTTGCATCAGCAGTCGATCGACGCTGCGGGGAACATCGCCAATTCCATCTTCGGCCGTGTCGCCGGCGGCGCCTGGGGCATCGGCTGGCAGATGGACCGGATGGACGCCTGCGGGGTGAAGGGCGTGTTCTTCGTCGATCCCCTGCCCGCGCTCGTTTACGCGCCCTCGATCCTGCCCGAAATCGTGCAGCCCATCGTCGAGCGCGGCCATGAGGTGCAGCTCCACATCCACACCGAATGGCTGCAATGGGCCAGGCAATCGCCCGTCGCCGGGCGCTTGGGGCGCCATATCCGCGAATTCGACGCGGAGGATCAGGCGACCCTGCTGGCCACGGCGATCGACCTGCTGGTGGCGGCGGGCGCGCCGAAACCGATCGCGTTCCGGGCGGGCAATTACGGCGCGGACGACCGGACCCTGGCGGCGCTGGCCGGTCTCGGCATCGCGTGGGACAGCAGCTTCAACCCGGATTTCAGCGGCGGCGACTGCCGGATCGCGATCGGGCGCGACACGGTATCGCCGGTCGCGCGGGAGGGCCTGATCGAGGTTCCGGTGTCCGGCCTGTTCGATCGCGGCACCCATTTCCGCCCGGCGCAGGTTTGCGCGCTGTCGCGTTGGGAGATGCGCGCCGCGCTGGATCATGCGGCCCGGCATCGTCATCCGCTTTTCACGATCGTCTCGCACAGCTTCGAGATGATGTCGCGCGATCGCCTCCGCCCCAACCGCATGGTCATGAAGCGCTTCGAACGGCTGTGCCGAACGATCGCCGGCCATCCCGGCCTGCGCAGCGTGGGTTTCCGCGATCTCGATCCGGCCATCGCCGACACGGCAGCGGCCGGCCACACCCGCCTTCCGGCCAATGTGCTGCGCACCGCCACGCGCATCGGTCAGCAGATCGCCGGGACCCTGCTCTACGAACGCCGGCAGAGCGCGTTATGAGCACCCGCGCCACCACCCTGGTCCCGGACCTCCTGGAGACCACACCACCGCCGGTACGCTCCGCGCGCGCGGACTATCTGCACCATCTCCACCTGCTGCGCGGGATCGCGATCATCCTCGTGGTCGGCGCGCATTGCTGGCCCGCCTTCGGGTGGACCGCCGGTCAGACGGCGGGGATGCTGCTGGTCTTCGACAATGTCACCGTCGTGTTCATGTTCATCTCCGGGCTGTTGTTCCAGCACCTCTCGGCGAATTTCAGCTACCCGCGCTATCTGCGCCATCGCTTCTCGATCGTGGTGCTGCCCTATCTCATCATCTCGATCCCGGCGGTGCTGATGGCCGTGTTCGTGGCCCATCGCGATGCGGTGTGGCCCTGGGTCTATCGCCTGCCCGCCTGGGAAGAGATCCTGTTCTTCTACGCGACCGGAAAGCACCTCGCGCCCTTGTGGTTCATTCCGATGATGACGCTGTTCATCGTCGCCGCGCCGCTGTTCGTCTGGATCGATCGCCGGAACCTCTATCCGCTGCTGCTTCCCGTGACCTTGCTGCTGGCGGTCATGCTCGGCCGCGACAGCCTCTCCGGCTTGTGGAACGTGTTCGGCAAGGCGCTTTTCATGCTGCCCGCCTATCTGGCCGGAATGGGGTTCAGCCGGTATCGCGAGCCGCTCGAAGCATGCTGCGATCGCAACAGGCTTGCCCTGCTGGCGGCGCTCACCCTGCTGTCGCTTGCGATCATCGGCAATCTGCTGCCGGCATGCGATCTCACCATTCTCCAGAAGCTCGTTTTCGCGGCCCTGCTGCTGGTGACGGTAAAGCGGCTGCGCCTGCCCGCGCGCATCGAACAGGCGCTGGTGCAGATCGCGAGCATGAGCTTCGCCATCTATTTCGTGCACGGCTATGTCATCACGGCATCGCGGATCGGCTACATCAAGCTGTTCGGCGAACCGTCCGCGAGCCTCCCGCCGGGCGCGGTCTTCCACCCGAGCCTGACCGGGCTGCTGCTCGATATCACGCTCGTCCTGATCGCATCGGTCGGCCTGATCCTCATCGCCCAGCGCGTGCTCGGCAAAAACAGCCGGATGGTGATCGGCGCTTAGGGCGCGAGTGCCATCGTCATGCCAGCGAAGGCTGGCATCCATGTCTCCAACATTCCCACGCCGCCCCACCGTTGCGACGCGCACGCAACACCATTACGCCTACCTCGTTCGGAAAAGGGCAAATGCGCATCAAGGGAGTCGTCATCGCCATCAGGCCGCTGTTTCCCGCCTTGCTCCTTTTCGCCGGCGCGGCCTGGCGCATCTGGTGGGCAAATCGCCATTTCCATGTGAAGATCTGGGGCGAGGCCGGGCGTGCCGCGGCCGCCTTTGCCCGCACCGGCACGATCGCCGATCCCTTTTTCCCCGGCGAAGGTCCGACGACGCACCTCAGTCCCGTCGCCCCCGTGATCGACGGGCTGGCCCTTCGGGCATTGGGCGTCGAAACACTGCAATCGACCTGGGCGCTCACCCTCTTCGCCATCGTCTGTTGCCTCGGCGCCGCCGTCATCCTGTATCGCGCATTCGGCCTCATGGGCGCATCGCGGGGCAGCCGATTGGCGGCGCTGGCGCTGGCATGCCTGCTTCCGCTCAACCCGTTCATCGAGATCGAGGAGTTCCGCTTCTGGGAAGGCGGCATGGCGGCGCTCCTGTCCGCCATCATCCTTTGGCTGACCGTTCGAACCGACCGCAAGGAGAGGGTCGGCATTCTCGACGTCGCCGGGCTGTCGCTACCGCTGGCGTTGCTGTTCTTCATCAGCCTTCCGCTCGGGTTGGCCGGATACGCCAATCTGGCGATCCTCCTTATCCGCCGGGTGCCGATGCAGCGATGGGCCGCGATGGTCGGAACGGCAGCCCTGCTGCTGGCGGCGGTGCTGACACCATGGGCGATCCGCAACTATGTCCTGTTCGACCGCTTCATCCCGCTGCGCGGCAACGCCGGGCTGGAACTGGCCCTCGCCAACCATCCGGCCGCCGTGAGCGGCATCGAGCCCAGGGCCGTGTTCCGCGCGCGACTGGCGCAGATCCACCCCGACGAGCAACCGGCGGTGTACCGGCAAATGCTGCGGGAAGGCGGCGAGATTCCTTACGCCCGGCGCCTTGGCCGCGAGACGATGGCGTGGATAAATCAGCACCCGGCCGATTTCACGCGCCTGTCCCTCCGCCACGCGGGGCAGTTCTTCTTCCCACCGCGCTGGCTGTGGACCGTCTACAACGATCGCGAGCGCGGCGTGGCCCTGAAGCAGGCGTTCACCTGGATCACGGCGCTGCTCGGCCTGGCGGGCGCCTTGGCCTGCCTGTTCTGGTGGCGAGGACGGATGCTGTATGCGGTAGCGATCGTCACCCTCCCGGCCCTGCCCTACATGGTCGTCCAGCCGATCCTGAGATACCGCTATCTGGTGCTCTTCCCGCTCCTGTACCTGAGCACCGAACTCCTTCGCCGTCTGTGGCAGCTATCGAAGCAAAAGTGCCCACGATGAAACGTTAACCATCTTCATTTTGCATTATCCGGATTTGCACATCCAATCTAACGCAACATAAGATAGGCATGGATATCAGGGGTGGACGTCATGCGGTTCTTCACAGCATTCCTTTTGTTATTCTCCTTGTCTGCGGCGCCTCTTCAAGCCGCCGTATTGATCGATCAGGATTATCTCCTGTCCACAGACGTTGCGAACGGATTGGCAGTACCGGTCGGTAACATACCCTATTATGATGTTCCCTCGTCCTTTTCTCTTATCCAAACGTTCACGGCCGGTACGACCGGAACTTTGAGTTTACTACAGTTCCAAGGCGGAAAGGCATACGATACGCTGGGTCAACTCACCATGTCGCTGATCGACGGCGATTATGATGCTGGTGCCCGAACGATTGTGACCACCAGCACGCTCGATTTTAATCAATTGGCGCTTATCACCCCAGGCGCTCCGCCCCTGATCGATTTCGCGCTTGGCTCTGCGGAATATCAGGTTGCACCTGGGCAGCGTTACAGCGTTGTTTTTGATGCAGCCTCCCCTGACCAATTCGGCTTTCTCGCCATGTACATCGGCGCGGGCACCCCACAGGATGACGGAACCACTCTGTTCACCGGATCGGGCTATAATGGAGGCGTCTCCTTGGCGGCGGTTAACGGCATCCTCACGTTCCCGACATACGATTACGACGTGGGCTTCAGAAGCTACGTCGATGCAGCATCGACGGCTGCGGTCCCCGAACCCGCGTCATGGGCAATGTTGATCGCGGGATTCGGCATGATCGGGCTGATGATCCGTCGCAAACCGACCGCTTTCACGGCCAAAGCAACCATCACGAATTCATAGCGCCTGCCGCCTGACCAAAACCCAACTCATGCCAGCGCAGGCTGGCATCCATGGCTCCAACATCCCCACGCCATTTCAAATCGAGAGAGAGATGGACCCCAGCCTTCGCTGGGGTGACGAAGAATGGCTGTACAAACGTTGATCCCTTCGCTTCCTACCGCACCACCGCCTGCGCCGCCCGGCTCGCCAGCCGCTCCACCGCCGCCTCATGGATCGCCGGCGTCGTCGCCAATATCCCGAACGCGTCGCCCTTGGTCGAATTGTAGCGCAACGTCCGCCCCATCACGTCGGTGACGGTCGCGCCCGCTTCCTGCGCGATCAGCGCGGCGGCGGCGATGTCCCATTCCTTGCCCCAGCGCATCGCCGCGATCAGATCGGCCTCGCCCGAGGCGACCATCGCGATCCTGAGCGCGATCGAGTTGGGCTTGTCGACCGCGACCAGATCCTTGTCCGCTTTCGGCAGCACGTCCGCCGGCACCCGCGCGCCCTTGAGCGTCGCATGGTCGCTGACCATGATCGGCAATCCGTTGCGGGTGGCGCCTCCGCCGGTAAAGGCCCGCCAATGCTCGCCCCGCGCCGGCGCGTCGAGGATGCCGAGCAGCGGCCGTCCGCCTTCGACCAGCGCCACCGAGACCGCCCAGCCCGTCCGCCCGCGCAGGAAATCGCGCGTCCCGTCGATCGGATCGACCACCCACACCCGCGTCCGCAGCAGCCGCTCGGGATCGTCGGCGGTCTCCTCCGACAGCCAGCCCGCCTCGGGATCGAGCGTCAGCAGCCTGTCCTTGAGCATCGCGTCGGCATCGAGATCGACGTCGCAGACCGGATGGCCCGGCACCTTTTCCCACTGGCGATATTCGCCCTGCCAGCGGGCATGGACCATCGCGCCGACTTCGGCGGTGATGGCGCTTACCGCCTCGAGCAGGCCCTCAGGCACCCGCGACGGTCATGCCCTCGATCCGGAGCGTCGGCACATCGACGGCGCGGCGGAATTCGAGGTCATTGGCGGGGGTGAGGTTGAGGAACATCTCCTTGAGATTGCTCGCGATCGTGATCTCGCTGACCGGCTCGGCCAGCTTGCCGTCGCGGATCGCGAAGCCCGAGGCGCCCCGGCTGTAATCGCCGGTCACACCGTTGACGCCCTGCCCGATCAGCTCGGTCACATAGACGCCGAGCGTGATGTCGGCGATCAGGTCCTTGGGTGAGATCGTCCCCGGCTGCATGAAGAGGTTGGTCGCGCCCGCCCCCGGCGGTCCGCCGACCCCGCGGGTGGCATGCCCGGTCGGCTGGAGCCCGAGCTGCCGCGCGGAGGCCGATTCCATCAGCCAGGTCGTCAGCACGCCGTCGGCGATGATGTCGATCGCGGCGGTGGGCAGCCCCTCGCCGTCGAACGGACGCGAGCGCAGGCCGCGCGGGCGCAGCGGATCGTCGCGCACGGTGATGCCTTCGGCGAAGATGCGCTCGCCCAGCCGGTCGAGCAGGAAGCTCGTCCGCCGCGCGATCGCCCCGCCGGTGATCGCACCGGTCAGGTGGCCGAGCAGGCTCGATCCGACGCGCGGATCGAACACCACCGGCATCGGCCCGGACGGCAGCTTGCCGGGGTTGAGCCTCTGAACGGCGCGCTCGCCCGCCCGCTTGCCGATCGTGGCGGCGGATTCCAGATCGCCCCAGTGCCGGGCCGAATGATAGGCATAGTCGCGCTGCATCGATCCGCCCTCGCCTGCGATCACGCTCGCCGAATTGCCGTAGCCGCTGGTCGAATAGGCCCGTGCAAAGCCGTGCGACGTGGCAAGCGCAATCACCGAACGCCCGGCGGACGCACCCGATCCCTCGCTGTTGGTAACGCCGGATACGGCGCGCGCGGCATCCTCCGCCTCGGTCGCCCGATCGCGCAGCATCTGCGGCGAGGGGTCGGCGCCATCATCGCCCTCGACGCCCGCTGCGGCGCCGTTGAGCAAACGGTCCTCCGGCGCCAGACCGGCCCAGGGGTCCTCCGGCGCCTCGCGCGCCATCGCCACCGCGCGCTCGACCAGCGCCGCCAGCGCGTCGGGCGACAGGTCGGACGAGGAGACGCTCGCCGAGCGACTCCCGACGAACACCCTGAGGCCAATCTCCTCACCTTCGGACCGTTCCACATCCTCGAGCGCGCCGAGCCTGATCTGCACCTGGGTGGAGGCATCGCCCACATAGATGGCGTCGCCCGCATCGGCGCCCGCGCGCTTCGCGGCGGCAATCAGATCGGCAACCTGGGATTGGGCATGTTCGGCGGTCAGCATCGGGTGGACTTAGGGAGCCTATGCCCGAAGGTCAAAGCCTCTCACGCCGTATTACCCACCACGAAGCAGGCAAGCACCATCAGCAGCCCGGCGAAGCGGTTAGACCGGAAGCGGCGCAGCGCGTCGTCCGGCGCGTCCGCCCGCAACCCCGCCACCTGCCACGCAAGATGCAGCCCAATTGGCACCAGCGCGAACAGCGCCAGCCCCTGCGGCCGCACCAGCCAGAAGGCGCCCGCCCAGCACAGCATCGCCGCGACGTAGAAGAAGGCGACCCCCACCTTCACCCTTGACCCGAGCGCCCGTGCCGAACTCTTCACCCCCGCCAGCGCATCATCCTCGATGTCCTGCAGCGCGTAGATCGTGTCGTAGCCGAGCACCCAGAAGAAGGCGCCCGCGTAGAGCAGCAGCCCGCGCGCATCGATCCCGCCGGTCGCCTCCGCCCAGCCGACCAGCGCCGCCCAGGTGAAGACCAGCCCCAGCCACGCCTGCGGCCACCAGGTGATCCGCTTCATGAAGGGATAGGCCGCGACCAGCGCGAGGCTCGCCAGCGCGATGACCTGCGCGACCGGCCGCAATTGCAGCAGCACGACAAGTCCAACACCGCACAATGCGATCAGCCATGCCCAGGCCAGCTTCAGCGACACCCGCCCGCTCGCCACCGGCCGCGCCGCCGTCCGCGCCACCCGCGCGTCGAGATCACGGTCGACGATGTCGTTATAGACGCACCCCGCCCCGCGCATCGCGACCGATCCCAGCGCCAGCCACAAGATCAGATCCCACCGCACCGCCGCCTCGCCCGCCAGCGCCACCGCCCAGGCCCCCGGCCAGAACAGCAGCCACGCCCCGATCGGCCGATCGAACCGCGCGAGCTGGCTCAGGTCGCGCATCCGGGCGGGCATCCGCGCGAGCAGCCCGCGGCTCTCGCTGTCGGGAACGATCGTCTCGGGCATCGCGCGTCAGGCGGCGCCCAGCGCCTGATCGAGATCGGCGAGGATATCGTCGATATGCTCCAGCCCGATTGAGAGCCGCACATAACCCTCGGACACGCCGGTCGCGAGCTGCTCCTCGGGCGAAAGCTGCGAATGGGTGGTCGACGCCGGATGGATCGCGAGGCTGCGCGCGTCACCGATATTGGCGACATGGTAGAAGAGCTTGAGCGCATCGATGAAACGCCGCCCCGCCTCGCGCCCGCCCGCAAGCTCGAAGCCGACCAGCGCGCCCAGCCCGCCCGGCAGATAGCGTTCCGCGCGCTCCCGCTGCACGCCGTCCTGCAGCGACGGATGGATCACCTTCGTCACCCCCGCCCGGCCCTTCAGATAATCGACCACCTTCAGCGCATTCTCGCAATGGCGCGGCATGCGCAGCGGCAGCGTCTCCAGCCCCTGCAATATCTGGAACGCGTTGAACGGCGACAACGCCGCGCCGAGATCGCGCAGCAGCACCGTCCGCGCCCGCAAAATATAGGCGATCGGTCCCAGCGGCTTGGCCGCCTGCGCCCACACCGCGCCATGATAGCTGGGATCGGGCATGTTCATCAGCGGCTGCCGCTCGGGAAACGCCTCCCAGTCGAAATTGCCGCCGTCGACGATCATCCCGCCGATCGAGGTGCCGTGCCCGCCGATATATTTGGTCGTCGAATAGACGATGATCGCGGCGCCATGATCGAACGGCCGCGCGAGCAGCGGCGCCGCCGTATTGTCCATGATCAGGGGAATGCCGAGCCCCCGCCCGATCGCGGCCATCTCCGCGATCGGCGGCACCACCAGCTTCGGGTTGGGCAGCGTCTCGGCATAATAGGCGCGGGTCCGGTCATCGCTCGCCCGCCCGAACGCCTCGGGGTCGGCCGGATCGACGAAGCGCACCTCGATCCCCATGTCCTTCATCGTATTGGCGAACAGATTGTAGGTGCCGCCGTAGAGATCGGTCGCGCTGACGACATTGTCACCCGCCCGCGCGAGGTTCTGGATCGCGAAGGCCGACGCCGCCTGCCCCGAAGCCACCGCCAGCGCCGCCGCGCCGCCCTCCAGCGCGGTGATGCGCTGCTCGAGGATGTCGGTCGTCGGATTCATGATCCGGGTATAGACATTCCCCAGCTCCTCCAGCGCGAACAGCCGCGCCGCATGGCCGGTGTCCTGGAACTGGTAGGATGTCGTCTGGAAGATCGGCGGCGCCACCGCGCCGGTCGTCGGATCGGCACGCCAGCCGGCGTGAAGCGCAAGCGTTTCGGGACGATAATTGCCGTCGGTCACAAGGCCCTCCCTGTCTGATCGGGCCGGACTCATAATCCATGCTCCGCCGCGTGCCTATCGCATCATTTGGCGCACGCTCCGGGCAATTTCGTCGAGGTGCGGCGCCCATGTTCCGCAGCAGCCCCCGAAGACGTCGATATGCGGATAGCGGCGCGCCAATGCCCCGATGCGATGGCCGAGATCGACCGCGTCGCCCTCCTCCAGATGCCCGCTCTGGCAGAGTTCGATCTTGTCCTTCGCGCTTGCGTTCGGCCGCAGGCTGCGGACCCGCTTTATCCAGTCGCCCGGTTCGAGCGCCGGCTCGAACTCGATCGGGTGCGAACAGTTGATGCCGTAGAAATCCGGCCGCGCATCCCCCGCGTCCCGATCCACCCGTTCGATCGCCTCCCTGAGGCTCGGCCCCGATTTGAGGCGATGATTGCTGTCGAGCGTGAAGGAGATGGTGAGCGGCAGGCCGATCCGCGCCGCCGCCCGCGCGACGCCGACCGCTTCGGGCACATTGTTGAAGGTCGCCGCCCAGACGAAATCCACCCCCGCGCGCTTCAGCACCCCGAGCTGGAAGCTGTGATAGTCCTCGGCGTCCTCGGCCGTGATCGTCCGGTTGAGCGAATAGGCGTCGCCCCTCGGCCCGACCTGCCCGCCGATGAGGATGTCCGCGATCTGGCCCTGATAGGGCCGGGCGACGGAGCGGAGGAAGGCGATCGACTGGTCCAGCGCATCCGCCAGCCCGGCACGCGAATAGCCGAGCTTCTCGCCCCAATCGGGGCTGCCGCGATAATCGAGGCCGGTGATCATCGCGGCGAAGCCATGCTCGGCGGCGACATCGAGCACCCGGCTGTACATTGCCGTCAGATCGGACGTCGCCTGGGCATTGTCGAGCAGCGGATACATCGCGAACTCGGGCAGTTCATGCCCGTGACGATATTGGATCTCGGTCTCCTGCCCGCCTTCCGTCAGATAGAAGACGCCATCGCGCTGCGGTGCAAATCCAGCCATCGCCATCACCCCCCCGCCTGAACGACGCAATCTAGCGCGCGCCCTCGATCGCCACAACGCCGACACTGCCTTGCGTCGCGCCAGCTATCCTTTGATATATCGTCTCTTGATCGAAAAGCCGCGCCGCCCTAGCTGTCGGAACCGACGAACACACGGCAACGACAGGGGGAATGGATGCGGAAGTTGGTTTTGGCGGCGATGATGTGCGTTGCGGCTCCGGCGACGGCGCAGACCTTCCCGCTCAAGCTCATCGGCCAGCATTCGAGCCACTTCAAGGGCAAGAGCAAGGTCGCCATCGCCTCCTACGGGATCAACTATGTCGTCGCGCAGAAGGGCACCGCGGTCGCGGGCGTCGGCCTGAATTCGCGCGTCGTCACCGGCCTGACCGGCGTCGATGAAGCGACGATGCGCAGCCTCGCCAGCGAAGGCTATGCCGATCTCAAGACCCAGCTCGCCGCCGCCGGCATCACGCTGGCCAGCGAGCAGGAGGTGCGCGGCGCGCTCGGCCAGGCCGGCGTCGCGTTCCTGCCCGGCAACACCGAAAGCAATCGCGACGGCGGCATCACGATCGGCAAGAGCGTGAAGAAGGCAAGCGTCGCCTATGGCGCCGAGGCCGCGCCGCTGACCGACATGTATCCGGCCCGCGGCAAGGTCGCGTTCGGCTTCGGCTCGATCGGCAAGGCCCAGAAGCTGAGCGAGCCCGGCAAGGCGATCGATTCCGTCCTGATCTTTCCGGTGCTGACGGTGGATTATGCCGATACCGAGGCGAAGGTCACCCGCACCCTGACCGGCGCCAAGCGGGGTATCGTGGAATCGAACGTCGCCTTCGGCATCCGCACCCAGTCGACCGTCAACGTCGTGAACCCCGCCTACACCGCCGGCCTGTTCTATCCGGTCAAGGATGTGTTCGTGGAGGACGATTTCACCGCCAGCCCGCAGAACATCACCGCGATGGCGAACGACTCCGCCTATCTGATGAACATCGTGGACGAGCAGAAGAAGGGCAATGTCGTCGTCGACCTGCCCAAATGGACCGAACTCGTCCGCGCCGCCTACCGCGCCTACAACGCGGCGATCGTCTCGGCGATCACAAGCGTCCGCAAAAGCTGAGACCCGGCCCCGCGCGGGCCGATCCCAGGCTACGCGAAATCGTCGCCCCAGCGAAGGCTGGGGCCCCTGTCTGCCGCCACGAACGACGCCCCAGGATCAAAGAGCCATGGATGCCAGCCTCCGCTGGCATGACGGTCATGGATGGGAAGCGGACATCGCATCTCGCCCACTCAGTCCTTGTTGTCGAGCTTCCTGACCTCGACGGCGCTTTCATCGAAGTCGTCGAGCAGGCGCGCATTGACGCCCATCTTGCCGAAGTCTTGACCAAGCGACTGCCAATGCGTGCCGCAGCCGCAGACGGGACAGTGGTGAATACCGATCATGCGATCGCCCCAGACATAGGCGACCGTCTCGCCCGAAATGCGCACCTGGTCCGGCGGGAAATACGCCACACGCCAGGCAAGCCGACGGCAAAGCGAGCAGTTGCAGTCGGCAACCCACTCAGGCCTGCTCGGCAGCTCTATCCGCACATTGCCGCAATGGCAGCTTCCCTGAATGCCCATGGGATTAGCTACTGCGGATTGGAACCGTCCGTAAATGGGTAGCTAGCGGCCCTCTCGACCCGCGCGCCATCACGCGGGCTGATCCCGGCTCCCTACACAAAACCGTCGCCCCAGCGCAGGCTGGGGCCCATGTCTCTCAACACGAACGACGCCCAAAGATCAAAGAGACATGGATGCCAGCCTCCCCTGGCATGACGGCTATGGGGCAAGATTTCGACGTTTGGCCCTCAGATAATTCTGACAAAAGCAGAGTTGTCGAACCTTGCTCAACGAGGAGCCAACACAACCTCCATACCAACGCGTGCGTCGGTTACGACCTCATTGCCACTCCCGCCATTCATCAGTGTCATCATTTGCGACCAGACCTGCGGCTGCTCAGTTGTAGTGGTCGGGTTGAACACGCGTACTATGCGCGCCACGCGCAGTCCCAATGCGCCAGAATAGGCTTCCGCTTCCTCCTTGGCTTTGGCGATCGCCTCAGCAACGGCTGATCGGCGTGCTGCGGAATCATCGCGAAGCGATAGGGTTGGCGGCTGAGCGGCTACATCTTCCCTTTCCAGCAAAAGCTGACGCACGGCTGCAAGGCGTGTCATGTCGGTCAGCTCGATCTGAACGCCAACCGTTGCAATCTTGCGTTGTCGAGCCATCGCCAGCATTGCTGCCGCACCAGCAGCATTGGATTCTTCGTCGTCGGAATATGCTTCGTTACCAATGAAGCCGATCTGCATCGTGCCTGGTGGCAACCTAGTAACGGCGGTATCCGGTACGCCCACGTTTCGCAGCTTTGTGAGAAAGTCGCGCAATGCCAAGTCGCAAGCGGCGCGAGCGGCTGCTGCGTTATCGCCACGCGCAGACACTGTTAAGCGGAAGCGTGCGACTTCGGGCCGACTACGAACCTGCCCTATCCCTGCCACTTGCGCTAGAACCTCTCCGGGTCCGAGAAGAACTGGACTCGTTCCTTGAGCGGCAAGTGGGTTCGCCGCGAGCAGTGCCGCAGCAGCAAATGGCAGTATTACACGCATTGAATGGCCCCTTCCGGTGCACTCGGCTTAAGACAATGTCGCAGTTTGACCAAGGGATGTCTGCATTTCGGCAGTAAGGCAAGAATACCGGCGACAGAACCTGGATTACACCTGCTGCCCTCTCCCCATTCCCCATTCAGCCCCCGCCCCCAACCTGCTACACCCACCCCATGCCCGCCACACCCGCCTGGCCGCCCGCCAGCACGCCCCGCCTCTTCATCGATCAGCCGCTGGAAGGCCTGGCCGAGATCGCCATCGGCGGCGGGCAGGCGCATTATCTGTCCGGGGTGATGCGCGCGAAGCCGGGTGATCCGATCCGGCTGTTCGATGATGTCAGCGGCGAATGGCTGGGCCGCGTCACCCGTGTCGGCAAGCGCGACCTGCTGCTCGCGATCGAGGCGAAGCTGCGCGGGCGCGAGGCCGTACCCGATCTCTGGCTGCTGATGGCGCCGATCAAGAAGGGCCGCATCGACTGGATGGTCGAAAAGGCGTGCGAGCTTGGCGTCGATCGCATCGTGCCGGTCATCACCCGGCGCACGATCGTCGACAAGATCAACCCCGAACGCCTCCGCGCGCACCTGATCGAGGCGGCCGAGCAATGCGGCCGCACCGCCCTGCCCAGCCTCGCCGATGCCGTGAAGCTCGATCGCCTGCTGGCCGACTGGACCGCCGGACGCGCGCTCCTGTTCGCCGACGAGGCCGGCGGCGAGCCGATCGCCGGAGTCGCCCGGCCCGGCCCGGCCGCCATCCTGATCGGCCCCGAGGGCGGCTTCACCGACGAGGAGCGCGCCGCGATCCGAAGCCTGCCCGATTCCAAAGGTGTCACTTTGGGGCCGCGCATCCTGCGCGCCGACACCGCCGCCGTGGCCGCCATTGGCCTGTGGATGGCGGCGTTCGGCGACTGGGACGAAACCAAGATAGATTAAGCCGTTCGGTTCGAGCGCAGTCGAGAACCCATTTCGAGCGTAGTCGAGAAATCCCGCGCCCGGAGTGCCTCGACTTCGCTAGGCAGTGGTTCTCGACAAGCTCGAACCGAACGGAATCAAGGTGGTGGATCAATCCGAAACAACAGTAGCGATTCAAAACTAGTTTGGGCTGGCGCTCGGGCGAGGCCGCGTCTATGGGCGCTGGCGATGAGCACACGTAAAGCGGCCGACGGAGAGGATCCCACCATCCAGTCGCGCGAGGACCTGATCGCGGTCTTCGCCGATGGCGAGAAGCCCGTAGCCCGATGGCGCATCGGCACCGAGCATGAGAAATTCGTCTATCGCGTCAGCGATCATCGCGCGCCCTCCTATGAGGAACCCGGCGGCATCCATGACCTGCTGATGGCACTCACCCGCTTCGGCTGGGAGCCGGTGTATGAAGGCGGCAAGGTGATCGCGCTTTCCGGCGTCGACGGCAACGTCAGTCTGGAGCCCGCCGGCCAGCTCGAGCTTTCCGGCGCGCCACTGGACAATCTTCATCAAACCTGTGCCGAAACCTCGCGCCACCTCGAACAGGTCAAGACGGTCGGCGCGGAGCTTGGTCTTGGCTTCCTCGGCCTCGGCCTCTGGCCCGACAAGCGCCGCGACGAGCTGCCGGTGATGCCCAAGGGGCGCTACGACATCATGCTCCGCCATATGCCGCGGGTCGGTTCGATGGGTCTCGACATGATGCTGCGGACCTGCACCATCCAGACCAATCTGGACTATGCGTCCGAAGCGGACATGGTGAAGAAGTTCCGCGTCAGCCTCGCGCTGCAGCCGCTCGCGACCGCGCTGTTCGCCAACTCGCCCTTCCTGGAGGGGCAGCCCAACGGCTATCTCTCCTATCGCAGCCATATCTGGACCGACACCGATCCGCACCGCACCGGCATGCTGCCCTTCGTGTTCGAGAATGGCTTCGGCTACGAACGCTATGCCGATTACATGCTGGACGTGCCGATGTATTTCGTCTTCCGTGACGGCAAATATATCGACGCGGCCGGGCAGAATTTCCGCGATTTCCTCGACGGCCGGCTGCCCGCCTATCCGGGGCACAAGCCGCGCATCGGCGACTGGACCGATCATCTGTCGACCGCCTTTCCCGAGGTGCGGCTCAAGAGCTTCCTCGAGATGCGCGGCGCCGATGGCGGGCCGTGGGGGCGGATCTGCGCGCTGCCGGCGCTGTGGGTGGGCCTGCTCTATGACGGCACCGCGCTCGATGCGGCGTGGGACGAGGTCAAGCACTGGACGATCGAGGATCATCACCGCATCCGCGCCGAGGTGCCAAAGCTCGGCCTCGCCGCGCGCGGACCGCGCGGTCGGACCTTCCAGGAGCTGGGGCAGCGCATCCTCGACATTGCCTCGGACGGCCTGTCGGCGCGCGCGCGCCTCAACGGCGCCGGGGACAGCGAGCAGGGCTATCTCGATCCGCTCCGCGAGATCGTCGCCTCGGGCAGGAGCCCGGCCGAGGTGCTGCTCGAACGCTATCACGGCGCCTGGGCCGGCGATCTATCGCGGGTCTATGACGAGATGAGTTTCTAGGAAACCGCTGTCCTACACGCGATGCTTCGTGTCATGACAATCCCGGCTCTTTGAAACCCGCGGAAAACCGCCATTCTTCTTTTAAATTATGCGCGCCATGCGCGAAGTTAGAGAAGTTACCGGTTTTTGCGATAAGATATTGAAATCAGGGCGTAACCCGCACCTTGGCAGGTTCACCCTTCAGCAAGCGAATCAGCTTCGGCAGCGGCGCGTTGCGGTCCATCCATGCGGCATAGGCGCGATAGGCCGGATCGGCCGAAAGATGCCGCTCCTCGGTCCGTGCGCGCCAGTAGTAGACGCCCGACACCATCGCCAGGATCACGGTGTTACGGACCATGTCGGTGTAGTTCCCGGTCGTCGCCAGGAACGGCACGGTCGCGATCCACCAGTAGATGTTCTTGGCCAGATAGGCCGGATGCTTCGACCAGCGATACGGCCCATGCGTCAGGATGCCGCGATGCGTCAGGTTCGAAAAGCGCATCCCGAACGCCGCCGTCGCCCAGGCATAGATGCCGGTCAGGCCGACCAGCATCACGGCGGTAATGGTCAGCAGGAAGGGATGGCCGTCCATCCAGTAGGTCCAGTCCTGCGTCCCCGGATGATAATCGAGCGGCCCGCCGTCGGACATCAGCAGGAAGGGCGGATAGCAGATCAGCGCCGCCATCCATCCCGCCGCATAGGGATTGGCGCTGCGGATGTGCGAATCCAGCGGGCGCAAGGTCATCAGATAGCCCACCGTCGCGAAGGCCACGTCGACCAGGAACATCGCGCTGATAAGCCAGCGTGCCAGCGTCACCGGATTGGTCAGGATTTCGGTGACCGCCGGGCGAACCACATCAGCAAAATTGCCGGGGACGATCGAGATCATGAAGGCCGTGAAGAACCCCTTCACCCCCCAGCTCCGCAGATGCTCCCGCAGCAGCTCGCGATCCGGCGATCCGAGATTGAGCAGGAGCTGACCAAAGGCATAGGCGCCGTCCCGCGGCTCCGCGAGCCTGCGGTCGATCCAGATGATGTAGGGCACGGAGAGCAGCAACACGGCCGGGATCGCCGTCCCCATCACCTCCATCGCGAACAGATACTGGCCGCGCCAGTACCAGCGGCCGATGCAGTAGAGGATCGCGATGATCGCCCATGTCGCCCAGAGGCCGGTGAGCTTGACGAGGCTGATGTCGAACGATTCGGACAGCGGACGAAGCGGTCGCTCCCAATCGATGCCGGTCGAAGCATTGCGATGCACCCTGTCGACGAGCAGCGACCAGGCGATCATCGGCAACCCGCATGCCGCCACCGCCGCCATCGCCGCATAGGGCCCGCTGACGCCCCACTGCCGCGCGATGATCACCCACAGCAGGAGGCCCGCCATTCCCGCCCAGCCAACGCCCGCGGAGACGGCCGACACCGGCCGGGAATCGTGAAATGACACGTCACTCATGCGACCAGCGCTCTAGCGACATTTGGTAAGCAAGCGATGAAGAGGGGCGGCGATGGCACCGCACTCGAAGCAAGCGGGACGGTGGAGCGGGCGAAGGGAATCGAACCCTCCTAGCTAGCTTGGAAGGCTAGTGCATTACCACTATGCTACGCCCGCCTTCGGGGGCTCGATAGCGGATGGGCGGAGGTGCGGCAAGCACCCCTTCACCTTTGCTACAACGGCCGCATGAAAACGCGCCGACGACCCTCAAGATAACGGGGAATTGTCGGACGGCTTTGATTTGCAAAGTGTTTTATGCTGCACGGTCAAGGCGAATGACAAAGTCCATGCGTCAGTTTTGATTGAGTAAAATTGCGGTGCTGGCCACCGGCAGAACCGTGGATGTCACTAACATCGTAAACTTTTGAAGATCGGCCAATGGTGCGTTGGAAGCATATATTATGTCTTTGTCGCGGATTGGAAAATTTTGAGCCACAAAAAAGGTCGCCGGATCTTTGAGGTTCACCCGATATATGACAGGAATCTTTCCGCCAGTCGAGGAATCCGCACCAGGAGCAGCGAGCCCCAGAGCATTTGGGTCTTCCAACCGAAAGATAAACACGCCTTTGGGATCGGCTCGCTGATCTTGCAAGCCAGCCACACGGCCAAGCGCTTGAGCCAGGGTAATGCCGGTGCCTTCAAACGGCAGTTCGTCACTCCGGCCAGTAGCGCCCAACGCAGTAAAGCTGAACGGTTGGAACAAAGCAGTCACCACATCGTCTGCCTGGATGCGAATGTTTTGGCTCGGATCACGAATGATCGATCCAAGTGGCATCGCGACTATTCGATTCCCTCGGGTTATCTGGATTAAGACCTTATCCACCGGCTGTTTGACGCCACCCGCGCTTGCAAGCACATCAAGGAGTTTCTCCCCCCTTGCAGTGAGCGGCACCCGTGCGCTGTTCGCCACATCGCCAACGACAGTGACGTTGCTCGAACTGTTACGAACTACACGCACGATCACCTGCGGCTCATGCGCCTTACCAGTCAGCCGCGCGACAATATCGCGTTCGATCTGCTGTGGCGACCGTCCAGCTGCGAGGATGCTCCCCGCGAAAGGTATTGAAATGCGTCCATCACTATCCACCATCTGCTCAGGCAGGGAGGTACCGCGGGCGATAGTAGTAGAGGCAGCCGCCATCCGGGTGTCCGAACCCGCCGAGCCGAATAAGGCAGCCGGAGGAGCCTCCCAGATTGCGATGTCCAATATATCGCCGCGGCCGACAATCGAGCCGACAGGCAGGCCATCCCCTAGACTCTCTGAAAAAAAATGCACTGACTTCGTGCTCATCACTCGTCGAGCTACGGGTTCAGTGAGGTCAACAATCCGTATCCTGGAATCCGCTACCGCTCCATTATCGGCAGCCATTACCCCGCGCATGGAGGGGCCGGATGAACTCATCACCGCGCAAGATGCTAAATTCACGGCACAAAGCGCCACCACACTTATCAAAAATGTGCGGCGCATGCCCGACATAAAACCTTCCATATTCAATCTCACGCTCCAAGAGAGTAATCATAGCTTTGCAACAGGATGCCGCAATGGGCAAAAGCTGTTGAAGCCTAAATTGCCCGCACACAAATGCGTCATGTTGCCCACCTGGCTCCATCCGATCGCAACAGTTATGTCAGCGGCCTCGCGAGAATAACCAGTCTGTCGCAGAATCTCTGAGATGGATCAGCCATTGAAGATAGACATACCAGTTCGCCTTATTTTTTGGCTCCTTCACAAGCATTCTGAGCAACAATGCGCGCCCGGCTCTGCGATGATGGCTATCGCGTGAACGGAGCAGGCGTAAACAGAGCTCTCTTGCCTCCCGGCTTCGCAACGTAGCAGAAGGCAGAGCCTTCAATGTGCAACCTAATTCAGGTCCAAGAACACGACCAAAATTGAACATCCCGTGGAATCCGAACGTCGGAAATACCGGCTCCTCCCTTTCGAAGGAAAAATGCTTGGCAACATCATATGGCGCAAATCTTATCTGAAACTTCTCTTCCAGAATTGCCCTATTCGTATGGCAAATGGCTACATCCTCTGGATGATGGCCAGCGATTTCTCTGCTCGCCACTGCGCGCAGAAGATGCTTTGACCTTAGCGAGAACCCACCATTTCCTACCGCTTGTTCCCGATCATAATGAGGCCAAGGCGCACCTATATAGTCATAAGAAAGATATTCTTCTCTCCATTGCTCAGGATGTATTACATAACCATCCCATTGAATGAGCAGCGCAAAATCCGTTTCAATGAGAGGAGCTAAATCTTTCAGGATAAATCCTGAGTACTCTTCAACATTAGATATCGAGTCGACAACGTGATTGCGAAAATTCGGAATGGCAGCTTCAACAGGCTGAGCACTGACGAGCAAAATCTCAGCAAAATTTATTGCCTGAGTTGATTTCTTTATCGCCGTGAGTGCAGCCGTCGTATTACGCGTTTCAACGATGCAAAGTGTTATATCTGGAAGGTCAAGCATCTCTACGACGCTGGAACCACCATCTTCTTTCCCGCTGTGGCCATCTAATATCTTTCTTGGCGCGCCGTTCAAAGTGCGTGAATTGGTGAGCATCCGCACCCTGAATAGCGGTCCGTCGCGATGCATTCTGTTTAGCAAGCATCGCGGTCGCGAGATCAAGATGGAACCAGGTAGATGGAAGAAGCGAGGATGCTTCCTGAGCCAAACTCGCCGCTCGATTCACCCAGCTCGCATTCACCTCGATCGAGTTGTTGAAGTGCCTTATCGCAGCAACCGCCATCCCATGATGGTTTAAGGCCAACATTCCCTTATAATAGAAATAATTGCCGAGATAACATGGCATTCCGGCGAGCATGTCAGGTTTATCAGCGAGGCCCTTCAATTCAACAGCAACCCAACGATCCCATTCATTCTCGGGCCCAATTTGGCGCGCGACGAGTTCTGTCAATTGTGCGTCAAGTTCGACTGCTGCTGCAAAATCGGCTCTGTTTACAGTTTCCCTGAATCTCCTGTAGAGCGCACCACCGCGTACCCATTCATTCTCCGTAGAAGAAAGCTTCTCGAGAAATGCGATGGTCAAATCAGCATTTCTTTTTCGGTCATTCTTGATTTGCGGCAGCGACTTACGGGAGGCCCACGCGACCAATCGCTCGCCTTCTTTGAGCACCTTGGCCGCACCAAACCCCGCCTGCTTTAAAAGAAGGGTGAGTTGACGCTCACTGATAATAAATTGATGAGCGCCCGGCGATAAGGCCGCAAGGAGTATGGGCACGTTCGTGGACGCCTTGACGGAATCCGCGTCTGGCGTGGTCAGGATCAGGATACCATCGTCATCGAGAAACTCGCTCAATTGCGCCAAAAACAACGCGGGATCTGGGACGTGCTCGATCACTTCTCCTGAAAAAATGTACTTATATTTATTACCTTTAACATGTTCATTCTCGTTCAAGAGAGCATGAGAAATGTCGATGTTCAAAATCTCGCGGCCCCAGTGTCCATAAGAAGCAAGTTCTATGCCCTGCGCTTTGGTCGCACCGTCTCCCAACGCCTCCCATGCCGCCACGAGAAAGCCAAACCCGCAGCCGACATCCAGCAATGAGCCTTCAATTTTGTCAGCAACGGCAAGTACAGGCGAAAGCAAGGACTCGATGCCGGCTCCAACTTCAACATAATGCTTGAAGCCCAAATCTCGCTCTGCTCGGCCTATCTGATAGCCGCCGACTTCGTCATCATGATGATCGAAATGGTCCGGATATACCGATCCACACTCTCCACAGCTCAGATACACGTAAGTCTGGTCCGCCTGCGCGACCTGCAACAGTTCGCTGCCCTTGTTCGCCGCACAGACGGAGCAGGCGACGGAAGACGAGCCTTTATTGAGCCAAACAATATTCATGTGAAATCCCAATCATGCATAAGCCGCGCTTTACCTCGAAGCGAGTATGGATGCCCCTTGGCTAGCACTTCGCGAGCCGCTTCTTCGCATTCCTCGCCATCGCACGCTCCAGATTCAAGTAGAAGCTTTTTGATGTTGAACGGCTCTACAATTTTCCGAAGGACAACGTCCTTCTTTAGGATGCCGGCTCCCAAGAACAGAAGTGGAGCAGCGCCATGATGAATTTGGCTTCCTCTGAAAATATAGCGGCTAATGGTATCAACCATCTCTTCGTGGGCACTAGCCCTGGCAATCGATTTCTGCGTATCTGGAAGCAGACCGAAATATTGCTCACGATATTCGAGCATTGTTGTTTTGGAATTTCGCGAGCGCGAGTTACCCTCATTTAGAGGGCTTAATCCATCTGGACCGCGCATTTCAGAAATATATCTGTCATAAATTTGGACCAACGAAGGATATTTACCGCGGAAATCCGGTTCCATCGAATTTGCGATCGCATGAACAGTAGCAAAATCTTGCGTTAAAAGCTTGTCCTTTATCTTGCCCAACGACCAATGAACGTGGAGCTGGTAGCCCGCCTTTTTAAGCGCGCGCGACAAACCCAATTCACCCTTCCCGATCGCATGGCGACGAGTTGAAATCGGCAGAAAAGTCCGCCAATATTTCTCTATTCTTTTGTGATGAAAAACCTCGCTCGACATCGCCACTGCGTAGGAGCTTAGATGATATCCTTTGTCATAGTTTTCAGTGAGCCCGGAGCAGTGGAATTCGTCATTATCCAAATGATCTACAATATCTTGTTCCGTTTTGGAAAAAGTTATGACGCTATCATTTAAATATACCACTCTATTAAATGGCCGTCCCCGTTCACGCTCGACATCATATAGCAGCAGGGAAGCATCCTTGTAGCATCCAAAATCCCTGCCGAACGGGCGCCGTATCAAAAAGCACCAACGCTCGGAAAGCTGGTCGGCTAATATCCGCTCAGGAGCAGAATGATTAGTCGAAATTATGACGCTATAGCCCCGTTCTTCGAAGAGCTTCAAAATGCGCGCATGACAAGACGCCAGTTTCTCACTGGGGTATGTTACGAATATGATAGCACGATCGCCGTCCAAAGCGGCCCTGTTGATCACATTCTTGACAGTTGAGCGCCCGGTTAGAGCGAGCCCAGCCAGGGAAACCCGATCGCGCAGCCGAAACCAGCGCTCCAAAAGAGGGGGAACAAGATACCTTGCTCTTTTGCGGAAATATTTCCTCATATGCTCAAGGGCTCCGAACGTGAAATTGTTAAGGCCTCCTGCTCATTCACTATCGCGGCAACGGTCGACGCAATAGACAATGAGGAGGTCAATCCAGGGGACTCGATACCGAACAGGTTGATGAGGCCCAGGATACCATGGGCTGCCGATGATTGGATCACAAAATCCGTGTCGGGGTTTCCAGGACCGCCAAGCTTGGGCCTGATGCCCGTATATCCCGGTATCAATCGATCTGCTTGCAGAGTCGGATAATAAGAGCGAATTGCCTCGACAAACGCAGCGTGACGCGTTTCATCAAAACTATAATCGATATCGCTGATCCAGGCGATGTCCGGTCCAAACTTGGCCCGGTGTTGCATATCCAGTGTAACATGGACGCCAAGCCCACCGGCACGCGCGATTGGATATACCAAACGCTTGAAGGGTGACTTGCCCATCAGCGTAAAGTAATGGCCGATTGCGTAATGAGCAGTTGGCAGCTTTTCTCCGGGAAAGCCTTCAAATGCCGCGGCAACTTGCGGCGCATATAGGCCAGCCGAGTTGATAACCCACTTGGCGGACACATCAACGCCGTCACTCAGTTTCAACTGGAACCGGCTCGGCGTTATGCGGCCACCTTCGAAGTTACAGCGGCGCACAAAGTGGCCTCCGGCATCCTCAAAATCCCCGAGCAGCGATAGCATATAATGATGGCTGTCTATTATCCCGGTACTCGGGGACATCAGGCCAGACTGACCAACTACATCGGGTTCGAGACGCGATATATCGGACCGATCGATATGCGTGAGATCGTCGACCCCATTAGCAAAAGCATTGCTGAGATATTTTTCGAGAATTGCCTCTTCCTCATCGGTCACGGCAACAATGATTTTACCGATTTGATGGTGCGCAACATGCCTTTCTCGGCAATATTGGTAAAGCAAATGCTTGCCAGAAACACAATGCTGCGCCTTCAATGATCCCGGTTTATAATAAATTCCGGCATGAATGACTTCCGAATTGCGTGAGCTGGTGTGCATTCCAAAGCTATTCTCACCATCAATGAGAAATGTTTCACGTCCGCTTAGCTGCAGCGCTCTGGCAACGGCGAGGCCAACGACACCTGCCCCTATGACGATGCAATCTGTTTCCAGCGACACAGCTGCAAGCTCTATCCGCAGGAATTCAGATATTCGGCTTGGTAATATGCGGCCAAGTTATCCCAGAACGCGACCTCATCCCAAGACTGGGCAACATACTCATAATTCACCCGCATCATCGGTTCATCGAACACGGTCTGCGGGGTCAACCCAAGCGGGGTTTCGAGATCCAGGCGCATACCGATTTCTCGTGCGAAGCGTTGAGCGAATGCTCCTTGAGATTCGATATAGCCACAGGGGTTGAGCTTGTTTGATGACCGTTCATCAACACAGCGTTCCACGAAATCCGCATAGGCTTGCGACAGCAGGTCAATCGGGATGTTGTCGCGGATGTAACCGGGTGTCTTGACCTCAGCAGTCTGTCCATTGGCCCAGCAGCGCATCAAATACGCGCAGAAGCGCGGCTCTTCCATCGGTCCAAAGGGATTCGGAATCACGAATTTGCCAAGCGGGACCGCAAGTGTATCAGCGAAATGCGCGAAGATCTTCGAGGTGAGGGCCTTGGACAATCCGTATGGCGAAAAGGCCCGGAGGGGCGGTTCACCGACGCCTTCATCAGGTTCAAAAACGCTTCCGGTCAACACGATCGACCGAAAGCCACTTGCGCTTCCCCGTTCGATAACCGCTTTCAAATTTAGCGTGTTGGCAGAAACCGCCGCCGTTACGTCGAAATCAGCACTCCTGTAGTTGGTCACATCCGCTGCGTGATGGCACAGGGCATCAAAGCCTTCATCGATAAGCGACATGAAGGTTTCGCGTCCGAAGGTCGCATTTGACACAAGCCGAACGCCCGCAGCGGTCATGGCCTGCAGTCGGGATGCGCGAATGTCGGTATAATCTTCGGGGCTGCGCTGCAGCGTCACGGTGACCTGGTGGCCCCTACCAGCGAGAGTGGAAGCAAACCACGCCCCTGTGAAAGAACTTCCTCCTGTCAGCAATATTCGCATCAAATCCCTCGAAGAGAAGAAAATTGATGAAAATCACTGTCAAGATCCGGCCACTTCGCATCCTTGTCGGATATTTCCGTCACCTCAACAGGCAGCGTTACTCCAATAGCGGGATCATTATAGCGAACACCCCGCTCGCATTCCGGCGCATAAAAGTCTGACACCAAATACATGGCTTCAACATCGTCCGTTAACGTAATGAAACCATGGCCGAAACCACGCGGCACATACATCATGGTGCGGTTTTCGGCAGATAGCTCTGCACCGAACCACTGTTTGAAGGTGGGAGACCCTTCCCGGAGATCGACTATGAAATCGTAGATGGCCCCCTGCACGCAGCGCACCAATTTCACTTCTGCAGCCGGGGGGAGCTGATAGTGCATACCCCGAAGAACGCCCTTTTTCTTGTTATAGCTGTTATTCATCTGAACGAACTTGCTTACCAGTCCGTGGTCAGCAAATTCCCGCTCACAAAACATGCGCGCGAAGAAACCGCGATCATCTCCCCGCTTTTCGATATCGATAGTGAACGCGCCGTTCAATGGCGTCGGATGAAAAAGCATTCAGCGAAATCTCCAGTTTAATTTGCTGTCAGGCAGCAATTTCCAACGCCTTCGAAGCAGATGCTCCGTTGCCATCCGCCCAATAAAGGTCTGAATTAATGAGGCCGGCTTCCGCATGGGCTTCAAGCACTTTCAGCCTCATAAATTGAGAGGATCTGAAATTGGCATCACGGAAATCCATCTTGCTCATTCCGGCGACCAACTCGCCGATCGCTTGATCGAGCGTCACTTGCGGCTGGTGATCCGGTGCAACCTCCCGGAATTTGGCGAAATCAACCTTGTATGAACGCTTGTCTGGCGGAGCGTTGGTATTAATCGAAACGGCGGTACCGGGCACAGCCCTGGCGACCGCCTCGGCTAAATCCCGTACCTGATAATTCCATACGTCCGCCCCCACATTAACCGCGGTATAAGCGCCGGCTTCCTTGGGATCACGTATGAGCGCCCACTCGATCGCGCGCGCCATGTCCTTGACATCGATCAGCGGCCTCCACGGCGACCCGTCGCTTAGCACGGTAATCTCCCGACTGGCCAACGCGCATGCGACGAAATCGTTGAGCACAAGATCGAGGCGCAGGCGTGGTGACATGCCGCATGCCGTCGAAAAACGCAGCGACGTAATCACAGAATCGCGCGGATCGAGGACTTCCAACGCCCGCTCCGTCGCCACCTTCGACCTAGCATAAGCTGTCAAAGGATTGAGATCGTCCGTTTCCGTTCGCGCTCCACCTTCCGCATAGCCGTACATGCTGCAACTGGATGCGAAGACAATGCGGCTTACCCCCAGTTCAACAGCACGCCGGGCTATGTCAGCGCAGGACTGATGATTTATTGCGTCGGTAACGCCTTCATACTTCAATCCCATAGGATCGTTGGACACGGCGGCAAGTTGCACAACGGCGTCCACATCGGACAAAAGGTCATCAGGAAGGCTGCGCACGTCACCGAAATACTGACGATCACAGAGCGTCTCCGGCAAAACTCCAGCCGCCGTCAGACAATGAGCGAACAAACCGGAATCAAAGCCATAGATCTTCACACCTGGCAGAGCTTTCCGCAGGTGCTGGAGCAACACGGGACCAACATAACCCATATTGCCGGTAATTAAGACTTTCTTAATCATTGGTTCTTCCACACTTTCCAGGGAGCCCGATTTTCCGCCCAGAGTTCTTCTAGATGCCTTTTATCACGCAGAGTGTCCATGGGCTGCCAAAAGCCTTCATGGAAATATACGGTCAATTGGCCGTCTTCGGCCAATTGCTCCATCGGCTCTCGCTCCCAGACGGTCTCATCACCATCAATATATTCACCAACCTTGGGAGAAAGAACAAAAAAGCCGCCGTTGATCCAGCCGCCGTCACCCTGCGGTTTTTCCTGGAATCCCAGCACCCTGTCATCTTCGTATCGGATAGCGCCAAAGCGGCCGGGCGGTTGGGTGGCGGTAACGGTAGCGAGGCGGCCGGCTTCTTTATGCGCGCTGATCGTCGACGCGATATCAACGTCCCCAACACCATCGCCATAGGTAAGGCAGAAGGCCTCATCATTTTCAACAAAAGGCAGAATCCGCTTGATGCGACCGCCAATCATCGTGTCCTCACCGGTTTCCACCAGAGTGACACTCCATGGCTCCGCGTAATTATTATGCACAGTCGTAGAATTATCCCTCATATTGAAGGTTATATCCGACATATGGATAAAATAATTCGCGAAATACTCTTTAATAACATAACCCTTATAACCAAGACATATGATGAAATCATTGATCCCATGGGCGGAATATAGTTTCATAATATGCCATAGTATAGGCTTACCACCTATCTCTATCATAGGCTTTGGCTTGACGTTCGTTTCTTCAGATATCCTCGTGCCAAGACCGCCGGCGAGCAATACAGCCTTCAATGCCCCACTCCCTGCTCAAAAAGATGGAAATCGATTGCTTCCTCTACATTCGAAAAGCTAGCCATTTTGCCTTGACGCAAAACATAAAGACGCTCGCAATGGTCTCTCACATATTGGATGTCATGCGAGACGATAACAAAAGCCCGATCCGATCGCTTTTCAAAAAGCTCCACATGGCATTTCTCATGAAACCGGCTGTCGCCTACCGACACCACCTCATCGATGAGAAAGCAGTCAAAGTCGATAACCATCGAAATCGCAAATGCGAGCCGAGCGCGCATGCCCGAAGAATAGGTTTTTAGCGGCTCATCAAAGTAGCGGCCTAATTCAGCAAACGATTGCACAAAATCGAGCGTGTCTTCTATCGCCTTGCCATAAATCCGGCAGATCAGACGAAGATTGTCGCGGCCGGTCAATGTTCCTTGGAAGCAGCCGCCGAACGCCAACGGCCAGGATACCGACATGCCGCGGGATATGCTGCCAGTCGTCGGTAACTCCGCACCGCTCAGCAATCGAATGGTCGTAGATTTCCCGGCGCCGTTGCGGCCCAGAATTCCGATTTTTTCTCCTTTCGCAAAGGAAAGGCTCACACCGTCCAGCACAGTGTTCAGACCACCTCGGACGGGATATTTCTTAACGACCGTGTCGAAGCTGATCATTCGAGGATAATCCGCTTTGAGACATAGTTCGTATTCAAAAGGCCGTATGTCGTGAGGCCCATACAGAACAATGCCACATACCCAAGATCATAATGCGCTTTAAATGCTGATCCGAAGAACCCCTCTCGGATATACTCAACGCAGTGTACCATAGGCAGCATCAAGACGATTTCCTGACCCAATTTCGGCAATGCGTCGACGATGAACGCTGCTCCGGATAGAGGGAAAAGGAAATATGTTATCGGGTGCCAGATCTTGTCGATGATCTCCGTTTTTTCACTGAGAGAGCCAACCGAAATCGCTAAAGACCAGCCAAACCAGTTTAGCAGCAGCCAGCCCAGGATGACCTTCAACACATCCTCCGGCCAATCCATCCATTCGATCCACACAAAAAAAATCGTGAGGAAAAAGAATGAGATACTCACGCCCGCCGCCTCTAGCGTCAACCTCGACAAGTAAATGTCAATCAAGCGTACGTTACGATGGTGCATGATGCCCACATTGGGCGCCACCGCCCCCACCAGCCGAGCAGGCATATTGCGCCACAAAAGCACGGTTGAATATCCGGTTACGGCAAATGGCACGATGGGAAGGTGAGAGCCGTGTATGGATTGAGTTAGCGTCCAAAACGTGGTGATCCCCACCGTAAACATCATCGGTTCGACAAAAAGCCAAAGAAATCCAATGTTATGGCGACCATAGCGCGTCAAAGCCTCACGCATGACGAGGGCGAATAGCACTCGCCTTTGGATGCGCAACGATTCAACCAAGCCATCGTGCATGAGCGTTATCCCACGTGTTCACGAATGCCGGCGATCAAAAGACGCAAGATGCCCCACGCTATGAGACCGAGAAAAATTGTGGAGACGATGCTACGGAGCCTCCTTGGCCGAAGCGACTCGTCCGGCTCGTTAGGCTGGACGATCCTCTCAACATAAGCTTGCTTGCGGCGCGCCTCATTGCGCGCCTCTTCAAGAGACGCCATCGCGCTTGCAAGCTGCTTGTCAGCAAACTGGCTTTCAAGCGCCAGCCGCTGATATTGCACGGCGGTTACCGCCAAGGACCTCGTCCCGCCAGCTACCTTACCCGTTTCTCCGCTGATCTGATTTGCCAAGCCGGCTATACGAGCTCGCAAGCTCACAATCTGGGGGTTATCGGGTGCAATTGCCTGAAGCTGAGTAAGTTCGGTACGCGACGCGATTAGCTCATCCTGTAGCTTGGCGATCATTTGAACTTGGACCGCAGCCTGCTTTTCCGGATCCACCACGCCTTGCCGATTGCGATACGCTGACAAGGTCAGCGCAGCGCTTCGCGCACGCTGTGCTGCCATATCCACTTCCGCCTGAGCAAATTGGATCAGATCCTGTCGCCCACGCAAATTCAAACGGTTCACAGTGGCCTCAGCCATTTCAAGCAATCGCTCGTTAATGCGCTTGGCGTCCTGAGGCGTATAGGCTTGAACCGTCAGCGTCACGATCGACGATGTGGAGTCCCGCTCGACCCTGACCTTTTTCTGATAATAGCTAAACAAATCCTCAAATTTGTTTGAGGTCCCCAAGGCATTGAACCTGTCAAAAACCGATATCGAGCCATTCGAATAAGCACGGGCGACCAAGCCATCCCGGTTAAGCGCACCCAGCGCATCTCGGGAGAGAATATAGTCCTGGGCCGCAAAGATTTCGTCCCCAGCGTTCGTGAATCCCGCACTCTTGAGCAAGATTCCAAGTCCAGTAGCCGCAGGCTTATCTGGACTGCGTACGACGAAGCGAGACTCGGAAATATAAACGTCGGATGCCAAAATACCGAAATAAAGGATTGCGAGGACCGAGGGCACAACAACGGTTAAAATAAACAAAGGGCCCAGCCGCTTCGCGCGGCTTCTCAAGGTTTGCGCAAAATCCTTCTGCACTCCAGGCTCAGCCAACCCGCTCATCAACATTTTCAGACATTCTCAATCAGGTTAGCGTTCATCTCGACACCTGAATGCGCATGGTGCCAAGATCCCTCATGGACGCCAAACACGCCCCCGGACCGACCTGTAATCATTATGTTCATATGATGTTCACAGCCATTTGCGTCATGGTTAACGCCCATAGCATGCATATCCCTCAATTCAATCCATCCGTCAGATCAGCTACCGGTTAGCATGGCGATGCGGTGCCAGCCATAGCAGGCGTAATCAATTCAGCCCCGCGAAGGCTGAAAGCGTCCCCTGGGCACAAATGCCGACCGACGCTCCAGAGTGCTGATAAAAAACGGGCCTTCAGGCTGGAAAGCCTCATTCCGACTGGCTACTGAGGCTCAACGCGCATCAAGACGTGACCAGATCAAGTTCCATACATGTCCAAGATTCATATCACGCACCTTTTGCGCGGGCGCCATTGGTGGTTGGAGGATATGCGTAGGCGCATCTGCGTATGAGCAGACCACGCAGCCATCAAGCCCGAGCAACATTTCCCGCTGACGTCGTCCTGGAATCCAAGGCTCGAGCAGATTGACCACTGGAGTGCCGGCCCAATTCGCCTCAATCGAGATCCCGCTTAGCCCGTTGGAGATAGCCAGCCCGGCCTGTTGCGCTATAGCGTAGGTCGAATAGTGCGCGCTCAAAACCTGCGCTCCGCGATCGGCGAAGAAGGCTTCATATTCCGCGTGCCCTGGCCATAGGGGAAATTTGATTGAAACACCGCAATCAAGGATCGGCTTCAGCTTCTCATACGTGCCATTCATCCCGAATGTCCGGTGATGATGTACGAAATCCGAAAAGAAGAAGACACGTTCAGTTGCAGCGAAATCCCCGACCCCTAGGTGCTTACCGATCCAACCAACATGCTCGATGTCACTTGGTGTGGGCTGATAGCCAAAATTGTCGGTCGGCCACAGCACCAGATCAAATGCGCCAAGCAGTTGCGGCTCGTTCAGGACCAAGAGGGTCGCCGGGTCATGCGGATAAAAAATCGACAGAAGAGGCTTGGAAAGCCCAATCATCTCTAGCGGTCCGTAGCCTATCTCGACCTCGGGATAGACATCACGCATCGTCAAGCTATCGCGCGCAAAGTGACAGGAGGTTATCAGGACATAGCGTCCCGACCTTATGAGTTCAAATTCATCTGCGGTGCCGCACCCACTTTGCGGCAGAGTTATGCATTTTACCCCTTGCGCCTGAGCATATGCTCGAAGCGGCGCCGTCACGTCTTCAGAACCATACCCCCAGAATATGAAGAGCGGGGTCATGGTGCGCCCTCGGAAGATGACGGCACCTTGAGACACAAATATAATTCTACCACAGATTCGTCGTCGACCGCCTCGAGGCGCGGCTTAACAACCTCGACAAAGCCCTTAGCTTCATGAAAGCGCGTCACCTTGGCCGCGCTCCCGCTCGCGCCAAGCCGGTGTATTTCCAGAAATCCCGCACGATGCATATGTTGCCGAAACGCATTGTCATTCCAAATGGTGAAATGTCGGATATCCCAGCTGGGAAAAGCAGGCTGCGTATCAGTGCCTGATATAGTGGATGGGGCCACATCCAGTGCGATCACACATCCCACCGAGCACATAAAGCCGAGATAGCTGAGGAACATGCGATCGAAAGCCAAAAGCGCCGTCAGGCGAGGCTCCGGTATCCAAAGCCACTGGACATTATCCAAATGAGCGGAAAGCCCGGAAATGCCGTCAGTAACCAACTGACGACTGATCACACCCTGTTGAGACCAGACCGATTTTTCGAGAGGGCCCGAAGCTCCGAACAGCCTGTATTCATGGACAGCCGTAGCGGTTAGCCGCGAGATGGATTGACCTGCGGCCAGCGCCGGACCGGACACGACACCGACGGTCGCTCCCTCCAGCTGCAACGATTGCAATTGACGAAGCCTGATATGCGCAGACGAGTGCGAATGATCGAGAGGATCACAGTCAAAGGCCGACACGGCCAGCGAGTTTAGCGCACGATAATAGGCAAATGGCTCCTCTGGAACCCAGGCTGCGCTTGCCGGCATATTTACAGGAGCGCTATGGCCCAGCAATATATTGATTTTGTCATCCAATTGGACACATCTGAACGAAACGCGGTTTCTTTCCGTATCTCGGTGAGTGCCTCAGCGAGCGCCGTCACCTGGTTTTTTAACTGGGCAACCTCGGAAAGAAGCTCGCCAATTTGAGCAGGAATCGCAGCTATTTTTTTCATATGCCTCCGATTGCTCGCTTTTCATACTTCTCAATGGTCTTCTGATAATTTGCGGCACACAAATGCATAAAAATGCGTGTTTTCCCAGACGTTAAGGTCGCTTGGATAGATATCTACCACCTCGACATCCTGGAAATGCCTTTCCAGCATGGATTTCTCTCTGGCCCACGATCTATAAAATGCAAAGTATTCAGCATTGAGATTTTCACTAAATCTATCTACAATGACATCTTCACTGACCCCACATTGATGCTTTACAAGCAATACTCCCTTATCATCCAATAAATTATAAATCCTCTGATATATAATATCAGATTCCTCCTCATCGAAATAGTTCATCACACCAAATAAGACGCATAAGTCGAATTCTTCGTGAGTTTTATAATGAAGAATATCGCTCTCATGCAGAACCAGATTGGGCCGCTTTTCAGCCATCTGCAGGAATGAGCCGAACTTATCAACAGCGACGACATGATCCACGACGCCGGCCAGCCTTTGGGCAACAACACAGCTTCCGGCTCCGAGATCAAGAATCCGTGAGCTCGAGTCTACGAACCGGCGGATGAACTCAAAATCAATATCATGGCTTCCGTCTACCTTGAAGTGGGTAGAAATGACCGGATCATCTATCTTGGTTCTATTTGACCAGAAATGATCAATTTTACTACGATGATCCATATAATACCTCATTTACTTATCTGAATATTGGCTCGGCCCAAATCCTAGCCATATCGAGATCAGCTGCAGTGTCTATCTCGCGGCATTCAATTTCCCTTGCAGGCAAGGGCAAATGAGCTTCGAGCGCCTGGTATACATGACTATTTCCGTGCTGAAGCCGCCAGGAGGCGACCAGCGCAAGTCCCGTCCATTCGTGAGGCGAATCCCCTTCGCGGGAAAAACCGGTCACCAACGGCCGGCCATCTTCCAATTCGACATTACAGAGCACGGGGTGCTCCGTGTAGCGCTGGCAGACACCCAGAAACTCCTCTTCGCTTTCCAAAGCAGCTTTCAAATCCTTTGGATGAACCAAGAGATCGCCATCCAGCGAGAGAATTTGATCGCCACCGAACTGGGCGCCCAGCGCGAGGCTGCGCAACGTATTCGTGGTGCGATAGTCGCGATTGAAAACAAAAGTCACATCGCGATTTATATCTCTCACGGTCTGGATGACCGCTTCCGCCTCATAGCCCACCACTACACGGATGTCATTTTCGTGCGCCAGCGCCTCAAGCTGGTGACAGATTAACGGCTTGCCTGCAACCTCGATCAATGCCTTGGGAATGCCCAGCCCGAGCCGCGTCCCGAGACCGGCGCAGCATATTACAATTGTTCGAGAAGGCGGCACAGAGAGAGCTCCGAGTAAACTGCGTGCGTGCAGACCGACAGGACGCTTGAAGCTGGAGCATGCACTCCCCCATAAGCGATGCCAACGTCGGCCTTTTCGATCATCTCGGCATCGTTATGACCGTCTCCGATGGCAACGACTGATCGAGCTGTGAAATTTGCCAGTATCTCGGCTTTTCTGATTATCCGTTCGATACCGATCAGAATGTCTCCATCACGCTGCGCGACGGATGAATATAACGGAATACCAAAGCGGGCTGGAATTTGGTCAACCCACACGTCGAGGTTGCCACTAACAATTGCACAGCGGTGCCGATTTCGTTCAATGAACTCCACGACGGCCGGATTGAGAGGTATCGAACTTACAACTTCCCGCACTTGAGATATGGGAACCGATTTCAGGATATCGACCCGGCGGCGGAAGCTCTCATTGAAGGGCATCTTCCCGCTTATCGTATCATAGGTCAGCCTGGCCATTTCGGCTTCGAAACCGATCTTCTTCGCGATCTCAGGCAGGAGCTCCTTTGCCGAAACCGTCCCATCGAAGTCAAAGAGAAATACAGGGTCTCTTAAAATGCCAGCTTCACTAAGCATATTCTATATACGAGCTATGCTTCGTAGAATTATTATATGAATACTTAGCGTCATTAGAGATAGGCACCGGCGTCCGCTTGAAAACCACTGCGTATTTCAACCAGCGCCAGCTTGTCAAGAACCCGCGCCCTGGCGTGCGAGCAACGCATTCTCAAGGATGCGTCAGCTTCGTTGCCAATGCGCTTACCTTGCGGGTATCCGATAGGCCTTAGACGAGGCGCCAGCTTGAGGAGAGCACTCCACCCGCCCCTCCTTCAAAACCACCATTGGTGTTCAACCACTCCCCAAAAGCCCCATTCCCATTCCGCCATAGAATGTCCGCTTTGCGATCTCCGTTGAAATCGCCGACACCGGCGACTTGCCAATCTGGAGAGAGAGCCCCCGCGGCACCGCCGGCGAAATCCGTGCCCGTTGAATTCCAGACCCCGAACGCTCCGTCCTTGTTGCGCCAGAGGATGTCATCTTTACCGTCGGCGTTGAAATCTCCAGTGCCGGCGACGGACCAATCCAGGCCGATGCCTCCCGCCGCACCGCCGACGAATCCTGCTCCGGTTGAATTCCAGACTCCGAAGACCCCGCTCGTGTGGCGCCAGAGGATATCGTCCTTTTGATCTCCATTGAAGTCGCCGATGCCCGCGATAGCCCAATCCGTACTGATCCCGCCAGCCGCCCCCCCTACGAAATTGCTTCCTGTAGAATTCCAAACACCAAACACCCCGCTGGTATGGCGCCAAAGGATGTCCGCGTTTCCATCGCCATTAAAGTCGCCGGTTCCCGACAACGCCCAACTGTTATCAATTCCACCGGATGGCCCGCCGACAAAACTGGAACCGATCGAATTCCAGACCCCGAAGTTCCCATTTTCATGCCGCCAGATGATATCGACCCGGCCGTCTCCATTGAAGTCGTCGGCACCTGACAGAACCCATTCATTACCAACAAGACCGCTGGCTGCCCCTTCAAAGCCGCTTCCGGCAGTCAGCCATGTTCCGATGGAACCATCATTGTGGCGCCAAAGGAGATCACTTTTTCCGTCACCATTGAAATCGTTGTGCACAGCCATTGTCGGTGGCTCGAACCAGAGTTCCACCCCGCCTCCCACGGCGGCAAGGGCCAGAAACTTTCCCGAGGGTGAATTTTCAAGGGTGAGACTGCCACCGGTGAAACTTAATGTTGATCCGCTGAGCATGAAGTTGAAATTGCTCAAGCTAAGATCAGTAAAAAGGAAATGGTCCCCTACCGCAAGATCGGTAACAGTATCCCCGTTAAGCTCGGATGCTGTTCCTTTATATGTATCCATCCCCGCGCCACCGGATATCGTATCGCGACCAGCCCCCCCTTCGATTATATCCCTGCCGTCATTGCCATAGATATGATCGCCGCCCCCCAAGCCCTGGAGGAGATTGTTGCCCGAATTCCCATATATGACGTTATCGAGCGCATTGCCGCAACCATCGGCAGCCATGGTCGCTTCAATCAGCGATAAGTTTTCTATATTTGCCCCAAGCGTGTAACTGACACTTGCTCTTACGGTATCCGTCCCTTCATCGGGGTTCTCAATTATAACATCCGCGTGAGCACCCGGAGGGCCAAAACTATCGGCATAATATATATCGTTGCCAATGCCACCGGACATCTGATCGGCGTCTGATCCTCCGTCGAGTATGTCATCTCCGCCACCGCCGGTTAGGATATCATGACCACCTGAACCTTTAAGAACATTCGCTGAATCATTTCCATTTAATATGTTATCATGAAAGTCTCCGGTTAAATTTACCGAAGTAACCCCGATCGCATTAACGACCTCAATGCCCGAATTTATGTCCAGATTCCATGAAACACTTGTATTGATTGTATCGAATCCGCTCCCAAGCCATTCATCCACAAAATCTAGTGGATTATCGACGAAGTATACATCATCTCCACTTCCACCCAACATCCGGTCTGCACCGCCGCGCCCATCAATTATATCGTTTCCGCTTCCCCCGAAGAGCGCATTTGATGAGTCACTTCCTCTTATCGTGTCATTGAATGGAGTTCCCGTTGCATTTTCAACGTTTATGAGAACATCTCCACCCGATCCGAAGCCCTCAGACCCTGCAAATGTTCCCAGGTCGATAGTGACGCCCGTTGAGAAGCTCAAATAGCTGACGCTATCTATGCCATCTCCACCATCGAAACGATCGCCCGCTGCTCCGCTGTTCAAGCCGTCAGATCCCGATCCCCCGAAGAATTCCACGGAGCTGCCGGCACCCGTGACGACATCATTACCGTCGCCGCCATACACAGTAACCAAATTGGCGAACGTTCCCAAGGTCATCGTATCATTAAAGGCACTTCCGGTAATGCGCGCCAGCGTTTCAACCGAGCTGATCAATCCCCCCTCGTAAAGGAACCATGCGGAGTTAAATCCGCTAAAATCAGCTGTAACCCCGCTGGTCGCGCCTGCCAGGGACAGAAAGAGGGAGTCGTTTCCGTATCCACCGTTAACGTCGTCGCCAATACCAGCAAACAGCTGGTCATCTCCGTCGTTGCCAAATAGCTTATCGCGATCGAGACGATCGTCGCTGGCAGGTGTTCCTATAAAATCTGCAAAATTCCCGGATACCAGGATATCGTTATTCTGCCCGCCGGTGAGCGTATCGGCACCATTGCCGCCAGCGATGACGTTGCCGCCTCCATTTGGATTACCCAACGCAACTGCATTGATCGTGTCATCACCATCATCGCCATTTACCGCCCCTGCATAATGAGTCCATTGGAGCTGAATCAGGTCGTTGCCGCTGCCCCCATGGGTTTCGCCATGAGAGTAAATTACATCGTCGCCATCGCCTCCATACGCCACGGCGAATGTATTTGAGTCGGTATAGAGGGTATCGTCGCCGGCGCCGCCGTCGACCCGCTGAAGATAATTGTCGTCCCGGCCGTCAAGCACATCATCGCCGTCCTCACCATAGAGAACACCCGTGGCGGCGCCGGCGACTATATGATCATTGCCAGCACCGCCAAAAGCTGCGGAGCCAGTGACCACAGCACTGGTAGGCCCTGCCGTTTTAAGGTTGAAATAGTCATCGTATTGGCTGCCTTGGACCCAGGCAAGCGCCTCAAAATTCGCTATCGTACCGCCACCGATAACCTGGCTTGCCAACCGAAAATCGAACGAAACTCCAGCGGGCGCCCCGAGGAAGCTGACAAATAGAACATCGACATCCGCGCCGCCGTCAGCATTATCGCCATAGCCAACGAAGATGGTATCGCTGCCAGCTCCGCCTAAAAGTGTATCTACCTCGGTTCCACTGTCGAGAACCGGGGGGGTGTAGAAGTTGCCATAATATGGAAAGCCATAAGCGGGAGACCGGTCGGAACTGTATAATATGTCAGAGCCGTCTCCTCCGTCGATAAAGTCGGAACCGGTTCCGCCAGCTATGTCATCCGCACCGTCATAGCCGGTAAGCGTATCGTTTCCGCCATTTCCTGTGATCTGATCGTTGGCGATACCCCCAGTAAGAATATCGTCCCCACTTGATCCGTTAAGGGTCGTCATATGCTTTTAACGCTCGATCATTTATATTGTCGCCAAATTCTTCTCATGCAGATAACACAGATGAGCCCCCTCAAGGATATCAAAGCTATTGTTTATAGCGGCGCACCCTTGTTACATAATAGGACATCTTAGCATCTTATCCCCTGACAGAGTCCGCCGACCTGAAAGATTGCATAGGCTCCCGATAAGAGCTCGATCACTTCATTATGGCTGCATACTGATTATGCCAGGATGAGGCATATCTCGTGATCAAAAACCTATCCTGAAGCCTGCTCCAATCGCTTCTCCATTGCTGTCTGCCCCGAATTCGGTGCGCCCGTTCACGAATGCGGTGAGGCTGCGGGAAATATCAATCTCTACGCCTCCACTTGCCAACACGAGCGTGGAATTGCGAGCGGCGCCCGTGATTGTCATCAGATCAGATCCGCTACCGATAAAGCTGGCGCTGGCGCGGCTGCCCATGCCTCTTAGCTGGCGCCGGGCACCCGCCGCAATCGAAGGGCGAAAGGAGGCTGAGGCTGCGGATTTTAACTTGATCTGGCCGCTGATGAAATCGGCTTTGCTTGAATATCGTGCAACATCCAGATCAAAGGCTCCGGCGCCAGTTTCGGCCGCATGCCCCCTCCGCGACGCTATGTGCGTAAAGCCGATCTCTGGTTGAAGCGAAACATTCCCGCTAATTGCTGCATCATAGCTGATAGTGCCATCGAGGACCCAGCTCCGCAGGCGATAATGGCTCGACGTGCTCGACCCGCCGAGCACAGAGCGCGTCGTATCGCTACTGCTCCCGTCCCAGCTAACGGACAGATTCAAATTGATGTGACTCAAATCAGCCTTAGCGACGATACCGGCAACCGTGCCGTTACTTTTGGTGGAGGCCCCAAGAGCACTCACATTTTGACGCGCGTCGATGCGCCCGATGAAAGCACCAAGGGCTAGCTTATCTCCACCGAAACCGAGGCCACCGAACATACCAGAGCTTCTGACATTGGCTGCCGACGTGCCCCTGACCGGATTTCCCGGCAACCGGCGCCACGCGCCAAATCCCTGGCCGAAACCAAATACTCCGACATGCTCTCGGCCGAGGGGCAGCCAAGCAGTCCGCAACGCATTGCTCAAGGCAAGTCCATTTTCGACACCGATCTGCGAAGCACCAGCATAGGGTTCCGCATTGAGGCGAGCGAAAATAGCAGGGTCGGCAAAGCCAGCGGTGTCGATGAGCCTGGGCATTGCCGCAAGCAAACCGCCGCCTGCTGCGCCTTCGCGCAACAACCGATTTATATAATCGACAGTCAGTTCCACCTGCGTGTTCGAGCCGGGTTTGAGCTGAAATTGCCCAAGCAGTTGGATTGCCTCTGTCGATTGGCGAACAAACCCAAGCACGCCGGCTGCTTGAGCGATATTGGTGAAGCTCCCGCTGATCCCATCCGAAGCCGTGATCAGATCATAACTGGCGCCAGGCGTCAGTGGGCGATTGCCCGTGATATTGAGCGTCGCGTTCGTTGCGATGCTGAGCGATCCGTTGAACACCAGTGCATCGCTCACGGTCGGCGTCATCTCGAAAAAGGTCGCCGAACCGCTCGAAAGTACGACATCGCCATTGATTGTCATCGTACCTGGAGAAGCGCCGGGAGACAGAATACCACCGACAATGACGTTCGCGTTGACCGTACCGGTGCTTCCGAATGTTGCGCCTGAAGCCACATTGATACCTTGAGGAGCGTTGATCGTCGAGCCGGCAAGCCCGACCAACCGGCCTCCTTCCACATCGATGCTGTCGAACCCGACCGTGCTGTCCAACGCCCCGAAGCCTCCGCCCAAGGCGAAACGCTCAAAGCTGGAATAGGGTAAGAAGTTGATCACTGTCGGGCTTGTCGAAGTCTCACCGAAATAGAGCCTGAGCTTATCGGACCCAGCGCCACCATTGACGCTTCCGCTTACCGCAGAACCAGGTTGGACATCGAACGCATCGTTTCCGCCACCGAGCATGACATCACCGATAATCGTCCCGCGGTTTATCACATGGTCATCCCCGCCCGTCCCGGTGATCGCCACCGGGCCAAGGGTCTGGAGCGTGGAGCCTTGATCAAGTTCGAAGGTCGCATCATCGAGCAATAGGGTCTGCACTGGGAGGACACCTTGGACTGAAATGCTGCCTTGGCCGGTGAGCCCGAAATTCTCGAAACTGACGAATTGATTATAGAGCGATGCAGTCAGTGTTCCGCCGCCCGTCACGTCGAATAACAATGTATCGCTGCCATCGCCGCCATCAGCCTTGCCGTCAAAAGTGGCACCAAGCCCTTCAACAAAGCGATCGTCGCCACCGCTGAGAAAAACGTCGCCCGACAGCGCCCCCAAATTTTTGATACTGTCATTGCCATCCCCAAGATCGATCGAACCGATGATGGTACCGCTGTTGCGAACAGTATCGTCGCGGGCTCCGCCTTGGATAGCGCCGGGCAAATAATTGCTGATGATGACGGCACCGCCAAACAAACTCGTGGTTATCGTAGTGCCCGGGCCGCCGGAAATAGCCCCCGCATTGTCTAGGGAAAGCGCAGGCCCACCGGTCGCTACGGCAACCGAATATTCCCCGGACGAATTGATAGTACCCCCAACCTGATTGACGATATTAACTGCCCCAGAAAAATCCCCGCGTGCGGAAATTGCCGCGGACGGTAAATTGTAATTATAGTAATAGGGAGGATTCCAATTTTGTTGGATACCGTCACCCGTAGAATTTATACTTCCGCTGTTAATAAATTTCACCGATGATAAATCACCTGACGAAAAATTACCGAATGGAAAACCACTTGATCCCACAGAAACGTCCAAAACAACTGCAGCGCCGCCATCACGATCTGCTTTAATTGAACCACTGTTACTAACGACCAGACTGGCCGAGCCGCTTTCAGCGTAGGCATATACATGAAGGGCATTTGCTCCGCCCGACGTGCTTGCGGTCGAAAGATCACCTGTATTGGAAATTGTAGCACTTGCTGGCGATTGGCTACCCGCCAGAAACGCGTTCGCGAATAATCCCCCTATTATCGCGCCCGAATTCTGGACATAAAAATCGCGGGCACCGTCGGAACTCAGGGAAGCAGCCAGATAGCCAGCACTTCCTGCCGTAATGGTTCCGTAATTTGAAAAGCTAAGATCGTCCGGGACGCTAAGGTAAACAGGATAGTTCACGAGTGTCGCGGAACCGATTGCGCCATTGTTGACAAACCCCTTGACCGCTCCCCCGAAACCACCGCCAAGGTCACCGTCATTCGTGAAGGACGCCAGCACTCCGACGCCATCCAGTGCGACCGATGCATCATCGAAAGCTGTGACGCGACCACCGATGGCCGCTTTGTTGATAACTTTCCCATCGCCCGCCAGCCACAGGTTGTTGCTCATCGGTAAACCAGAGTCGGCCAATGTGACCTTGGTGTCCGCACCGACCGACTCTACAAGCTCCCCCTCAAAAGTTATTGGAAGGGATGCACCAATCTCTACGGTCGCATCAGTTCGATAAACACGGCCAAAAAGGTCCGTACCGGCGCCGGCGTCTATAGTCCCGTTTACGCCAGTGATGCCACTCTGCGTAAGGAAGATATCGTCGGCGGACCCGAACACTAAATCGCCGTTCAGCGTTCCGCCATCCGCAACATAGATGCCCCGGTTAATGTAACTATCCAGAAGAACATCGCCATTCATCGTACCAGCGTTGACGAGCGTTCCACCCCGAGCGTTGACGGCATAGTGCCCGGCGGATGCCGAAATTACACCACCGCTTCGGTTCGCTATCGTAATTGGCGAATAGCTAGTGGCTGACACGGCGTCGTTAGCCGCGCTGATAATCGTTCCGGAATTATCGAGCGTCGCAAAATTGGCGCCGTACCCAAACGAGACTGCCACGTCGTCGACTTCAATTCGGCCACTGTTTGTCACATCTTGCAGGTAGAAGCCCGATATGCCTGTAACCGCCGCCGCCGCCGACAGTTGCCTAATCGTCCCGGAATTCCTGAAGGACACCGGATCGGCAACGGCCACCCCGGCATCCAACTCGATCGTTCCAGCATTGGTTACGGTTCCGCCACTAATCGCCGAAAAAGGATAGGCTCCTCCACCGTTCAATGTGCTGATCGTTCCGTTGTTGATGAACACATCGTCGACGCCGAGCTGCACCGCACCCGTTGCGCCATAGCTCGCGTTGGTACGGGTAAGAGTGAGGTGACCATTGTTCGTCAGAACGAGTGCTGTTGGAGGTATCGTGCTCCCCGGCTCGCCGAGCACGGATCGCGTCGAAATCAACGGCTCATTGTTTATGGTCAGCGCGCCGGTCAGGTCAACGCTGCCTTTCCCGGCAAGCCAGAGGGGTCCCGGTGAATTCTCGGAGAGATCGAGGCTGAGCTTGGCACCATTATAGAGATCGTAGCCGACCGCCGCAAAACCGGCAGGCGCAACGTAGTTAGCGGAACTGTTCTGGCTTACACGGTAGCGCAACGTTTCCGAGCCACCGCCGGTCACTGAACCGGTAATGCCGGCAAGAGCGCCTGTGCCGAGATTCACCATATCGGTAACAAGAGTATCGTTGCCGCTTCCGAGATGAAGGTTGCCATTGATCACCCCACCGGGAAGCAGAACAACAATATTGTTGGAGCCGTAATAACTAGGGAAATTACCCAGATTGACGTCGCCATTGATGATGCCCGCATTGTAGAGTTGAGCGTTGAACGTGAAGTTGTAGATGCCCGACCCAACTGCGAGATTCGGACCGGCGATGATGCCGCCTGCGCGATTGTAAAGGCCACCATACGGGTTCAGCTCAACACCGGTATAGCCGCCGACGATCGTTCCCGAATTGTCGATTACAATGCTGCTGATGACCCCCGAAACAGCGCCTTCGATGCGCCCGCTGTTATTGAAAACAATACCGGCGTTCCCCGTTGCCTCCAGGCCAACGCCGTTTCTAGATAGGATCGTGCCGCTGTTCGACCCATCTGGATTGAATAGTTTGACCGCCGTCTGATCCGCCGTGATCGTGCCACTATTGGTGAACTTGCCAAGATCCAAGGTGACACCCAGGCCACCTCGTCCATCGATGGTGCCGCTGTTCACCAAGCTGCCATAAGCGTTGATCTCGACCGCCGCGTCCGTCCAACTCGTCAGGTTTGCAGTTACGTTTGCACGATTGTCCACGGTCACGCCTGCGAAGATATCCGCGACGATTGCCGATCCTGTGGCGGTGAGATCGGCCTTGTTAATGAGCGTACCAAAGCTGCCATCGGCGGTATGCAGGGTATTGCCGATCTGGAAACCCGGATCCAAAGTGATTGTGGCGTTGTTCTTGATACCCAGCGATAACTGCTCGATCGTCATGGGTAGCTGGAAACCCGCGCCTATCGTTTGATCTGTGGGCAGATCGAAACGGAGCGTATCGATACCGCCACCCGCATTCATAGCGCCGTTGATGCCCGTTTGCAGTAAGCCATCCGCATACGCAGCAATAATCGTATCGTCAGTCCCGCCTAGAGTGACATCCTTTCCAGCACAGTGGGATCCGAAGCTTGGAATTCACGTGACTTGAAGTCGCGGC
>JADMIO010703147.1_pt1 | contig 75041 bp, 64 predicted proteins | sample 8958161 | NCBI WGS metagenome assembly JADMIO01 (sample SAMN16585339, study PRJNA669376) | soil metagenome | isolation source: Crop rotation soil | place: USA: Cullars Rotation, Alabama | collected 2011 | reverse complement strand
CCGACGTTAGTCGACGTGTATTTCGACGACGTGTCGATGACATATACGCCTGGCAACATACTTCAATACAACGAATATTATCCTTTTGGATATACCAATGCTCGTTCATGGACTCGTGACAACACGTCCAACAATTACAAATACAACTCGGGGTCGGAATTAAATGAAGGGACAGAATGGTATGATCTGCCCTATAGAAATTATGATCCAAAGATCGGACGTTTCATTCAGTTGGATCCGTTGGCGGACCTCGCGCCATCAATGAATCCTTATCACTATGCGCACAATAATCCAATTTTATTAAACGATCCGTGGGGACTGGCCGACAAAGTTGCTGATGATGCTGAACAGGCCTTCTGGGACCTTTGGAATTCTAATCATGGTGGCAGATGGTCTTCGGGTGGAGGAACGACCTTTTTTGCCTCTGATGAGGAAGCATTTTATTCCGGCGCTGCTTATATGGATGCGAACAACGCATGGGGCACTTACGGCGCTGCGAGTAGTTTTAACTCTGCGGCGGATAAGTTTTCCAATTCGACGGGGATTATGATCTTGCGAGAGGTCACCATCAAGGGTTTCCGTAATCCTTATAGCGATGGCCTAGCGTTTATTGGCGAGCCATATTTCAATTCTGTTTGGCTACATCAACGATTGGACGAACTATTTCCCGATGTTGAAGCCGTAAGAAGACAGCAGTTGAATGAACTTCAGTCGGCACTCGACATTGTAGGCACCGGAGACCCTACAGGTTTGATAGACGGTGTAAATGGTCTTATTTACCTGGCACATGGAGATGTACAAAATGCCGCCATCAGCGGAATGGCTCTTATTCCGTATTTTGGTGACGCCGGGAAAACCACAAGAGTTGTTGAGGGGGCCGCTAAGGGGGGATATACGACTGTCTATCGAGCAGTATCAAAAGCAGAGCTCGATGATATAGTACAATTCGGATTACGGAATAAAGCAGGTGCCTATGAAACAGGAAAATTGTTTGCACCTACGCTTGAAGAAGCTGCGAAATTTGGTAAGAACAATTTCATGTTCGATGGCATTCCGAATACCCTTATCAAAGTACAAGTGCCCAATAGCGTAATGAACGGAGCATTCAGATTTGGTGCTGACGGTATGAATGCTATAGCAATACCTGCAAATCAACTTCATTTATTGCGAGCGACCCCGTTGAACTATAGTCCACTAATTCGATAATCATGATTAAGATTAAAGCAAAAATAAAATTATTTAAAAGTGATGTCGGTCGAAGAACAGCATTCACGACTGGTTATAGACCCTTGTTCAACTTCATTAAAGAAATGAAAACATCGGGACAAATCACTTTGAACGACCGACAGGAGTTTCTTCCCGGTGATGAAGGTATAGTGGAGATAGAATTTTTAAGTAAAGAATACTTAGGAGATGATTTTGAAAAAGGAAGGAAGTTTACATTTGATGAAGGAATAGAGGTCTTAGGCGATGGAGAAGTGTTGGAAATTATAGAAAAAGAATAGGTGATGGAACTGCATGTAGTGCTAAGGGGGGAATGACCGATTTGCAGCTCGTAACAAGCAGCATAGAAAGCGGAGGCCAATTGGAGGGACAAGAAGGTTTGCAGGAACAGCTAAACATACTTACGCCAACAATCTATTAAGCCGTTATCAGAGCATTTACGGAAACAGAGGATTGCAATTCAATCAATACTTTAATGGCCCGGCAGGAAGAGGATTTTTAGATGTGGTAAATCGCAAGACTATGACTATTTACGATTACAAGTTTGGTAGTGCTGTAATGAGTAACAGTCAATTCCTGAAATACTCAAACAGTTTCCCAGGATACGGAAACAAATAATCAGACCTTAATTTAAGAATGGCGATAAAATAAAGAAGTAAAAAAGAAAGTGATTGAGGATTGGCAAATTGCCTTTCCTCAATTGGCTTTGTATGCACAGGCATAACACCAGACATGCTCAATATGACACCGCAAATGCTGAAATACCAGAAAAATTTTGGATGCCCACGCAAGTAATTAAGCCGCAATGATAGCAAATAGTGTAAAGAAAGAAGCTATAAATAATTGGTCTGATGAGTTTGTGGATTTGTCGATTTATGCACAAAATAAGTTGTACAAGAAATGTGGTCCATTTCTATTGGGTATTGAAATATTAAATCTTCCGCGAACAGAAGATTATAGACCGATTTTTGTTTGCTATCCGCTGTGGAAGGTAGACATAAAACAATGTCTTGACGAGTCCATATTTATACAGGAAATAAGTAATAGCAAGGGTTTTCAGTTTAATATTCCTTATACAAAGCACATCAATTTTTTTCAGGAAGCTGTAGGATGCACCAGGAAACAAGTACCGGTTTTAGGACATCGGCAAATTTCTATTAATCAACTCTTTGAGCTTTTTAATAAGCAGTTTTCCCAGACATTAATAAAAGCAAGTCCAGTTGGACAGGCCAAACTTTCTGAGGCAAAACTATTGGGAGCCCTATATGTAGATGACGTAGCCGCTATCGAGCACATTTCTACCGAAATACTCAAAATTTCAAAAACGTGGCCTCCTAATCTATTTGAATGGAAGTATGGAAAGTTAGATGTCTGGCTTCAAAATTTGCAGTCCGGAATTTCCAACGGAGATGAATTTTTGAAACGAATAGAGGCGAATAAGCAGGAAAAGAAAATAGCAACGTTGAAGAGTTCGGAGCTTACAGGCTGATCCTATTTGGAATTGGATGTAACCCTGGGAAAAGCGATACATGCAAACTGCAAAACCAAGTACGGACAACAGGAACTTCTCCTCTTGGCAGACGGCACGTTTTCCGACACGCTTGTCTACGATGTGGGTGGCGCATTTAGTTTCACTGGAACCTGGCCGCTGAAGGATGACAAAGGTAATCTGCAACAAGCCGCTTGACCTAAGGCATTGGATGCCAAAGCTCGAGTTCACCGACGCCGGCGATCTTATATTTCTTACCAAGACAGACGGCATCGGTGTTCTGCGTAAAGATGCGACGGTAGTTTTTCTTGATCTTTGATAACACGTATCCTGAGGCGCAAAGAGTATGGTCAGAAGCGCCTACTTCTTCTAAAACGCATGGCTCTACTAAATCTTTGAAAATTCAGAACGTCTTGAACTCTTCGCTGTTTGGCTATCTGATCCTCCCATTTTTTATTGACTTGGCCGAGGCAATTCATGTAGTTGCGAATCCGCTTTGTCCATTCACCATGTAAGCTCCCCCGATTTAGACGTTCGTCGATTAGACTTTTTCAGTTTGTAATTGTAATAATATTCCCTGTGGGTTTGTGGGAAACTCTTCCGGAGTTTTCCATAAATCCATAGGACTGCGTCCGTTCAAAGCATCGTGCGGTCTGTGGTTGTTATAATCGTCCATCCATTCCTCGGAGAGCTTTCTGATTTGATTGAGATCTTCAAACAGATATGCATCAAGAACATCTCTTCTGAAGCTTCCATTGAATCTTTCAATGTATGCGTTCTGCGTCGGCTTGCCTGGCTGAATGAATTGGAGTGTAACGCCTTTCCCTTCGCACCAAAGTCCTAACGCCGTTGAGATAAACTCAAGGTCCGTTGTCTACGCGTATGCGATTCGGTTTACCTCTCCATTCTGTTACTTGTTCAAGAACACGAATTACGCGCTCAGCAGGTAGTGATGTGTCGACTTCTATCGCCAGTGCTTCGCGATTGTAATCATCCATAAGGTTCAGTGTTCTGAATTTTCTTCCCGATAACAACGAGTCTGTCATAAAATCCATCGACCAACTTACGTTCATGCTTTGTACAGCTTCCAATGGCTGAAGAATCCGCATAGGCAATCGTCTCTTGCCTTTTCGTTTGATGTTGAACTTCAGAAGTTTGTACACCCGATGCAACCGTTTATGATTCCAGATAACACCTTCCTTTCGGATCCTAAAATACATTTTCCAGAAGCCTTCAGTAGGCCGTTGCTCAGCCATTGATTGAAGTTTATCAATCACCAGGCGATCGTCGCGATGGCTCTTGTAATGATATACTGACCTGGACAGATTCATCAACTTACAGGCCCACCCAGACTGACTTCGTACGTTTGTAAAAGATGATTGACACGAACGCGCTTCTCGGTGGGCCTCAGAACTTTTTTCCCAGAACGTCCTTCAGCATTTTGTTATCGAGGGCCAGGTCTGCATACATGGTCTTGAGTTTTCGATTCTCTTCTTCAAGTTCTTTAATGCGTTTGAGCTCGTTGAGCTGCATACCACCATACTTCGACTTCCAGTTGTAGATCGTCGCCTTGGATATGCCATGTTCCCTGGCTACGTCCTGGATGTTTTTGCCAGCATCATATTCTTTGAGAATGTTGAAAATCTGGGCTTCCGTAAATCGCGTTTTCTTCATGAGTAACAGTTTAAAGTTAAGACTTTCGTCTAATCTCAAACCGTCCTATTTTCGGGGGAGCTTACAAAAGGACCATTTTTTTTATCACCTCAAAATCAAAATGGTATTTGTACTGATACCTTAGTCTATACGATTGATAACCCTATGAAACGAATTTTGTATTTCTGTCTACCGATCTTTGGGTCTGTCTACTTCCCGATACAGTATAGTCAACTTATTGCTTATCAACGCGATCTGCGTCTAAAGTAGCGGCGTTTCCGGCGTAGCAATGGAAACATACCTAACTAAAAAGTAATCATCCCTAGGGATCGTTCGAACTTACTCAACTTGTTACGCACTTCCAATATGTGCATGATACATGCACGTCACAAGAAATCTTTGCTCCTGGGATTTGGGTACAGCTGTAATTAAAAGGCTTCCGCCAGCGTAAAGTATACATTTGATGTGTGTTGTCCATAGCCCATGTCCAGCCGAAGGTTAAGTCGCTCTCGACGGTCGACGGTCATGCGGAAACCGGCGCCGAAGTTGGGTTTGATAAAGTGGGCCGAAAAATGGTTCAATTTGTCTGCTACCTCCCCAAGGCCAGCAAACCCAACTGCTCCAAACATCTTATTGAAATTGAGGCGATATTCAGCTTGACCTGCGGCATAATTCCTATCGCGATAACGCCCTGAATAATAACCACGCATGATCATGTCGTTCCCCATCGTACCCATTTCGTTCCAAGGCACATTCCCGGCAGTGAAATAACCGTATGCCTGTACCGCCAGTACATCCCTTCGGCCACGGAATGGCATCGTGAAGCCACGAAGATCCACTTCATGAGCTCTAAACGTGAACTGACTCCCGAAAGCAGTAGCGTTAAATATACTCTTCCAACGCAGGAGGTGTCCACGCGAGGTATTGTAGACGTTGTTCCGCGTATCGGACGCAATAACGATTTGAACTCCCGATGACATTGCACCATTGCTACCCGTTACTGGTGTGGAAGCAAACCGTGTGTCGTCGCCGTATATAACGTGGAATAAGGTATTGTAACGATAGCCGATGCCGACGAAGATCTTCTTGTGGAGTCTGCGCATAATAAGGTGATCGAAACGAAATTGATTGTAACTGATGATATCCTTTGTCCCATTTTCAACATTGCCGATACCATAATAGTATTGCGGAAATTTCGAAAAGCCCGTGAAACCGTTGAGAAGATATTTTTCTCCTCGTGTAAAAAGGGTGTAGTTCTGCTCGAGCACCAATTGTTTATTGAGTGTGGCTATTGCCAGCACATCAGCATAAGAAGTGCGGGTCAGCGAATCCGACCCTTTATGCTTGAAAAGCTTGAACATATTTGCACCCAGTAGTGCGCTGGTTTCGGGAGTATAACCGAATACCGGGGAGAACGCCACACTGTTTTTAAAGGTACTCGATGTTGAGGCCAGCTCGTTTTCCAATGTAAGGATCAGTTGTTGATCCGCGCCATCAAAATAAAACGAAGCCTCCTTGAAGTTGGGTAGTCCCATGCCACGGCCGGATCCAGAGAAACCGAAATCTTCGCGAGTGAACTCAAACTTACCGTTGCCGTCTTCATCATGAAATGCTTTGATGGCATAACGTCCTTTGGGGAGACTATCGATCGAGAATGAGATATGGGATTTATGAACCGGTATTGAATAACGGCGTATAGCAAGCAATTCCTTCTCCGAACTCAGTGATGACGCAGTAGAGTCGAACACCAGCACCACCAGGTTACCTTTCAGGGGATAGAAATGTCCAACCCGGAGCCGAAGTTTCCCTTCATGGCGGGATTCTGCAACCACAGAAGAGAAAAAGAAAATAAAAATAACAGTCGTAACGAAAACATTTCTACAAGCAACCATTTTGTATTAGAATTTAACCGAAGGCTTCCTTGATTTATCCGGTATGCGATAGTCATAAGGCCACAGTGGTGTACTGTATCGCTGGCTTACTTTCTATAGTTTTCGAGTTTCCATTCATTTATTTCCTTGTCACTTAGTCTTTTTCCAAAACGGTAGATGTGAAGTTTGTCGCACGCAAGTTCGTCTAAATCTTTGTGATTTATAGTTCTAAAAGTTTTAAGGTCGGCACCTTTTAATATTGAACCTCGGTAGTATACATTCTTCTTGTCTTTAGCGTAATCCGTTCCTTCAAGAACTTTAAATGATTTCCTGTCTATTGACTTATTAAGAAATACTGTTCCACCCTCTGAGGTTGCGGTCAGCACGTAAACATTAATTTTGTCAGCCCAATACAAATAGCTTAAGAACCGAAAACTTGCTATGTCAATTACATATTTCATTTCTTTTAATCCACCGTTAAGTGTGTCATTCTGCTCTACTCCGTAAATCCTTGTGATATATGTTGTTCGTCTCTCAAAGTTGTCGCCGTATATTGCCGATGACCGATAACCGATGTCTCCATTAGAACCCTTGTAAAGTCCGCAGTCTAACAGTGTGTAAACAACTGTGTCCAACGTTGCTGAGCAGTGGTCACATTCTCTCGAGCGATAAACCACCATGGTTTCGGACTTCACTTTCTTATCAGCTGTTTGTCCCCAAAGCAAAGCCGAATAAAATAAGAATGGCGCAATCGATATTATTATTCTCATTGTCTTTCCAAACTTGCCGCTAAAATTTCTGATATATAAGACGTCTTGACTTGTAATAATTTAAAAATAAAACAACATGACTCCCGAATGACCACCGTATCCGGTAATCAATTGAACTCAATAGTAGCCCCGCGGTTAACCTTGTCAATCCAACAATGGAATAGGTAATAATTATCCTTTGCCCTGAATGTGGTCCTTCACATACCGCTTTCGACCCCGATGTATTGACACTTATGGTTTTATTTCCCGATACAAAACTTCGAAAAAATATTCGCGAGCAGATCGTCACTCGTGATCTCGCCGGTGATCTCGCCCAGGTAGTGTAGCGACTGTCTGATGTCCATCGCCAGGAAATCTCCTGTGATACCTCCATCGATACCCGAGATCACCCGATGTAAGGCCGATCGCGTTTGCACCAGGTTCTGGTAGTGTCGCAAGTTTGTCACCAGCACATCTCCCTGCTTCACATCTTTCATTGCAAAACGCGAGGTTATCTTTTCTTTTAAGAGATCGATGTTCGTCTTGTTTAATGCCGATATCGGGACAATAGAGTTTCCAAATGCCTTCAATTGCTCTTTGCTTACATCATCCATCTTGTTGCCGACAAGCAGGTAGGGGATAGACATCTCTTTCAAAGCCAACTCCTCCTGAGCCAATTCTTCCGGCGACGTACTTCGAAGATCAAACAGGTATAAGATCAGCGACGCCCGCTGCATCTGCTCACGCGTGCGTTGAACACCCATCGCCTCGATCACATCTTTCGTCTCACGCAAACCCGCAGTATCAATGAAACGATAGGAGACACCTCCCCATTCAACTTCATCTTCTATGAAGTCGCGCGTCGTACCCGGTATGTCCGATACAATCGCCTTCTCTTCATTCAACAACGTATTCAACAATGTCGACTTACCAGCATTCGGCTTACCCGCGATCACCGTTGGTATACCGCTCTTGATCACATTGCCCTGGTCGAACGAACGGATCAAACTATCGAGGAGCTTCAGCAAGCGATTGATCAGACCTTTCAAGTCATCGCGCTTCGCAAACTCCACGTCCTCTTCACCAAAGTCGAGTTCCAGTTCAATCATCGAGGCAAAATGTATCAGCTCTTCGCGCAACACCCGGATCTCCTGCGAGAAACCACCGCGCATCTGATTTAATGCAGCCTGTCGGCCATTCTCCGTTTCTGCCGCAATGAGGTCTGCCACCGCTTCGGCTTGCGCCAGGTCAAAGCGTCCGTTGAGGAATGCACGCTTCGTGAATTCACCCGGTGTTGCAAGGCGCGCACCCTTCATAAGCAGCAACTTAATGATCTCCTTTACGATCACGGGCGAACCATGACACGAGAGCTCCACGCTACTCTCTTTTGTGAATGATCTCGTTCCTTTGAAAAGCGATACTAGCACCTCATCGATCACCCGATCACCATCGGCCACGTTACCGTAATGGATCGTATGCGTGGCTTGTGTCTCAAGGTCCTTCCCTTTAAAAATAGAGTTGACAATGGATATCGATTGTTCGCCCGACAGGCGAATGACCGCCAGCGCGCCGATACCCTGTGGTGTCGCCAAGGCTACGATAGTGTCATTATGGGAGGAAAGCATTGCCGCCAAGATAATGCTTCACCAGAAAACCTGATCATTTTTCATAGACGACAGGGAAATGATAGATAACAGCCCGTTTTCATGCTTCCTTCGCAGCATAACCGAAAAATATGGAAACGATCTTGTCAAATGGTATTAGTTGGTTGTCGCGACATCTGCCCACGCTGGCGTTTATTGTGTTTTTGCTCGTAGCTGCCGTGTTGGCTACGATGCAGGTGGCCGGTTTTGTCTACTCTGTAAAAGAGACGCAACACCTCGTCAATGATATGAATACCCGTCAGCTGCCGTTGATCCGTGCAGAGATGAAGGAAATGAAGGTAGAAATGGACAGAAGATTCTCAGCAATGGAGGAGAAACTATCAGAAATAGACAAAAGGTTCGATAAGATCGAACTGCAGCTGAACACGATCGTCACCTACATCGAGACCAAAGAAGGCATAAAACATAAATAGTACTTACATGAAATCATTTTTTGAAAACGGCACCGCCTGGCTATGGAATCATAAACCAGACGTCGCTATTGCCGGAGCGCTTGTTGCCGGCGCGATCTGGATAACTTCAGCAGTTAATTCAGCCCAAAGTCGCCTCGCCACTACCGAAAGGCTTTGCAACGACATGAACGAAAGACAACTTCCGGAAATTCGCGAGCAGATCAGGGAGGTAAGAGGAGAGATCAAAGAAACCAGAGACGAGATGAAACAGATGAAAGAGGAGATTACCGAGATCAAACAAGACGTCATAGAGATAAAGCTCTTCATGAAAAAGATCGACACTTATCTCTCTTCAACCGACAAAAAATACCCACGCTAACGGCCCTACTGTCCCAACACCTTCGCGTCCACAGCAAACGTACCATGAGCATTCACCGCATACTCCTGCGTTACCGGCTGGTCACTCACAACACCGATCTTCAACTGATACGTGACTTTCTTAAAATACCCGGTAAGATCTGCACCCGTCACATCCAACGCCAACGTGCCACCAACATCATCCGGGACATTATCCTTATAGGCAATCCTCACGTCCGGTAATCCTTCAGCCCTCGCATAGATATCTACCGATTTCAGGAATTTCAGATCACCATCTTCCGGACTTTGTACCGTCAGCGTCAATCCTGTCAGGTTGATCTTTTCTACCAGGTCAGCCCGCGTCTTGTTATTCGTAAAAACCTCATCGGAATGTGTGGCAATGTCAGGGGTAACGAATTGTACCGGGATCCCGCTGATCGGCGTCACGGGGACCTTCACCACATAATCCGTCTCGAAACTAAAGTGTGTAAATGAATCTACGATATCGTCTGCTTTCTTACAGGCAGACACTCCCAGCAACAAGCCAACGACGATCACTAACGACAATGCTTTCATTGCACATCATTAGCGCAACAATCACGCCATGGGACATTAACCTTCCCGTACGATCAGCAGTGGAATGTTCACCCTGTGACGGACTGTGTCGAGCGTTGTTCCGAAGACAAGATCCTTCAGGAACTGGTGACCATGTGCACCCATCACCAACAGATCTGCATCAAAACCTCTGACCATCTCTGGTATCCGGCTCTTTGGATTTCCGTAACCCACCCGGGCATCCACATTAAAACCCTTCTCAATCATTTGTTGCCGGTAATCATTCAGTGCCGCTGCATCTTCGCTCGACTCAAGATCGTCGATCTCATTTTCATAGATCATTGCGCCTGCCGACTCCACCACGTGGATCAAACAATACTGTGCATCCTTTCCACCTTGCGCCAGTGCACTTCGGATCGCCAGCGAATCGATCTTACTGAAGTCGATACAGATTGCAATTCTCGAATAAACGGGCTCATGAATATGCTCCAAAACTCTCGCCGTTCCATGTGGCACCGGCGCCCGCTCGCCCCGCCGTTTATCGATCACCGGCTTGATCGTGATGTAGAGCAATAATCCAAACGTCACCACGCATACCGGGATAGCGGTTAACCATACAATCCATTCATACTCGCCCGCATTCTCCAGCCATCCCGTGATCTCCTGGACTACCAGCTTCACGTTCAGCGACACTATTATCAATGCAATCAGCCACGCGACAACTTTTACCCAATTGCCAATGACAAATTCACCCATCGTTTTCTTATCGCTCGTGAAATGGATCAACGGGATAATAGCAAAGCCTAATTGCAAACTCAGCACAACCTGGCTCAGTACCAGCAGAGCCCCGGTTTCACCTTCACCATATAAAATGATCACGATGTAAGCCGGTATGATCGCTATCACCCGCGTGATCAAACGACGAAGCCACGGAGCGATCCGCAGATTTAGATATCCCTCCATCACGATCTGTCCAGCCAACGTGCCCGTGATGGTGGAACTTTGTCCTGCCGCTACCAACGCAACACCGAAAAGGATCGGTGCAAGCTCGGTACCCAGCAGGGGAGACAATAACCGATAAGCGTCCTGAATATCGGCCACTTCATAGTATCCGGCCTTAAAAAATGTCGACGCAGCAAGTATCAGGATTGCTGCATTCACAAAGAAAGCGGCGTTCAAAGCGATCGCGGAGTCGAGGAAATTGTATTTGATAGACGCCCAGATTCCCTTAGCCGTACGTTCGATCCGGCGCGTCTGCACCAGCGACGAATGCAGGTAGAGATTATGTGGCATCACTGTCGCACCAATGATACCTATGGCGATGTACAACGCTTCGTCGGTTGGAAGATAGGGAACGAAACCTGTCACGAGTTCACCCACTTGCGGTTTCGCGAAGATCATCTCAACCAGGAATGCGCCTCCGATGATCGCCACAAGCCCCACAATAAACGCCTCGATCTTCCGCATACCGTAGCTTTGAAGCACCAGCAGCAACAGCGTGTCCAGCACTGTTAACGACACACCCCAGATCAATGGAAGTCCGAACAAGAGCTGCAGACCTATCGCCATACCCAACACCTCGGCCAGGTCGCACGCCGCTATCGCAATCTCGGCCAGGATCCACAAAGCAAAGTTCACAACCGGGTGGTACGTGTTCCTCGACGCTTGTGCCAGGTCGAGCTGACGAACCACACCAAGTCTCGCGCTCAAGCTCTGCAGCAACAACGCCATCAGGTTCGACATCAGCAGAACCCACAGCAGCGTATAACCAAACTTCGCCCCGCCGGCAATGTCCGTTGCCCAATTGCCCGGATCCATATAGCCCACGCTTACCAGGTAGGCCGGCCCCAGGAAGGCAAACACCTTCTTCCAGCCACTCCGCTTCGTGACATCTATCGACGAGTGGACCTCACTCAGCGACCTCCGTGCTTGTCTATGTTCTGCTTTGATCATGCGCCAACCAGTATGTTTTCTGAGACCTCTTTCGACAACGACATCCTGCTCTTCCCATCTACCATCACCTCCAAAGACCCGTCGAACGTTTCCCTCTCTTGCACAAGCAATACACTACCAATATGAATCCCAACCTTGTCGAGGAACTGCAGGAACGACGAAGAACTGTCTCTCACCGAGCATACTTTACCCTGTCTTCCTTTTTCCATTACTGACAATGGTTGATTTTTTACCTCCACGATCCTGCCATGCTCGTCAGGTATCGGATGACCATGGGGGTCATGAGAAGGATGACCAAGAAAAACATCGAGCTTTTCGATCAGCAAGGGAGACTGTATATGTTCCAGCTGTTCCGCCACCTCATGCACATCACTCCACGCAAACCCGAGCTTCTTCACCAGGAATGTCTCCCACAGCCTATGCTTGCGGATCACACTCAGCGCATCCGTTTTACCCTGTTTGCTGATCTCAACTCCATGGTATTTCTCATAGGAGATCAACCCTTTCAACGACAGGCGCTTGATCATATCGGTCACACTGGCCGCCTTCGTCTGCATGGCTTCCGCGATCTCGCTCGTCGACACGCCGCGCGTGCCATTATGCGACAAATGATAGATCGCCTTCAGATAGTTTTCTTCTGTTAGACTAAGCATAAGATTTGATTGGCAAAAGTAATAATTTAGATCGGTCTAAAAAAGTTCACCAGATCAATTAACTTTTGCTTTTCGGATGCCCACAAAAAGTCATCCACGGGGCCGGTATAGAAACTCCGGCCCGACATCTCCGCCAGGATCTTTTCGAGCGTCGGATTCTGGAAGTTAACCATGATCGCTGCCGATACTGGTTCGGTCAATGCTTGCCACCGAGGGTTATCGCTCAAGAGTATCGGCAGGCGCGCCGACATATATTCGAACAACTTCGTGGGCGTCCGGTCGGCGGTGTGCGGCGACGGTGGGTAAGAGATGATGCCGAAGTTTGCCCTCGCGATAAGGTCCATGATACGGTCGTGACTCACCTGCATTTTACCCGCTGTGAGTTTGATGTATTTCTTCCCGCTGCATCGGTTCATGATCTCGGCAAGTCGCCCGGGCATGGCACAAGAACCAACGATATGCAGTTCGAGATCTGCCCGCCTGGCATACATCCGGTCGGCAAATTCTATGGCCTCGAAAACTCCCGTGCTCTCGCCCAATGTGCCAGTGAATGCGAGCAGTAATTTCTCGTTATCCGGGTGCCGGGTGAAGTCCTTCGGAAGCACGACTTTGTTCTCTATGATCACCGCTTTCGAAGCAGCAAACTTCATCTCTTCCAGGTAGCATTTCTCTGCGAAAATCACCCGGTGGAAGAAGGGGATCAGGAGCCATTCCGTGAGGCGTACCCACCACGCGATAGGTCTACGGACCCAGGCCGGAAAAACGCGGGTCCAAAGAATATTTCGATAGTAGTTCTCCTGGACATCGTACACGATCCGCGTACCAAATAAAATTCTGTTTAGCAAACCAACTATCAGTAGCTCATGGGTATTAACTATCAATAGTTGAGGCTTTACTTCATGTATTTTTTTCATCACACGGAAGGGGGCCAGCACCCTCCGCCAACTCAGGCGGTGGAACGGAACAAGCTCTATGAAACGGATCTTCGGGGGTGTAACCGGGGTTGTTGTAGGCATGCCAATGAGGTAAACCTCATGCCCTTCGGCAGCCAGCGACATCGCCATCTTTTCGAACGCCCGGACGTCGTCGGCAGGCTTCAAAATAGAGGCGATTACGATCTTCATTTTTTTGTTTCTTTGCCCCGCCGAACAGCAGGGGTCCCTGGCAACTATGCACAAGTAAAATCTAAAATATGGAATTGAAATCACTCATCGAATCTGCCTGGAGCAACCGGGAGCTACTGAAGTCGCCCGACACCCAAAAAGCCATCCGCGAAGTCATCGAAGAACTTGACAAAGGACGCCTCCGTGTGGCAGAACCCGTGGCTAATGGCTGGCAGGTAAACGAGTGGGTAAAGAAAGCAGTCATCCTCTACTTTCCCATCCAACAGATGGAAACCTTCCACGTGGGGCCGATGGAGTTCCACGATAAGATGGCGTTGAAATCAAACTATGCCCAGCTGGGAGTCCGCGTGGTCCCGCATGCTGTTGCACGTTATGGCGCTTACATCAGCAAGGGTGTCATTCTCATGCCCTCGTATGTTAACATTGGCGCGTATGTGGACGAGGGAACGATGGTCGATACATGGGCTACAGTCGGGAGTTGCGCACAGATCGGAAAGAATGTCCACCTGAGCGGAGGCGTCGGAATTGGCGGCGTGCTGGAGCCTGTACAGGCGGCACCAGTGATCATCGAAGACAATGTGTTCGTCGGTTCACGATGCATCGTTGTGGAAGGAGTGAGGGTCGGGAAAGAGGCGGTACTTGGAGCAAATGTTGTGCTCACGGGAAGCTCCCGTATCATCGATGTTACCGGAAGCGAACCTAAAGAATATAAGGGCTATGTGCCTGAGCGGTCCGTAGTAATCCCCGGGACAGTCTCGAAGAAATTCCCGGCCGGCGACTTTCAGGTGCCGTGTGCCCTCATCATCGGAACGCGTAAAGAAAGCACCGATAAAAAAACTTCACTCAATGATGCTTTGAGGGAAAATAATGTCGCAGCATAGTCGTCTGATGCACTGGCACATGCTTTGTCGTTATGAGATTTGAGCATTATTTTTAGTAAATGAAAAGGTCTGTCCTGCTTATACTGAGTGTCGTAACGATCATACTTGCGAGCGGTTTTGCTGCGACAAGGCAGTCGGCCGTGCCTTACATGATCAGCCACCCAACGAGCTTCGGTAAGGGGGAAGAACTCGAGTACAAAGTGAACTTCGGATTTCTTTCTGTCGGAACGGCGATCACCCGTATCGATGACCGGGTGCACATGATCAACTCGAAACCCTGTTATAAGATCGATGCCTTTGGTGCAACCAGCGATTGGATGTCGTGGGTGGCAGATGTGGATGATAATTGGGGTGCCTACCTGGACACTGCAACGCTATCGACACAGATCTCCTATCGCAAGCTTAAAGAAAACAAGTACCGGCTTGAGGAGCTCTCCTCATTCGATCACGATACTCACAAGGTTACCGTGAAAGTGAAGAACAAGGAGACGGGTGTCTTTGAAGAGAAGAATAAATACGACATTCCCCGCAACGCCAAAGATCTGGTTGGCGGATTCATGCTACTTCGACAGATCGACTTCACGCGTCTTCATAAAGGGGATACGGTAACGATCTCCGGATTCTTCGAAGACACTTCTTACTATTTGAAGGTGATGTACAAGGGCAAGGAGACGATCCATACGAAAGTGGGGAAGATCCCATGCAACATCATGATACCCATTATGCCGGACAATAAACTCTTCGACGGCGAGAATTCGATCACCTGCTGGATATCAGACGACGGAAACAAGATCCCTGTTAAGATACAGGCGAAGATGTTCATCGGGCATACGGGCCTTGAGCTTGCCTCGTTCAGAGGGCTGAGGAATCAGATCAAGATATTACCCTGATTCAATTCACTTCAGCGCTTGTTTCTTCAACAGGTCCCTGATCTCTGTTAACAATACGATGTCTGGTGCGGGTGGAGCTGCAGCCGCCGCTTTTTGCTCTTCCTTCTTGTGTAACGAACTCATAAACCGGACGAGCAGGAAAAGCGCGAAAGCAACAATGACGAAGTTGATCGTTGCCGAGAGGAACACACCGATCTTCACGGTGCCGAATATGGTAAGCTCCGCGAGATGCTTAAGACCAGCCGCGTCCAATGCAGGTTTGAGGATCAGTGGCGTGATAACGTCATCCGTGAGTGAGCTGACGATCTTGCCAAATGCTGCACCGATGATAACGCCGACGGCCAGGTCGACCACGTTGCCACGCATCGCGAATTTTTTGAAGTCTTCGAAAAACGCCATAGGATTAAGGTTTGGTTGAAAACAAATTACTTCTTAAAGCGATCTGCCACAACAAGCTCCTTGCTACCCGCCGTGTATTTGTAAAACCCGGCGCCCGATTTAACACCCTTGTGTCCGGCCTGCACCATGTTCACCAGTAAGGGACACGGCGCATATTTCGGATTGCCAAAGCCGTCGTGCAAAACGCGCAGGATCGACAGGCAAACATCGAGCCCAATAAAGTCGGCAAGCTGCAACGGACCCATCGGGTGGGCCATACCTAATTTCATCACCGTGTCGATCTCTTCCACTCCGGCAACACTTTCATACAATGAATAAATGGCCTCGTTGATCATCGGCATCAGGATACGGTTCGCAATGAACCCGGGATAATCATTTACTTCGACCGGCACTTTTCCAAGCGTGCGCGAAAGCTCGAAAACCTTTGAAGTCGTTTCATCGGAAGTCTGGTAGCCCCTGATCACTTCAACCAGTTTCATCAGCGGCACGGGGTTCATGAAGTGCATACCGATCACCTGCGAAGGACGATTCGTTACCGAAGCGATCTTTGTGATGGAGATGGAAGAGGTGTTCGAAGCAAGTATGGCATGCTTAGGTGAATATTGATCGAGGTTCTGAAAGATCTTCAGCTTCAGTTCCACATTTTCTGTCGCCGCTTCCACAACGAGGTCGGCTTTCGAAACACCGTCGGCAGGACTGGTGGAAGGCGAGAGCCTCTTCAATGCAGCTGTTCTTGTTGCGTCGTCGATCGTTCCCTTCTCCACTTGTCGCGTCATGTTCTTTTCGATGGTGGCCATGCCTTTCCTAAGGGCATCTTCCGACGTATCGATCAATGCCACATCGAAACCACACTGGGCAAACACGTGAGCAATGCCGTTGCCCATAGTACCGGAACCTATCACTGCAATATTTTTCATGGAAACATTTTTAATCGATGGCCAATATCTCGACTTCTTTCGAAACACCAGTGGCATTGAACCTGATCTCCAGGACCACGGTCGCTGAATCTCCTTTGCCACAGTCGATTGATGGCTCGATGAAGTAGGAGTAGAACTTTTCATGATGCTCCGAAAGCTCCTTCTTGTCAGGCGTGCCCAGCACGGCGACAAGATCACCCTCGGAAAGTCCCTTCAGTTTGTCGCGCTGTTCGTTGAGTGGTTTGAGAAATTGTATCCGCTCACCGTTGCATCCTTTTACATCGTTCTTCCAAACCGAACGATCGAAACCGGTAAGTTGCGGAACAGGACGTGAGCACGATAGACAAAAAAGAACACTAAGCAGCAAGCTTCGCTTCATACTGGGTGAGTTTCGATAGCCAGGCAAGAGATCCAAGCCCATAAATAACAGATACAATGTGGATGCTTACTGGTAATGAATAAAATACAACAGCTGCCGAAAGTCCCGCCGAAAACAGGATGATCCTCGCATACTCTGCTGTACGTATCCAACTCTTTTGTTCGAACAACACACCACAGTTCACCACCCACCACGAGATCAACGCTGCCCCAATCTCCTTTTGGATATCCGTCAGCTTCGCCTGGTTGAACAACAACAACGATGTGGCTACCAAACAAACAATATACTGTGTCAGCACATAATAGTTCATCAGGACCGGTGCAGGCGTATCGTACTTCCTGTAGCTGGTCTTATCGATAGCAGGAGCTGGTCTGTAACCACCCATTTCCTTCGGGAGCCATCCAGGTTTCTTGAAGAGATACCGGATCTTGTCCCACCATCCAGGTATGCGACGTATCTCATCCGCCATCACAGCATAATGACTGAAGTTTGCATAAACGGCATTCCAGCTGTTGATGGGCCGTGTGATCCCATAGGTCGGTTTCTCTTCTTCCTTTTGGAAGGTGCCGAACATCTTATCCCAAATGATCAACGAACCCGCATGGTTCTTATCGATGTACTTTGGATCACGTCCATGGTGCACACGATGATGTGATGGTGTGTTGAAAATGTACTCGAACCAACCGAGCTTGTTGATGGTCTCGGTATGGATCCAGAACTGATACAATGTGTTGAGTGCCGACACATACACGAAGTCGGCCGTATGATATCCCATCACCGCGATCGGCAAGCTGAAAGCGAATGTCCATACTACCTGGAACGAACTCTGTCGCAACGCAACTGAGAGGTTATAATCCTCGCTCTGGTGATGAACAACATGTCCGCCCCAAAACAGGTTAATCTCGTGACTCATGCGATGAGCCCAATAGTAAGCGAGATCTACCAGGAGGTACAACGAGATCCAGTAAGCCCATGTCGGAAGGGCAACCTTCACATCCATCAATGATACGTTCGCGAAAAGGATCTCGTAGATCCCAACTCCCAACAGCCGCATGAACAATCCTGAGAGTTGCGACGTTATGCCACAGCTCATATTTGCGATGGCATCCGGCAGTCGATACAGTTTCCTGTGCGACAGCCGCTCCACTACCAGTTCAATGCCTATAAGCAGGAAAAAGATCGGTATCGAAAGAACGATCGGGTTAATATCCATTGCGAGGGTAAGTATTGCTTTACGACCTCAAATTTAGTCTTATTTTTGAGCCCTTGTCCGCCCGGAAGGCGGACGATTTTTGAGAGAGTATGATCCTGAAGATTTTTCGCGTTGTCTGGTTTTTTTCGATCCTCGCAGTATTGGGGTTCTTCATGTACACCTATGCTGCATTGCCCGACCCGCTTGTTATCCTTGACGGCGAAGAACAACTGACCATCAGTAAAGAAGTTTGGTTCTATGCGATACTGGCCCTGATCACAATCTTCAACATGTTCGTCTATGTGTTGAGATCACTCAACCGGAACCGTCAAAGCCCTTCGCAACGGCAGGAAGGGGAGGGGTTCGTGTCATGGTTTTACGGACTTGTGATCTGCCTCAACCTGTTTATTATCGTGGCAGTGAGCTATATCAGCCTCTTCAACGGCGGCGAAAGATTCGAATATCAAAGGATAGGTATCATCATCTACGGTAGCATCATATTGATGGTGGCATGGGCATTTAGTTGGCCGATCTATCTTGTGGGCAGGAAGATGTTTCCTAAAAAGGAAGCGGTATAATAAATTGATAATCAATTGATTATTACCTGTCAGCTCCTGAAGATTTGCAACCGCCTCGTATTCTAAGTTCATCAAAAATCGTTTTATTAAGGCTTTTAAACTTCTACCGGCTCAACGGTATTTTTTAGACTTGTAAAGTATCATCAAATAAATGGCTAAAGACATATTCGAATACAACGAAGCGAGTATCAAATCGCTCGACTGGAGGGAACATATTCGTCTGCGTCCCGGTATGTACATCGGTAAGCTGGGCGATGGCTCGGCGAAAGACGACGGCATCTATGTGCTTGTAAAAGAGGTGATCGACAACTGTATCGATGAGCACATGATGGGCTATGGAAAAACGATCGACGTCAAGATCACCGAATCGAAAGTGACGGTGCGCGACTACGGTCGTGGTATACCCCTGGGAAAAGTCGTGGATGTTGTTTCGAAGATCAACACCGGGGCGAAATACGACTCGAACGCATTCCAAAAATCGGTGGGTCTGAACGGTGTCGGTACGAAAGCAGTGAACGCCCTGTCGAACTACTTCAAAGTTCAGGCTTTCCGTGACGGCGCTACGAAGCTCGCCGAGTTCAAGAAAGGTGTCATCACGAGCGACCCGAAACAAACGAAGTCATCAGAGAAAAACGGAACGTTGGTGGAGTTCGAACCGGACAACACCATGTTCAAGAACTATCATTTCATTCCCGAATATCTCGACGACCTGATGTGGAACTATGCGTTCCTCAACGCAGGTCTTACCATCAATTACAACGGCCGGAAGTTTTATTCGAAAGACGGCCTCCTCGATCTGCTCCGCCAGAAAGTAGATGCCGAAGAGATGCGTTACCCGATCATCCACTTCAAGGCCAACGACATCGAAGTTGCCATGACCCATGGCAATCAGTATGGTGAAGAATACTATTCGTTCGTGAATGGTCAGAACACCACCCAGGGTGGAACACACCTGCTTGCTTTCCGCGAAGGCGTTGTGAGAGGTGTTCGCGAATTTTATAAAAAGAACTACGATGCAGCCGACATCCGCGCCAGTATCGTTGGCGCCATCGCTGTTCGTGTACAGGAACCGGTGTTTGAATCACAAACGAAGACCAAGCTCGGTTCCCTCAACATGGCGCCCGATGGCCCGCCGGTGAAAAACTTCGTCGCCGATTACGTTGCGAAAGAACTCGAGATCTATCTCAATCATCACAAAGACGTAGCCGACGAACTTCAGAAAAGAATACTTCAGTCGGAAAGAGAACGAACAGAGATCGCCGGCATCAAAAAGCTTGCGAACGAACGCGCCAAGAAGGCCAATCTCCACAACAAAAAACTTCGCGATTGCCGCTTCCACTTCGACGACGAGAAGGGCGACAAAGGAACCGAGTCCGTCATCTTCATTACCGAGGGCGACTCCGCGAGCGGTTCCATTACGAAGTCGCGCGACGTTGAGACCCAGGCTGTGTTCAGCTTGCGTGGTAAGCCTTTGAACTGCTTCGGTCTTACGAAGAAAGTGGTTTACGAAAACGAGGAATTCAACCTGTTACAACATGCCCTCAACATCGAAGATGGAATGGATGGGCTACGCTACAATAAAGTGATCGTCGCTACCGATGCCGACGTCGACGGCATGCACATTCGTTTGCTGTTGATGACTTTCTTCCTGCAGTTCTTCCCCGACCTGGTGAAGGCAGGCCACGTGTATATTCTCGAAACACCGTTGTTCCGCGTGCGCAACAAGAAAGAAACCATCTATTGTTATAGCGGACAAGAGAAAGAGGCGGCCGTGAAGAAGCTTGGGAACAAGCCGGAGATCACACGTTTCAAAGGTCTTGGCGAGATCTCGCCCGACGAGTTTGCAACATTCATTGGCGACAATATCCGCCTTCAGCCGGTGATCGTGAAAAAAGAGAGTCACCTGGCGAAAACCCTCGAATTCTACATGGGTAAGAACACACCCGACCGCCAGGAGTTTATTATCGAGAACCTGAAGATCGAGTTGGATGAAGTTGGAAAAGACGAACCGGTAGAGGAGGCATTAGCTGAAACAGAGGAATGACATTATGAGCAAGAAGAATTCGAAACCTGAGAAGGACAGCAAACAGGCTAGCAACGATGAGGATGTTGTTCACAGCGTACCCCTCGAAGGCCTGTATAAAGACTGGTTTCTCGACTATGCGTCGTATGTGATCCTGGAACGCGCGGTGCCGCGTATCGAAGACGGCTTCAAGCCTGTGCAACGCCGTATCATGCATGCCTTGAAAGAAATGGACGACGGTCGCTTCAACAAAGTGGCGAACGTGATCGGTAGTGCTATGCAATATCACCCACACGGTGATGCAGCCATTGGCGAGGCCATCGTGAACATGGGACAAAAGGGACTTCTCTTCGACACTCAGGGTAACTGGGGCGATGTAGTTACCGGCGACGGTGCCGCAGCTCCCCGTTACATCGAAGTCCGTCTCTCGAAGTTTGCACTGGATGTTGTTTATAATCCGGATACCACTGAATGGCAACTTTCATATGACGGCAGGAAGAAAGAGCCCGTCACACTGCCTGTAAAATTTCCGTTGCTGCTCGCCCAGGGAGTTGAAGGGATCGCGGTGGGTCTTTCCACCAAAGTGTTGCCTCACAACTTCTGTGAGCTCATCAAGGCTTCGATCGACGTATTGAAAGGGAAGAATCCCAAGTTATACCCCGACTTCCCGACCGGTGGTATTGCCGATTTTTCGGAATACGACCAGGGGTACCGTGGCGGTAAGATCAAGGTACGCGCGAAGATCGAGATCGTCGACAAAAAGACACTCGTTATCAGGGAGATACCGTTCAGCACAACAACTACCTCTTTGATCGAATCGATCGTTAAGGCCAGCGAGAAAGGCAAGATCAAAATGAAGCAGGTGATCGACAATACCGCCAGGAATGTCGAGATCATGCTGCACCTGCAGCCCGGTCAGTCGCCCGAGATCGCCATGGATGCCCTGTTCGCGTTCACCGATTGCGAGATCAGCATTTCACCCAACACATGCGTGATCGTAGACGATACGCCTACATTCATGAAGGTGGGAGAGATCCTCAAGATCAGTACCGATCAGACCGTGGCTCTCCTCAAACGCGAACTCGAGATCAAGAAGGCAGATCTCATGGAGCGGATACTTTTTTCATCCCTCGAAAAGATCTTCATCGAAAAGAGGATTTACCGGAGCATCGAGGAAGTTTCAACCTTCGAAGGGGTGATCGACACCATCGACAAGGGATTGAAGCCTTACAAGAAACAGTTCTATCGCGAGATCACCCGCGACGATATTCTCCGGCTGATGGAGATCCGCATCAAACGGATCTCGAAATACGACTCATTCAAAGCCGACGAGATGTTGAAGGATCTCGAACAGCAATTGAAGGACACGATCCATCACCTGAAGCATCTTATCGAGTTTGCCATCGCTTACTTCCAAAACCTGTTGGAGAAATATGGCAAAGGGCGTGAACGTAAGACGGAGATCAAGAGCTTTCAATCGGTTGCCGCATCGGAAGTTATTGCCAATAATGCGAAGCTGTATGTTAATCGCGAGGATGGATTTATCGGTTGGACGAATAAGCAAGGATCTGAGTTTGTTGCCGAATGCTCCGAGCTCGATGATGTCATCGCTATTCGTAAAGACGGAAAGGCTGTTGTGAAGAAAATAGGCGAGAGGGTTTTCATGGGTAAGGATATCCTCTACGTTGGCGTGTATAAGAAGGGCGACGAACGCATGGTGTATAACATGATCTATACCGATGGCAAGACCGGCAAGTCGTTCGCGAAACGTTTCTCGATACCCGGTGTTACCCGTGAGAAGGAATATCCGCTCGCGCAAGACCATCCCAACAGCCGCGTTCACTACCTCACAGCAAATCCCAACGGTGAAGCACAGTTGGTGGAGGTGAAGCTTACGCAAAGCAGTACTGCCCGCAAGAAAACATTCGAATACGATTTCTCCGAACTCGAAGTGAAGGGCCGCGGCGCGCGCGGCAATACGATCACCAAGTATCCCATCCGTAAAGTAGATCTCCTCGAACAGAAAGGTTCGACATTGAGCGGTATGGAATTGTGGTTCGATTCAGCCAGCGGTCGTCTGAATAAAGACAAGCGCGGTAAACGCGTCGATAAATTTGATGGCGACGACCAGGTATTGGCGATCACATCAAGCGGGAATTACAAGATCACAAGTTACGACCTGGCCACCCGCTTCGAATCCGACGACAAGACCAAACTCGTTGAGAAGTTCAGACCAAAGAAAGTCATTTCTGCGGTTTACTTCGATGGAGCTTCGAAGCAGTATTTTGTAAAACGTTTCCTCATCGAGACTACAACTCCCGATAAGGAGTTCAACTTCATCTCCGAAGGAATCGGTTCGCGATTAGAGTTTGTCTCCACGAAAGATGCTCCCGAGGTAGAAGTGGAGATCGTTAAAGGAAAAGACAAATCGAAAGAAACCGTCAACCTCGAAGATATTATCGATGTAAAGGGTTGGAAAGCGATGGGCAACAGGCTCTCGCAATTTAAGGTCACCAAGGTTACGCCCCTTGAGGAAGAGGATTCCGGCCTCGAAGAAGGCGACGACGACAATGAACTTGTCGATGCTAAGGCGACGGAAACCAGCAAGGGTTCTCCATCGCCAAAAAAAAAATGGGAGCCGGATCCCGCACCGCAGCCACCAGGGGAACAGCAAAGCCTCTTCGGGGAGCAAAAAAAGGAAAGGCCAAAAAAAGTCCAGGTAAAACAGGAAAACCTGTTCGGAGAGGGAGGCGATAAGTCGTACACGCCTGGCGAGACGATTGAGTTTGATCTTTGAAGCGGTTATGTGTTATGAGTTATCGGTGTCCCGAAAATTCATCCCGCATACCCATAACCCATAACTCATAACTCATAACTCATAACCTATTATGAAGTTTTTCCTAGTACTCAGTCTATCAGTTGGCATCATAACGGCTCGGAGTCAGGGAGAAATCTGGATCGAAGGAAAAGTTGTGGACGTTGGTACCGGTAAGGGAATCAAAGCCAACATCCGCTACAAGAGCCTTCCAACCGGCGGCATCACTGGTTCGTTCCGCGACAGCGTTTATCGCTTCTCCATCTTCGGCTCCTCGAAGTATGAAGTCTCCGCAGAGGTCGACGGTTACATCACGGCGGTGGCAATCGTCGATCCCAAGAAAGGGACCGAAGGAAAGATCCTCCGTAATCTTATGCTCACTCCGAAAGGACAGACTATCCGCTTAACTCATTTGATCTTCGAACAAGGGAAGTCAATTATCGACCCGGCGTCATTCGACGAGTTAGACGAGGTTGCACAGATGCTCATCGATCATCCGAAACTCGTTATTCAGCTCGAAGGTCATACCGACAACCAGGGCAGCATCTCTAAGAACATGGAGCTATCGCAAGAGCGGGTCGATGCAGTTAAAGATTATATCGTTGATAAGAAAGTAAGTAAGAGCCGCGTGAAGACAAAAGCCTTTGGTGGTACCAAGCCGCTTTCTAATGATAAGACTCCGGAAGCGAGAAATTTGAATCGAAGGGTAGAGATCAGGATACTCAGCGAATAAATCCTAAATCCTACGTCGTAAATAAAAAAGTCCCGCTCGCGCAGGACTTTTTTCAGTTTTTGGTAGAGAGGAAAAATTACTCGCCAACAACGTTGACGGTGATCTCATGCTTCACTTCTTTGTGAAGATCAAGATTCACCTTGTAAGTACCCAATTGCTTGGGGTGGTCTTTCAGGATCACTTTCTTACGATCGATATCGAATCCTTTAGCCTTCAGGGCATCTGCGATCTGGATCGCAGTTACAGCTCCGAAGATCTTGCCGGTCTCACCAGCTTTGGTTCTCAATTCTATCGTAAGATCACCCAACTTCTGAGCAAGAGCTTCGGCATCCTGCTTAACTTTGGCAGCCTTGTGAGCAGCCTGACGGGTGTTCTCTGTAATCATTCTCTTGTTCGAATCGTTGGCGATCAACGCAACGCCATTCGGGATGAGGTAGTTACGGCCGTAGCCCGGCTTCACCTTCACCACATCATTCTTATATCCAAGTCCCTGGACATCTTGTGTCAGTATCACTTCCATGTTCGTGTGGTTTAAAGGGTTATTTCAATGAGTCGCCCATGTAAGGGAGGATCGCCAGGTGGCGTGCACGCTTAACTGCCTGTGCAACCTTCTTCTGGAACTTCCAGCTTGTGCCGGTCAGTCGACGGGGAAGGATCTTTCCTTGTTCGTTCACGAACTTCATAAGGAAGTCGGGATCCTTATAATCGATATAACGGATACCATTCTTCTTGAAGCGGCAGTATTTAGGCTTGATCTCTGCGCGCTTGATAGGTTCATTCATTAATGTCATTCGCCTTGGCCCTCCTCGCCTCTTTTAACTTGACCTGCTGGTCTTTTTCCTTTGTTGAATTCGCCTTTTCTGCGGCGCGTGTTGTACAACACAGAGTGCTTATCAAGCACCGTTGTGAGAAAACGCATGACAGACTCATCCCTGCGGAACTCTGTCTCAAGTGCATTTACCGTTTCTGGAGCTGCCGCAAATTCGACGAGGGCATAGAAACCTGTAGACTTCTTCTGGATCGGATATGCCAGCTTCTTAAGTCCCCAGTTTTCCGTGTTGACGATATCGGCCTTAGCCTTCTTCAACACCTTCACGAATTTCTCGACAGTATCCTTTGCCTGGTCCTCAGACAAAACGGGATTTAAAATGAATACCGTCTCGTAATTTTTCATTTGTGAAACTTAGGTTTTTAAATGAGGGGGCAAAGATAGAAAAGAACGGCTACTTTAAAAACAGGGCCCCAAAAGAAAAACAGGGCAAAATAGGGGTTTTAGGGCCTTTGGTTGTCTATTTTGCGAACCTTTTAACCCCCAAGCGGCATCATGAACTGGGTAATCAGCGGCGTTCAACAGATCGGAATTGGCGTTAAGGACGCCGAGAAATCATTCACCTGGTATCGTCAGAACTTTGGCATGAACGTGCCCGTGTTCAAAGACGCCGCCCGGGCCAACCTCATGACACGCTATACCAGCGGCAAAGCTGAGGACCGCTACGCCATCCTCGCGATGAACATGCAGGGAGGCGGCGGAATGGAGATATGGCAATACACGTCTAAGGTCTCCGTCGATCGCACCTTCGAACCCGTACTCGGTGACACTGGCATCTATGCAGCTAAAATGAAGGCGCTCAGGATCCAGGACGCCTTCAAACACTTTCAATCAAAAGGCTACGCCATCTCCAAAGAGATCCGTAAGACCCCCGATAATCTCCAGACGTTCTTTGCGAAAGATCCCGATGGCAACATCTTCCAGGTTGTCGAAAGTACGGATTGGTTCAAAGGCCATGGCCACTTCACCGGAGGTGTTACGGGTGCTATTATTGGTGTAAGCAGCATCGATAAAACGTTGGAATTGTACAAGACGATCCTCGGTGCCACCGATGTTGTATATGATGTGAAAGACAATGCTCCCGACCTCCAGGAGTTGAATACAACCGGCGGCAAAGTTCGTCGCGTGTTGATTGCCGCGAGGCATCATGGTGTCGGCGCTTTCGGCCGATTACTCGGGAGAGCCTACGTGGAACTGATTGAGGTGGAGGGTCATAAACCCCGCAAGATCTATGAAGGCCGTAACTGGGGCGACATGGGTTTCATTCACCTGTGCTTCGACATCCGTAACATGAAAGCTCTCGGTGAAGCCGTGAAGAAGGTCGGTCACGAATTTACGGTCGACAGTGCCGACTCATTCGATATGGGCAAAGCTGCTGGTCATTTCACTTATGTGGAAGATCGTGATGGTACGCTGATCGAATTCGTGGAAACACACAAGGTGCCGGTCATGGCGAAGCTTGGACTGTATCTCAACCTGCGCGACCGCGATCCGAAGAAGCCGTTACCCAACTGGATGGTAGGGTTGATGGGTCTTAACAAGGTCAAGGACTAACTTCCGTTGCTTTTCCAACTTTGATTTGCTGGTGCTGTTTTGATTGCGTACGGTGCGCATGACTTCATACGAAGGACCGGCAAGCAGAGCAATCACGACGAACGACAGGATCACAATGCCGGCAGTCGAATAGCTCACTAAGCTGCCGACTGTAAAGAACACAACTATCCAAAACAGGAAAGTAAAGACCACGCAAGCGCCGATCATTACTGAGTCTTTGAATTCAACCAGTTTTATTTTTTTGTTCGTGATGCTTATGGCGGGCGAGAGTGGTATCAGGTACATCCAGAAGGCAAGTCCAAAGATGAGCGTAGCGGGTAAGGCCAATAGAACTGACGACTTCTTTCCGGCAATGATCTCGTCTCTCATGTTATTCTTTTCCAGGTCAACCCGGTAATTCGCAAGGGCCGAAAGACCTTCGTCGGTATAAGTTGGTTTTACAACTTCAACCAGCTTCTTCAGATCCGCACCGTTGTTGTATTCGATCTGCACGAGTTGTTCGAGTGCCTTCTCGTTTTTCTTGTCACGGATGTCGATCACGGAGTTTTGGAAACCGGCCACAAGTCTCTTGTTGAACGACTGAATGCCCTTACTCGAATTTTCTTTGTACTCCGCCGCGAAGTCCGCCGCGTTGAAAGGCGTATCCATTTGGATCAACACATCTTCCCGGAAATTCATAGGCTTCATATAATTTAAGCCTGTGGGAATAATGGTTAGTGGTGCGCCGTCTTTCGAATACTCCATGGCAATGCGCGCCGTTCCTTTTTTCAACGGACGTAATCTCATCTCCTGGATGCATAGGCCTTCGCTGAACATCAGTATAGCGCCGCCCTGGCGGAACACCGCATGACATTTTTCAAACGTCTCCTGGTTCTTGCCGAGATCTTCCTTGCCTTCCGACAAACGATAGATCGGCATCATCTTGAATTGTGAAAGGATCCAAAGTTTCAGCGGAGTGTTGAACACATCGGAGCGCGCAAGAAAATGAGTCTCTCTTTTTATGAAGGCACCAACGATCATCGCGTCGAGAAATGAATTGGGATGATTGCATGCGAATATAACGGGACCGCTGGCCGGCACCTGATTCCAGCCTGTGAAGATGCGCTTACGATAGAACACCGTGAGCGTAAGTCGCATCATGTATTTAAGCCAATAGTACAGCATCGATTATTTCACCGAGAACTGAGTAGAACCCATTTTATAACCGTCGGCGAAGATATCGACCGTGTAGTTGCCGGAAGCATACTCGGAACCCTTCTCGTATACGAAGGTGAGCTTCTGCTTGGTGTTATCGAAAAGTATTTCTTGCGCTGCCGTATAGAATTCCTCCCGGCCATCGAACATGAATGTACCCGATCCTTTTTCGACGTTAAAAATAGGTTGACCGTTCTCATCAACCACGCGGATCATGATCTTTTTGCCCTCGATGGGGGCAACATTGTTCTCCGCAATATTGAATTCGATCTTGAGTTTTTCCAGTTGCCTTGCTCTGAAAGGCGATTCACGTTCCTTGCCTTTGGAATTCAAGGCAGCTACAACCACGTTCTCTGCTTTAAGCTGAGATGCAATGTTGACTTTCGATTGCAGGTCGTCTTTGTTCTTGGCGAGACGATTGATGGAGTCGCTGAGAACGTTCTGCTTGGTCTTCAGGTTCTTGTTCTCCGAATACAATTCTTTATTGATCGATTGCAGGTGTTCGATCTCCTGGTCTTTCGCAACCAGCAGTTCTTCGTAGCCTTCAACTCTGTCGTTCAATTCACGAAGGGCTTTTTCACTTCTCTTGCGTGCGCTCTTCAGTTCGGATTCGACTTCAGCCTTAGCTTTTTCGAGTTCTGTAACGTCGCCGCCGAGTTTCGCGATCTGTTGGATCTTGTCATCCAATTCTGCCTTTATCTCGTTGAGTCGACCGAGTGTCGATTCGAGGTCTTGAGATGTAACATCGAGTTGCTGTTGCACCGCCTCCCTGTCTTTGTAGTCGAGATAGATCTTAACACCCTGTATGATCACCACTATTGAAAGCAGGGCAATAGCTACGGCAGCCTTGTTGTTTTTCTTGGGTTCAGTCACGATGCAAATATATATAAACTTACAAAGCCCATACAAAGTGTTGCCTGTTGAGACCTGGCTCGAAGAACAGTATTCCACAACGGAAAAGATCAACGCTTCCGTATACCAGATAATGTTTCTTCAGTTCGTTCCATGCCTTTTCCATTTCTGGAGAGTGGTGTATATCGTCGATCACCATGATGCTTTTTTCGTTGAAACGTTTCATCAGCCACTCGAAGTATTGAATGGTGGGAGCATAGCGATGATTGGCGTCTACTAGCGCGAAGCCGATCTTGGTAAGATTGTCTTGCAGGTATCTCGGTAATGTATTGGTGATATCACCCTCTACGAGGCGAATATTCTTCTTGTCGAGATATTCGAAGTTGGTGAGAGCAACATTCGCCAGGGTGTGACTTCCTTCGAAAGTGCTGACCTTGCAATCGGGCAGTTCGGAGAAGTATAAACTCGTGAGACCCATCGATGTTCCGAGCTCTACCACGTTGTGAACTTCCGTGTACTGACAGATCCTGAAGTACAGTTGTGCAAGATGAGCAGGAGTAATACTCGTTGTGGCGATGTCTGCAATCTTTCTCTGGTCGGATTGAAGAACACTTCCGCTGCCGAGGTCATCGATCTGTAACACAGATTGATTCTGTAATAAAGAGGTGCGAATATTTTCAATAGAACTGAAGTCTTCTTCAGACTTCGTCTTGATCACCTTATCATAAAAATCAAAAAAGAAGGGGGAATGCAACGAATGTTCTTCGACTGCATCGAGCCAGTGATTAATAAAAGCCTTAACCTGGAAAAAACGGGACATCAATTGAGTCGCAGGGGAGCAACCATGATGAACTCGGGGATGTTTACTTTAAAGGAAGTGCCGTCGACAATGCGCTCCATCAGGTACGTACCAACCATCTTGCCGATTCCTGACTTTAAATTACAGCCAGAAACATATTGATGCGATTGCCCCGGTTCGAGCACGGGCTGCTGACCAACAACACCCTCGCCTTCAACTTCGCGCGGTTGAAATCCCGCATCATGGATATACCAATGACGGCGCATCAATTGAATAGTAAAATCACTTTGGTTTTCGATCGTGATACGATACGTGAACACGTAATGATATTGACTCGGACTGGAATAAGAAGGTTGATATTCAGTCTCGACACTTACCTTAACACCTTGTGTGATTTCGGCGATCATCCACACCAAAAATATCAATTTTTTCTATTTTACAACTGTCGTGTTTCTGCCTATAATTAAAAATTAACCTGACGAAAGTGAACGTTAAAATTGCCCCGTCCTGGAAAGAGAAACTGAACGCCGAGTTCACCAAAGCATATTTTTTGCAACTCGTTGAATTTGTGAGAAATGAATATGCTTCTCAGTCGGTTTACCCGCCGGCACGTGAGATTTTCCGCGCCTTCGACTGCTGCGATTTCGACCAGGTTAAGGTGGTGATAATCGGCCAGGATCCCTACCATGGCCCGGGCCAGGCTAACGGCCTCTGCTTTTCCGTGCGGCCCGATGTAAAAATGCCGCCGTCGCTGGTCAACATCTTCAAGGAAATCCAGTCCGACCTGGGTAAGCCATTCCCTCCAAACGGCGATCTCGAACGTTGGGCAAATCAGGGAGTATTATTGCTCAACGCAACGCTTACCGTAAAAGCTTCCTCGCCGGGGTCGCATCAAAATAAGGGCTGGGAAAGTTTTACCGACGCGGTCATTCGCGAGATCTCTGCGGAGCGATCGAACATCGTGTTTTTATTGTGGGGCGCCTATGCACAGAAAAAAGGAGAAATCATCGACAGGTCCAAACATCTGGTGCTCGCATCTGCCCACCCCTCACCATTCAGTGCTGATAGAGGATTCTTTGGAAACAAGCACTTCAGTAAGACAAATGATTATCTGAAAAGTAACGGAATAAAGGAGATTGATTGGTAATTCGTAATCGGCTCCGAATTACAAATCACAAATTACTCGATCAGATCAAAGAACCTGCTCCATCTCACCTTATGGAAGAAGCCTGCATACTTGTCGATCGACAGCCAGATGAAGAATGCTTTGCCCACGATATGATCTTCGGGAACAAAACCCCAGAAGCGTGAGTCGAGCGAGTCGTGGCGATTGTCTCCCATCATGAAAAAGTAGTCCTGTTTGAAAGTATACTCCGGAGTTTCCTTTCCATCGATGTACAACTTATTATTTTCAATCTTCGCGTCTTTGTTGTGATCATAAAGTCTGATCGTCTCGCCGTAGATAGACAATGTTGAATCGTTGACCGTAATAGTCATGCCTTTCTTGGGAACCGTCAACGGACCAAAGTTATCCGCCGTCCACTTGTCGCCAAACACGAACGTGGGGTTTGAAGTATCTGGCGTTGTATCGGCAGGAACGGGCTCAACAGAAATGACGTAAGGGATTGTCTTCAGCTCGGCAACTTTCGCGCTGTCAAGATGGAACACGTACTGGACCTGACTTGAACCGACACGGGCCGGTGCTCTATCGAAGTCATCCTGGTCGATCCCCAGTTTCTCAAGGTTCTTATCGTTGATCTCTTCCTTTGTGATGACAACATAACTGTATCGCATCATCGGAGGATTCTTCAACGCGACACCATTCGCATACACTTGTTTGTCCTTAATGGTCAATACATCGCCCGGGATACCTACACAACGTTTGATGTAGTTGGTCTTAAGATCCACAGGGTAGTCTACATTCTCGTTCAGGAACTTCGGAGGTACGTTAAACACCACAACGTCTTCCCGCTTCACGTGACTGATACCTGGAAGTCTGTACGATGGTAACTCAACTGTTCTTATGTACGATGGAATATCTGTGAACCATATCTTCTGGTGCGTCAGCGGAACCTGGATCGGTGTAATTGGCGTTCGGGTACCGTAATGAAATTTGCTCACGAACAAAAAATCACCCACGAGCAGAGAGTTCTCCATGGACGGAGTAGGGATGGTGTATGCCTCCATGATCAACCAACGGATCAACGTGGCCGCGATCACGGCAAAACCGATAGCCTCACTCCATTCCGCAACGAGATCTTTGTCATCCGGCGGAACACCTACGAACTTCACGTCTTTGCTGAAGCCGAGATAGGGAAGATAAATGAACGGCAACAATGTAGCCAGCACTACATCGGTCGGGGTGTCTCTATTGTATGCCTGCAGGAAACGTTTCAGAACTCCGATGCCAATGATCTGCCCGATCAACGGGATCAACATGTAAAAGACCCACCACCACGGACGATTGGCAATCTTCAGCATCTCAAGCAGATTCACGATCGGTATCAAGCCGAGCCAACCAGGCCTGCCCGCTTTCTTGAATAGCATGAACAGTCCTATAAATATTGGAATGCAAAGAATACCGAAGATCAACATAAGTGTTCTGAATTTTTGGCGATGCAAATAAAAGAAAAAATTGACCGAAGTCAGAACGGCAAAAAGTCGTTCATGGTCAGGCAGCCTTTCCGGCCCTTTAGCCATTCGGCCACCAATACGGCCCCCAGGGCAAAGCCATCGCGCGAATGAGCGGTGTGCGTTATCTCGATATCGTCGACGGCAGACTTGTATTTCACACTGTGTGTGCCTGGCGCCGGGTCAACCCTGAATGAATTGATCACCAGTTTTTCGGTACTCTCGTTGGGTTCATTTACCCACGAGCGTTTCCACGGCAAGTATTTAATGATGCCTTCTGCGATGGTGATCGCCGTTCCGCTGGGGGCGTCTTTCTTTTGAGTATGATGGGTCTCGTCAACCGATACGTGGTAGTTCTGCTGGTTTGACATCAACTTCGCCAGGTATTCATTCACCTTGAAAAAGATGTTAACACCAAGACTGTAATTAGAAGCGTAAAAGAAGGAGCCGTCGTATTTCTTTACCAGGTCTTTGACGTCATCCAACCGATCGAGCCAGCCCGTTGTTCCGCAAACTACAGGAATACCGGATGCAAGGCACTTTGCAATATTGTCGACAGCGGCACCCGGTTGGGTAAACTCAATAGCCACGTCGGCCCCGGCTGCAATGGTATCGGTATCACCAACGTCGACGCGGCCAACAATCTGGTGTCCGCGCTGGAGGGCAATCCTTTCGATCGTCTTTCCCATTTTACCGTACCCGACAAGAAGAATATTCATCTCAGAATTTTATGTCAAAATTTCAACGTTAAACCCATACCCACGCTCTTCCCGGTATAAGCATTCTGATTCATCGCGGGTTCTATCGAAACCTTCAGTTGGGGATTCAGATCGAATTCTTTCAAATGAGCATCCACATGGGCGTCCACCATCTGGAGCATGTAAAAAATAAAACACATGATTGTCAGGTAATCCCGGTCGCGCCGGAATTTATTAACCGCCGTGCGAAGCACATCCTGACTCAACGAACCCTTGTCGCCGACAGGAAAATATACTGTTCCGCCTACCACCGTGTTTCCCACCCGGGTGCCGCCGATCACCTGGTTTCCCAGGGCCGTAAGACCCGTGTTCGGATCAATGACCGGGTTCTTCGGTTCATCCAATACCCTGAAGAGACCATTGCGATACGTCAGGTATCGCTCCTGGTTCCAGGCAACGCCGTAGATCAGGCCGCCAAATCCACCCCACACGAGGGGCACCTTCCAGTATTTTTTATTGTAGATCTGACCAGCACCTGGAAATGCTGCACTCAATAACATCGCTTTTCGCGGATTATACCGCGCCGCGTAAGATTCAATGGTGACAACCTTTCCGTTCTTCTTCATCACGATCGAATCGGACGGCTCTACGCGCGTGGAATCCTGGGCAAATGCCGGTACGGAAACAATTACAATTGCAACAAAAAGAAGCCGGGAGAGGGTAGTGTTCATATCAAAGCTTCAGGATATCGAGGATCCTGTTGAGGTCTTCGACCGACAAGAATGGGATCCTGATGTCTCCTTTTTTTCCATCGCTGTTAACCTTCACTTTCGTGCCAAAGTGTGATGAAAGCCTGGATTGAAGCTGTATGATTTCCCTGGGAGCACCCGAAGTGTTTGTCGCAGGCGCGGATGTGGTTTCTTCCTTTACGCCACCCGATACTTCTCGGGCCAGCTCTTCCACCTTTCTTACCGACAGGTCTTCGCTCACCATCCGCTTGAAGATGTAAAGCTGGGAGTCCGGATTTTCCACGCTGACGATCGCCCTTGCGTGTCCCATCGAGATGCGGTTGTCGCGAAGGGCAGCCTGTATATCGGGCGGAAGCTTGAGCAAACGAAGGTAGTTGGTGACGGTGGTCCTGTTCTTGCCAACACGGTCGCCCAACTCTTCCTGCTTCAGATTACATTCGGTGATCAGGCGCTGGTAGCTGAGGGCGATTTCTATGGGATTGAGGTTCTCCCGCTGGATGTTTTCGATGAGCGCCATCTCCAGCATCTGCTGGTCATCCGCAGAGCGAATATAGGCTGGTATCATCGCCAGTCCTGCGATCTTCGAAGCCTGGAAGCGACGTTCGCCGGAGATGAGCTGGTATTGATTCTTTGAAAGACGGCGGACCGTGATAGGCTGGATGATGCCGTGTACCTTAATAGACTCGGCAAGCTCCTGCAGGTGTTCCTGGTTGAAATCCTGTCGTGGCTGGAACGGGTTTACTTCGATCTCGCTGAGCGGGATCTCGTTGAGATTGCCCACGACTGGTTGTTGCTGCGTAACAACGTTGCTAACGGGAACGTCGGTTTCGAGACGCTCTTCCTCACTCGACGGAGTGTCGCTCAGTAATGCGCTTAAACCTCTGCCTAATGCTTTCTTCTTTGACATGTCCTGTTAGCCCCCTTCGCACTATTTGGATTTACCGTTTTTCTCGAGAATCTCTTTTGCAAGGCTAAGATAGCTCATTGCGCCTTTGCTTTCAGCATCGTGAACGATGGCCGGCAGTCCAAAGCTGGGAGACTCGCTTAATTTAACGTTGCGTGGTATGATGGTATTGAAAGCGATGTTCTTGAAATGTGTTCGTACCTCTTCGACCACCTGGTTGCCCAGCGAGGTCCGCGAATCGTACAGGGTGAGAAGAATGCCCTCGATCTCGAGCTTGGGATTGAGTCGCGTCTGGATGATCTTGATCGTATTGAGCAATTTGCCGAGACCTTCGAGCGCGAAGTATTCGCATTGTACCGGAATGATCACGGAGTCGGCAGCGGTAAGCGAGTTGATGGTGATAAGACCGAGTGAAGGAGAACAGTCGATGATAATAAAATCATAGTCGTTCTTTACTTTACCCAGTGCATCGCGCATTTTCTCTTCGCGACGTTCGATGTTCACCATTTCCACCTCGGCGCCAACGAGGTCGATGTGCGATGGGAGGATATCGAGAAATTTAAGGTCGTTCTTGATGATGACGTCTTTCGGGTTTACGCCGTCGATCATGCATTCGTAGACGCCGGCGTTAACTTCCTTGGGATTGATACCAAGACCTGAGGTGGAGTTTGCCTGCGGATCGGCGTCGACCAGCAACGTCCTGAATTCCAACACTGCCAGGCTCGCTGCAAGATTGATCGCGGAGGTTGTCTTACCGACACCTCCTTTTTGATTCGCAATAGCTACTATTTTACCCATCTATTTCTTCGGATTCTTCTTCTTGGCTTCTTCTTGTGCCTTCATCGCTTCCTCCAATTTCGCCATAAACTTCGACTTCTTTCCACTGCCGGGCGCGGCGTTCGCCATCTTCTTCTTATGGTCTTCCATCACCACCTTTATCTTTTCTTCGTCAACAAAGCGGCGAATCACCATCTGTTGAATGAAACCGAATACGTTCGACACAAAATAATAGAAGCTTAGCGCTGCCGAAAACTTGTTCAAAATAAACAAGAACACCACGGGCATAATATACGATACCGACTTCATAGGTCCCGTTACCGAGCTCACCTGGTTGTTCTGCCAGGTCGATACCAGCGTGGATGCAGTCATCAATAACACGAACAAACTTACGTGATCGCCATAACCGGGGATTGAGAACGGCAGGTGTGCAATTGAATCATATGCTGAAAGATCTTCAGCCCACAGGAAATGTTGCTGGCGAAACTCGATGCTTGAAGGAAAGAAGTAGAACATCGCGAGAAGGATCGGCAACTGCAGCAACAACGGGATACAACCACTGAATGGATTCACACCTGCTTGCTGGTACAATTTCATCTGATCCTGCTGCGCCTGTGCCATGTTGTCGCCATTTTTTTCCTTGATGGCGTCCAGTTCGGGCTTCAGTAATCGCATCTTCGCCATACCGAGATAAGACGAGTAGGAGAGCGGAGTAAGCAACAACCTGATGGCAAATACGAGGATCATGATGATCACACCATAGTTGCCGATGAAAGTTTCCAGGAAATGGAAGATGGGAAGGATGATGAATTGATTCACCCATTTTACCGGCGGCCATCCGAGATAAACGTTGCGTCGGAATGATTCAATATTCGGAACATCACCAAGTACTCGATAATCATTTGGTCCGAAGTAGTACCTGAAACCCGCGGTCTTGTTGGTGATATCGGCCGATGCAAGCGAAAGCTTGATCGTTGCATCTTTTACATGCGCTGTGTCTAACGGAGCAAATGTGGTGAAGTCACCAGTAGAAAATGTTTTATCAGCAATGATCGCATCGAGAAAAAACTTCTGACGGATCGAAACCCAACGGATGGGGTCAACAACATTTTCCGTTTTGAGATCGAGCGTGGTTTCCGAAATGTTGTCAAAGCCGTCGTTAACCGAATACCAGCTTGTAGTGGTTTTTGCACGGCTATCCTCAAGTCCTTTTTCCTGTGCGCGGATGTTGTCGTGCCAGGTATAGGTCAGGTTGCCACCAAAGCTTGCGTTCTTCGTCTCGAGCAAATAGCGCAGCTCGTAACCCGACTTTGGTATTGTGTAAGTGTGAACGATCGTTGCGTTGTCAACAGCCCCGGTGTAAGTGATAATGGTGCTGTCGCCTTTGGTCGACCGGCTGATCGAATAAGGAATGTTATAAAGATCAACGGACTTGCCGTTGATGTTGGCCATTAACGAGAACTGAGTTTCTTTCTCAGTCGCAAGCAACAACGGCTTCTGATAATAGGTCTTGAACTTCTTCAGCTCTACACTGCTGATCGAGCCGCGATTGCTGAATGTTACAGCGAGATCTTCGTTCTCTACATTCTCATATGCCACGGCAATCGAATCTGCGGGAGCTTCTTGTACGGTTGCATTCGGATTCCTGATCGTATCCGCCTGAACAATTTCCTGTTGAGGTAAAGTTTGTGGTTGCTCCGGGGAGCTTGGCGCAAGCCAATATATATAGACGAGAAAGATGACCGCTATCAGTGCTAACCCTATTGCCGAATTCCTATCCATCAGTTATAGATCGTTCTTTTTGTTTTTCAATGCTGCCTCTACGAAACCAACAAACAACGGGTGCGGGTTAAGTACTGTACTCTTTAATTCCGGGTGGTACTGAACTCCGATGAACCACGGATGATCTTTCAACTCGATCACCTCCACCAGTTCCGAATCAGGATTCACTCCAACCGCTTTCATACCCGCTTCTTCAAATTGATGCAGGTATTTATTGTTGAACTCGTAGCGATGACGATGACGTTCATGTATCACCGTGTCTCCGTATATCGCATACGCCTTCGAGCCCTTCTTGAGCTTACAGGTATACGCACCAAGACGCATCGTTCCGCCTTTTGTTGTAATCTTCTTTTGCTCCTCCATCATATCGATGACAGGATACTTCGTTTTGGGATTCAATTCGGTGGTACTCGCTTCCGTCATGCCCATCACATTCCGGGCATATTCGACAACCGCCATTTGCATGCCCAAACAGATCCCGAGGAACGGTATCTTCTGCTCTCTTACATACCGGATGGCAGCGATCTTTCCTTCCAGCCCGCGTTCGCCGAAACCCGGGGCTACCAACACGCCATGCAATCCACCGAGGATATCCTCCACAGTATCTTTGTTGATATCTTCCGAAGAGATCCACTTCAATCTCACCTTCGCGTCGTTCTGCGAGCCCGCATGGATAAATGCTTCTGCAATCGACTTATAGGCATCGGGGAGGGACACGTATTTACCCACGAGTCCGATGGTCACTTCGTCAACCGGGTTCTTCAGTTTGCCGAGGAACGTCTTCCATTGTTCGAGTTCCGGTTCCTGCTTGGCAACCATCTTCAGCTTTGACAGCACGCGCTCGTCGAGCTTCTCTTTTCTCATCAGCAGGGGAACATCGTAAATAGTTTCCGCATCGATCGCCTCGATCACGGAGTTGAGGTTCACGTTGCAGAAGAGCGCCAGCTTCTTGCGGATCTCCATCGGCAGCGGATGTTCAGTACGACACACGAGTATGTCGGGCTGAATTCCATATGACAACAATTCCTTTACCGAATGCTGAGTCGGCTTGGTCTTCAGTTCTTTTGCAGCGGCGAGGTAGGGGATAAGAGTAAGATGAATGACGATGGCGTTGTTCGCGCCAAGTTCCCATCGCACCTGGCGAACCGCTTCAAGGAATGGCAATGATTCGATGTCACCCACGGATCCGCCGATCTCGTTGATCACGAAATCGTATTTTCCGCTCTCGCCCAAAAGGTGGATGTTCCTTTTGATCTCGTCGGTAATGTGAGGCACCACCTGAACGGTCTTACCGAGGTATTCACCTTTTCGTTCCTTGGTGATCACATTGTTGTAAATGCGACCGGTAGTGATATTGTTGGCTTGAGATGTCGGTGTGTTAAGAAATCTTTCGTAGTGTCCCAGGTCCAGGTCGGTCTCCGCGCCGTCGTCGGTAACATAACACTCGCCATGTTCATACGGGTTAAGTGTTCCCGGGTCGATGTTGATGTAAGGGTCGAACTTCTGAATCGTCACTGTGAAGCCCCTGGCTTGCAATAGCTTACCGAGAGACGAAGAGATGATCCCTTTTCCAAGCGATGAAGTTACGCCGCCAGTGACAAAGATATATTTTGAAGTGGTCGACATTGGGAGGGTCAAAAAATTCGGGGGCAAAGGTAGGGAAATGGGGTTGTTGTCAAACCCAGCCCTTTGAAATTATTTGGATTTTGAGGATTTTGTAGGAATTTTATAAACCACCACAGTCAAGCCACCCCGGTTACAAGTCGACCGGCATTCGTATAGATAAGTTGAATTGCTGTGATCAGGCTACACCTATGAGTAAGAAACTGTTCGGGAGAATACATTTCCCTTCATTATTCGCTGTAATATCCCTTCTACTCATTTCTGGTGTTACGTTTGCAGCAACCCCTCCGAGAGCACATCACGTTTACATTTCAGGCCTTACTCCGGGTGCAAATCCCGCCAATGCCGTTGCCATGAAGGTCGGTATGACGTTGCGCGTGTACTACACATTTGCGGACCCCGATCCTGGTGTTGCGCAACAAACAGAACTCAATAGTATAGTCAATTGGTACCAATACGACCAGCCAGATGGAGTAACCGGAAGACTCCTGCTCCAGGGAGGCACCAGTAAGAGCTTTGTGATACCAGCCTCGGCGGCCATAGGTATCCATTATATTGGTGTAGAAGTTATTGCAAAGAACCAGGCGGGCGAAACGGCCACTACGATCGGTGTCTTTAATGCGTTTTCTCCTACCATCTTAAATAAGGTACTTGCTAACAACGCCACCTGTAACAAAGCCGGTGGGGTCGGTACGGTGAGTTTCGGTAACAACCTCGATGCAACTGCGGCCCCCTGCTCTCCTCGTACAGTTGTCTGGGAAATAGACTACACCGGTATCGACTACAGCAATGCGTTTAGTCCCAAGATCTTCATCGACTGGGCTGACACCGGTGGCACCTATACTCCATACACGCCCTCACTGGTTAACCCGTTGCTCACGAAGAACGATACGATCAACCTGACCAACATGTTGAATCAGAAGTGGACAACAACCCAGTCTCATACTTACGACTACACCGTCAATGCGCCTTCCGCCGGCGCCGACGTTTGCACGTACCAGATGCACGTTACCTGGGGTGTGGGTTCGTCGTGCTCCGGCGCGTCGACTACCAACGTTGTGACAGCTCCCTTTACAGTATGGGATAAGGAAAACAACGCGAGCCTCGGCGTGTTCGATATCAACCACACAACTGGAACCGGCGGTACCGAAGTTGGTGAAGTAACACAGATCTGCGAGAAAGATCAGACAGCTGTCAGGATCCAGGATGCTTCCGATTTTAACTGTACTGCAGTAGGCACCAAAAAAGAAAACATCAACGAAAATAACCAGGGCCGCTGGGTGCAGTGGGTATATGGTTATGGTACTAACAGCACGGGTGGGACCACTGACGTGCAGACCGGGCCAGGGGCCACGGAAAAGATCGTTATCAACGGCGTCTCATATACACTCGCACAGATGCCCGTCTATGGCAAGGTCTGGTGGCAACCTCCGGCGACAACGGCACCTGCGCCGGCCGTTTCCGATGATATTATAATGCCTACAAGTGGCCTGGCACCTCAAAAGCTGGTCGTGACACTGCGAAGCTGGAACTTTTGTAACCAGCTCGATAACACCCTCAGCGGTTTTACTCCCCCGCAGGGCGGAGCCAACAATGTACAGGACCTTACCAATGTCTCGTCGGGCGTTGGAAGTACCCAACCTGTTTTGTATACCCTGTTCAGCAAGCCGGCAGGCACATCGATCTACGCCAACGCAACAGCCGTTGAGAGAACTTATACAATTCAGTTGATCTCGAAGCCTGGCGCACCAACTTACACCAATCCTAACTTTTGCGAGATCAGTGGTACCACTCCGCCGACAAACGCAGACTATAATATCACGTTCGGTAATAGTGCTGCAAGTGAAACATTGACGGTCTACCTCACGAACTCGCCCCTGGCGACAGTCCTTAGAACCGATAATAGTTCTGCATATACATTCAACCCGGTAACAGATCCTCCGGCAGCCAACAAGCTCGACGTAACTCCTCCTCCGGCGAACCCGACCACCTATCACCGGTATGCAACCTATACGGCGTCCAACAACTGCGTCAGTGATCCGCTGGATGTCGTCATAAATATTATGTCTTTGAAAACGGGTGGCGTCTACGTCCATCCATTGGGGGCGTCGCCCCAAACCATCTGTACAGGAACTGACGTGGCGGCATTTGTTACTACTGGCGCTGGCACTTCGGCACCGGGTGGTGGCGATAACGTCGCCGCCAACGACGCCTATCAATGGCAATCAAGTCCCGATAACTCTGTTTGGACGGATATCCCTGGTGCGACCTCGATAGCTTACGACCCGCCGGCCATCAGTTCGACTACTTTCTTCAGACGTCGTGTCCGCGATAACTTCTTTGATATCACAGGCAATTGCGATGAAGCTTTCTCTAACGTGTTCCAATTTGTCGTGAACACGGCTCCGACCGGGGGAACAATTTCAAATCCTCAAACCCTTTGTGCCGGAGTGACGGCGCCAACAGTGATCGGCTCCACTGCTCCCGGTGGCGGTGGTAATGGTACTCCAACTTATTCATGGCAGTTCAGTACCGACAATTTTGGTGCGGATATCAATACGATCCCTTCAACGAACACGGCCACCTATACACCTCCTGCACCGCTATCAGTAACAACTTATTATCGCAGGGTAAACACGTCGGGCGTGTGTGTACCGAACTTTGCATTTTCAAACGTCATAACGTTAACGGTGCAGCCGACGATCGTGCCAGGAACGATCAGCAGCGATCAACAGATATGTTTTAATCAGACGCCGGCTGTTCTCACGGGAGCTGCATCAACGGGTGGCAATGGAAGTCCGGTGTATCAGTGGCAGAGTACGACCACAGCTCCCGGAACGTCAGGATTTGCAGCAGCTGCAGGCACTAACAATGGTCAGAACTACACTCCTCCGGCATTAACACAGACAACATGGTATCGTCGTGTTACTACCGCAGGTGTTTGCGCGGCACAAAATTCAAATACGATCCAGGTTACAGTCAATCCATTGCCTACGGTTTCCGGTGTCTCCGGAGGTGGTGCGGTGTGTTCGGGCAACCCTGCGCCAGATATCATCTTCACGTTGACAGGTACGGCTCCGTTCGACTTTACAATCGATGTTACCAACACGAGCGGTGATCCTGACATCGTCGTTTCGGGTTATAATTCCACCACTTATACCATCAATAATCCGACACCACTTAGTAACACCACTTATAAGATCATTACCCTTGTCGATGCCAACGGCTGTTCGGCAACAACTCTTGGTGCAACAGCATCGGTTACGATCGGTGGTGTGGCGCCTGGCTTTGACACGGCACCGGGCTTAGCGGCATCGGCTGTTTGTTCAGCTGGTGTTTCGACAGCTGACCCCTCATTGAACTTTAGTCTGAACCTGAATACTGTTGGTACCTACACTTTGACCTATAAGGTAGATGCAGTTACTCCCAACAGGACCAAGACCTTTACGGTAAACGGTGCCGGTGATCCAACTACACCACTGACATTCAACGACACTGAATACAACAACGTAGGAGCTCACACGCTTACTATAGTTTCAATTCAGACCCCTGCAGGTTGTCAGACCACATTTAACACAGCGCTTCCGTTTACGGTTAACCCGCTCCCGGTTGGTGTCAATAAGACACTAAGCAATGCTTGTACACCGGATGTTCTGAACATCGATCCGTTTAACACGAGTGTTGCAACGGCAGCAGGTGGTAACAACGTAGCCAGTACATTCACCTGGACTGGTAGCTATGGTGCTCTTACCGGCATGCCCGCCACTGGTTCGGGAAATATTGCAGGTACACTGACTAACCCGACCAATGCGACGATCAATGCCGTGTTCACTGTTACGCCTACGTCGACAGCAACACCTGCCTGTCCCGGCGCTACGTTCACCATTACTGTTCCTGTTGATCCGATCCCTACGATCTTCGATCGCACGTTCGAGATGTGCAGCGGCCAGGCTTTCAGCATCACACCCATCAATGGAAATCCTGCGGCGACCACCATCGTGCCGGTTGGTACCACCTATACATGGACGATCCCTACGCCAAATCCCAACATCACGGGAGCATCGGCTCAGGGTCCTGCTGGCGTAGCGGCTATCGGACAAACATTGACAAACATCTCCAACACCGTTCAGACAATACGCTACGTCGTTACTCCCAAAGCGGGCTCGTGTACCGGGGCACCATTTAACGTTGACGTTACCGTAGATCCGAAGCCCGTCATCGCAAACTATACACCTACGATCTGTAGCGGAACAGCATTCAATGTCTCCCCCGTCAATGGAAACCCGTCTGCTGCAACGATAGTCCCGGCGGGAACAAAATATACCTGGGGTGCGCCGGTAGTCACCGGGGGTATCACTGGCGGCAGTGCGCTTGCCAATCAGACTTCGATCAGCCAGACGTTAACGAACCCTTCGACGTCGCCGCAGACCGCTACTTATACAGTAACTGCGACCTCAGGAGATCAAGGCTCTTGCGTTGCGACATCAACGTTCCAGGTTGTGGTAACTGTGAATCCGATACCGAGGCTCAGCACTACCCTTACACCTGCTGGAATTTGTAGCGGTAACTTCAGCTATAACCCCGCGAGTTTAACTGCTGGTGCAACGTTCGCGTGGTCGCGTGCCAATGTTCCTGGTATTAATGAAAGTGCAGCGAGTGGTACCGGAAACATTTCCGAAACGCTCACCAACCCTACGACCTCGCCCGTCGATGTTACTTATATTGTTGTTACATCGGCCAACGGTTGTTCGAACGCTCCCGGTCAAAACGTGATCGTCCGTGTTAATCCGACGCCGATCGCCAATGCAGTGCTTGGTCCGGCCAACGTGTGCGTTGGTACCAACCCGTTCTTCTACTCAGTATCGCAGCATGCTGGGGCCACTTATTCATGGGATATTCCGGCAACATTTACCGTTGAGGCTGCCGGTGGTGGCGCTGTCGCTGGTGGTGGGCCCGGTGCATTCACTTCCGATTACTTTATCCTGTTGAAGTTCTCAACTCCGACACCTCCCGGTGGTCTTACAGTGAAGGTTCGTGAGAAGAGTGCGGATGGCTGTATCGGTCTTCCCAACGACCTGACCATCGTAGCAGCGAATAGTCCGCCTACGGTACCGATCACCGGTGCAACCTCGTACTGTAAGTTTGAGAAGGGCGTTGTGTTCTCGGTGCCTCAGAACGCGAGTTCAACTTTCACGTGGTCGGTCAACTCCGGAGCTACGATCATTGGTCCGGCAGCTGGTACTAACCTCTACCAGATCATTGTAGACTTCAATTCTTCGCCATCTGCACAGATCGACGTAACTGAGACGAACATTACCGGATGTCCTTCGAATTATCCTTCACTCATCGTTTCATTGCTGGATGCGCCGGTAACTGCGCCCCAATCGAAGACAATATGTAGTGGCGAGCAGCCCAGCTCAGTCATAGATCTCAATGCGATAACGTCGGTGCCAAGTACCTTCGACTGGTTTGTAAAATCTATAGATCCAAATATTACTGGTGCCTTTGTGAATGACACGGGAAGCGGACCGCTGCAGCACTTGCCGGCACTGAAGAACGTGTCGGGTACCGATGGAGTGATAAAGTACCTGGTTACTCCGACTGCAACCGCATCTCCAAACTGTATCGGTGTTCCGGTTGAGATGGTTGTAACTGTTAAGCCCGAACCTGTCGTTAACACAGTAACCAATCAGAGCTTCTGCCCCCAGGTGTTTGTGAATGGAGCTGTTTCATTCCCGCTAAGCAGTAACGTTGCCGGGGCGACCATCAACTGGACAAACTCCAACCCGGGCATCGGACTTGTTGCCGGATCGGGAACCGGAAACTTCTCGTTCACTGCTGCCGATAATCAAACCGGCGCTGATATCGTGTCGACTATCATTGTCAGTGCAACCTTCGGTGGTTGTACAAGTGCCGGTTCGAACGTCAAGACATTTACCATCACGATTAAGCCACGACCCGTCGTCAATGCGATCACAGACATAATTGTCTGTCCCGGTGATGCGGTCACCATTCCTACGTTTGCCTCGAACACAGGTGGGGGCGAGACCTACGCATGGACAAATGATAATACTGCGATTGGATTGGGCGCCAGCGGTTCTGGCAACATTGCCGGATATTTCGCACCGGCCAATAACACAGGAGCAGACGTGGTAGGTAACATTAGTGTTGTTGGAACGCGCAACGGCTGTGCTGGCCCTCCAAGAACATTCAAGATCACAGTTAGACCCCAGCCTGTCGTAACCACCATTGTGAACCAGTCGTATTGCCCCGGCGATGCGATTAGCATTCCATTGTCGAGCAACGTAGCCGGTGCCACACTCAATTGGTCGAACAACAATACCTCTACAGGGATAGCTGCATCGGGTAGTGGTACCATTACCGGTACTGCACCGGCCAACAACACGGGCGCGGATATTGTCGGTACTATTACAGTAACGGCAGTCGCCAATTCATGTACCAGCGGTGGGGCGAACGTCAAGACATTTACGGTTACGATTAAGCCGACACCGATCGTTACGGCTGTGACGAACATTGTAGTGTGCTCGGGAGGTAACGTTGCAGCGACAGCCTTCAGTTCCAACATTGTATCCGGGGGAGTAACGTTCAACTGGACCAACAGCAACACTGCAATCAATCTTGCTGCAAGCGGATCCGGATCTGTGCCTGCATTTACAGCGGTAACGAATACCACCGGCGCACCAATCGTTGGAACGATCAACGTCACAGGAGTGAAGAACACGTGTTCGGGACCGGTGATGTCATATACGATCACGGTAAATCCTGAGCCTGTTGTGACCACTGTTGCGAACCAGGAGTTCTGTCCTGGCGATGTAGTAAACATTCCCCTGGTCAGCAACGTTGCCGGCGCTACGCTGAACTGGACCAATAACAATACGTCGATAGGCCTTGTTGCAAGCGGTACAGGGAACATCGCGTTCACTGCACCAGCAAACAATACGGGCGCGGATATTATCGGAACGATCACCGTATCGGCAACATCGAACACTTGTACGAGTGCCGGTACGAATCAGAAAACCTTCACGATCAAGATCAAAGCCACACCGATCGTCAATGCGATAACAGACGTTACCGTTTGCTCGGGTGCTCCGATTTCAACGATCGTTTTTGCAGCAAACACGGGTGGCGGTGAGACATTCAGCTGGACCAATGACAATACATCGATCGGCCTGGTAGCGAGTGGTACCGGAAATATTCCCGGCTATGTTGCTCCGGTGAACGTATCGGGTGCGCCGATAGTCGCGAATATTGTCGTATCGGCTACACGCAATACATGCGCAGGACCTACAAAAACATTCAAGATCACAGTCAACCCGGAGCCTGTCGTTGCAGCAATTGTTAATGCAACCTTCTGTCCCGGCGATGGTGTGAATATACCCTTCACCAGCAACGTGGCTGGTGCAACCATTAACTGGTCGAATTCAAATACAGCAATCGGTATCGGTGCAAGCGGAACGGGAAACATCGTTTACGTTGCTCCGGTCAATAACACCGGCGCCGACATTGTTGGTACTATTACCGTAACAGCAACCAAGAACACCTGTACGAGTACAGGTGCTAATCTCAAAACGTTCTCGATCACGATCAAACCGACGCCGATCGTCAATGCCATATCGAATATCACCGTATGTTCGGGCGGATCTGTTTCAGTACCGGCATTCGGATCTAACGTTGGAGCGGGCGGTGTTACGTTCAATTGGACGAACGACAACACGGCTATCGGCCTCATAGCATCAGGTACCGGTAACATCGCAACCTTCGCAGCAGCGGCTAACGTGACGAGCTCACCGGTTGTTGCAACGATCTCCGTTACGGGAACGAGGAACTTATGTGCAGGCCCGGCAAAAACATTTACCATCACTGTTCTTCCGGAACCTGTCGGTACTTCCGATGCCATCGCCATCTGTAGTGATGCCGCAGTAGGAGTGAACCTCAGCACGATGATGACCGGTGGCGCAGCTGCCAGCAGATTTAACATCACGATCACCAACGCTGCGGGCCTTACAGCAAGCGCTGGTTCTCCTGCCGACGGAACCAATCTCCTCGCTACCGAGATCCAAAACGATAAATGGACGAACCTTACAGGAGTTGCACACGATATCGTTTATCATATCACACCGATCAGCGGTGGATCACCCGCATGTACCGGCGCTACTTTCGATCTTACGGTCACGATCAATCCTGAGCCGATCGTCAATGTAGTTGCGAACAAGGAATTCTGTGCCGGCGATGCCGTCAGCATTCCGTTGTCGAGCAACGTTGCAGGCGCTACCATGAACTGGACCAACGGCAACACCGCTATAGGTCTCGTTGCAAGTGGCAGTGGTACGATCTCATTCACCGCTCCGGCAAACAATACAGGCGCCGATATCATCGGAACTATTACCGTGTCGGCAACAGCAAATGGCTGTACCAGCATTGGGGCCAACGTGAAGACGTTCACCATCAAGATCAAGCCAACTCCGATCGTCAATACGATCACCGATGTTACGGTTTGCTCTGGTGCTCCTATCTCAGCCATAGCATTTGCCGCCAACACCGGCGGCAGTGAAACATTCAGCTGGACGAACGACAACACTTCGATTGGCTTGCCCGCCAGCGGCATTGGAAACATCAGTGCGTTTGTGGCACCCACAAATATTTCGGGAACAGCGGTTGTAGCAAACATCGGTGTTTCGGCAGTCCGCAATGGTTGTTCCGGACCAGTAACAACATTTAAGATCACGGTTAACCCCGAGCCTGTCGTTACAGCAATTGTGAACCAGGCGTTCTGCCCCGGTGACGGTGTGAACATACCATTTACCAGCAACGTGCCTGGCGCTATTATAAGCTGGTCGAATTCGAATACGTTAATTGGTATCGGTTCGAGCGGAACCGGTGACATCGTTTACGTTGCCCCGGCGAATAACACAGGTGCCGATATTGTCGGAACGATCACGGTTACTGCTGCGAAAAATAGTTGTACCAGTGCCGGTGCTAACCTCAAGACCTTCACTATCACGATCAAACCTACTCCGATCGTCAATGCTATCTCCAATGTGACGGTATGCTCCGGCGGTGTGATATCGTTGCCGGTATTCGGTTCCAACATCGGCTCCGGTGGCGTCGCATTCAACTGGACCAACGATAACACGGCCATTGGTCTGGCCGCTTCAGGTACAGGCAACATCACAACATTCGCCGCTGCGCCAAACATAACCAGCTCACCGGTGGTGGCCACGATCTCTGTGACTGGTACGAAGAACACATGTTCAGGTCCCGCAAGAACATTCACCATCACAGTCCTGCCGGAGCCTGTAGGCACACCGGATGCGATCGCCATCTGTAGCGATGCCGCGGTAGGAGTGAACCTTAACAGTATGATCACCGGCGGTGCTGCTGCCAGCAGATTCAACATCACGATCACCAACCTGTCGGGCTTAAGCGCCAGTGCCGGATCGCCCGCCGATGGCAATAATCTTCTCGCTACCGAGATACAGAACGATAAGTGGACCAATACTACTGGTACCGCGCATGACATTGTTTATCACATAACTCCGATCAGTGGCGGTGCACCCGCTTGTAGCGGTGCTACATTCGATCTTACCGTAACGATCAATCCTGAACCGGTTGTGAACGCGGTTGCCAACCAGTCGTTCTGTCCCGGCGATGCGATCAGCATTGCATTGTCGAGCAACGTAGCGGGAGCTACCATGAACTGGTCGAACTCGAATCCTTCGATCGGTCTTGGCTTCAACGGATCTGGCACGATTGCTTACGCTGCACCTGCGAATAATACAGGCCTCCCTATTACAGGAACGATCACAATAACAGCAGAGTCTGCCGGTTGTACCAGTTCAGGTACCAACACGAAGAGCTTCACTATAACAATCAAGCCTACACCGATCGTCAATACCGTGACGGACGTTGTAGTTTGCTCGGGTGGTTCGATCGGTGCTATCAACTTCGCGGCAAACACCGGCGGAAGCGAAACATTCAACTGGACCAATGACAACACATCGATTGGCTTGCCGGCCGTAAGCAGCGGAAACATCTCTGCCTATACAGCGCCAGTCAATGTGAGTGGCGTGCCAATGGTGGCAAACATTGTGGTTACAGCAACGAGGTTGTCATGCTCCGGTCCGCCGATGGCATTCAAGATCATCGTTAACCCCGAGCCTGTCGTAGCGGCCATTACAAACAAATCATTCTGTCCTGGCGAAGCTGTAAGCATTCCGTTCACAAGCAACGTTCCGGGTGCTACCATTACCTGGACGAATACGAATACTCTGATCGGTCTGGGTGCGAGCGGTGGAGGCGACATCGTTTATGTTGCTCCTGCCAACAACACCGGGGCTGACATCGTCGGCACCATCGACGTTTTTGCAACGAAGAATAGTTGCGTGAGTGGCGGAACGAATAAGAAGAGCTTCACCATCACGATCAAGCCCACGCCGATCGTTAATGCTATAAGCAACATTACCGTCTGTTCCGGTGGCAGCATATCTGCGATTACATTCGGTTCGAATGTCGGCGCCGGTGGTGTAACGTTCGATTGGACTAACGATAACACGGCTGTTGGCCTGGTTGCAAGCGGAACCGGCAACATCGCCGCTTTCACTGCTGGTTTGAATCTTACGGCTACACCGATCACTGCAACCGTTTCTGTGGTCGGCACGAAAAATACATGCTCTGGCCCCGCAAGAACATTCACCATCACCGTACTCCCTCAGCCTGTAGGAAATCCTGTTCCGGTTACAGTATGTAGCGATGCCGCGACGGCGATCAACCTCAACACGATGGTGTCGGGCACTGCCGCTACGTACAACATCACTATCACAAATGCAGCTGGTCTGCCAGCGAGCGCCGGATCTCCCGTGAACGCCAATGGCGTGTTTGCAACAGAGATCCAGGACGACCGCTGGACGAATATTACAGGTTCAGCTCAGCCGATCGTTTATCACGTGACGCCGATAGGTCCCGGTTCGCCCGGTTGCGTTGGTGCTACATTCGACATCAACGTTACGATCAATCCGGAGCCCGTGGTGGCATCGGTAGCTAACCAGGAGTTCTGTCCTGCAGCATCGGTAAACATACCGTTGACAAGCAATGTCGGCCTTGCTGCAATCTCATGGACCAACACCAATCCTTTGATTGGGATTGGCACCACAGGTTCCGGTAACATTGTCTATACAGCTCCGGCTAATAACACAGGATCAGACATCATCGGTACGATCACTGTATCTGCTTCGAAGAACGGCTGTGTGAGCTCAGGCACGAACATCAAATCGTTCGACATAAAGATCAAGCCTACGCCGATCATCAATCCGCAAACAAATGTTGTTGTATGTTCCGGCGCTTCGATCCCGACCATCAACTTCACTTCGAATACCGGTGGCAGCGAAACTTACGCGTGGACGAACAACAACATAGGTATCAACCTGGCGGCATCCGGTTCGGGAAGCATTCCAGGTTTCACAGCACCGGTTAATCTTACTGGTTCGGCTATCACAGGTACGATCAGTGTAACAGCAACCAGGAACGGTTGCAGCGGACCTCCGATGGTCTTTACCATTACTGTAAATCCTGAGCCCGTTGTTGCAGCTGTCGTCGATAAGGCATTCTGTCCCGGCGAAGCGGTCAATATTCCTCTGACAAGCAACGTTGCCGGAGCGGCGATCAGCTGGACAAACTCGAACGCCTTGATAGGTATCAGTACCGGTGGCAGTGGCGACATCATATACACGGCACCTACCAACAACACGGGCGCCGATATCGTCGGAACGATCATAGTGAATGCTTCCAAGAACAGCTGTACCAGTACCGGAGCCAACAGCAAGACTTTCACGATCACGATCAAACCTACGCCGATCGTCAATCCGATGAGCGACATTACCGTTTGCTCGGGTCAGACTATCGTTGTGCCTGCATTCGGATCGAATGTGGTTTCGGGTGGCGTAACATTCAACTGGACGAATGACAATGCGGGCATCAACCTCGCAACGAGTGGAAGCGGAAACATTACTTCATTCACCGCCGCCACCAACGTCTCCGGCTTGCCGATGACCGCGAACATATCCGTAACAGGCACTAAGAATACCTGCAGTGGTCCTGCAATCTCTTTCCGCATCACGATCAATCCTGAACCGGTTGTGACCGCAGTTGTAAACAAGCAATTCTGCCCTGGACAGGCTGTCAATATACCGTTGTTGAGCAACGTGCCTGGTGCACAGATCAACTGGACCAATTCCAATACCTCGATTGGTATTGCCGGAGCCGGAACGGGCGACATCGTTTACACAGCCCCCGCGAACAACACCGGTGCCGACTTCGTGGCGACAATAACTGTAACAGCCAGCAAGAACACCTGTACCAGCGCTGGTGCAAACTCAAAGACATTCCAGATCACGATCAAAGCAACCCCAGTAGTAGCACCGATCACGAATATCAATGTGTGCTCGGGTGATAATATTGCTGCGATCGCGTTCACATCGAATGCAGATCCGGGCGTGACGTTCAACTGGTTTAACGATAACACGGCGATCAATCTTGGTGCAAGCGGCACCAATACGATCCCTGCCTTCGTGGCCGCTGTGAATACCGGAAGCGTTCCCATGATCGCAAACATTCGCGTAAACGGAACGAAGAACAGCTGTACCGGTGCAGATCAGACCTTCAAGATCACGATCTTCCCCGAGCCTGTATTGGGTGTATCGCCTCCGGCACCGCTGTGTAGCCGCAGTGTTATTGGCGTAATACTCGCAACGAACGGAACGTCGGTAAGCGCCAACTCGTATCGCATCGACAACATTGAATATAGTAGCAATGGGGGACCATTCAGCACCACGATACCTGCATCGTTCACCGTACCTGCTACCAATGCAGATATCACCAACACGGGCATAGCCGATCTCATCAAGAACGATGTGTTCACCAATTTGTCGCCTTTCACGGTAACAGTTAGATACACCATTGTACCGCTCAGCTCTTCGAACGCTGCAAGTGCAACAGGTTGCGAGGGTAATCCCGCGCAAGTTTCGGTTGATATTTTGCCTGAGCCCGATCTCGACAACTCTTTGAATCCTGCAGCAATCTGTTCCGGTGAGTCGATCGTTTCGGCAAACCCCGGATATTCATTGCGCGCCGATCCTTCATCTGTTGCGGCAACATCATTCATCATCCGCAGCATTAGCGCTCCTGGTCTGGTTGCCGGCCCTTCGAATTCAGGCACTGGTATCAATAAGACTTCAACAGCCATCAATAACGACAGCTGGGTGAATACATCGAACGCGCCGGTTGATGTCACTTATGTGATCGCTCCGGTAACTGCAGGTTGCGTTGGTCTCGACGAGAACGTGGTAGTTCGCGTGAATCCTTCGCCTGCCGTGAAAGATGGCCTTGACCGTATCGTTTGTAACGACACACAATCGGGCATCGTGCTTCAGGATAATGCGCCTACGAGTGTTGGTGCAGATCGTTACGACATCATTAGTGTTAAGGTGGGAGCAACCGCTATCACACCCGGCGGCCCTGCCGTTGGTGGCCTTACAGCCAACGCAGCCAACGCTCCTCTTGGTGTTACCACTGATATCAACAGGATCAGAAATGATCGTTATGTCAATAGCACGAACGACCGCGTGGTTGTAAGTTATTCTGTAGTAGCCATCTCGCCGGTTGGTCTTAACAGCTGCCGTGGCCCTGCGAAGGTGATAACATTGACAGTCGAACCGCAGATCGTTTCTGCTTCGGTAACGACGACACCTGTGATCTGCAGCGGTCAGGCAATTGACATTACGTTTGCGTCGCCTACATATAGTGGTGCACCCACCGATCCGGTGGTAACATTCAGCTACGCTACATTGCCTTCGAGCATCAGTGGAGCAACGGTGGGAAACAACCTTTCGGAAGGAGCGAAGATCACGGATGTTCTGGTGAACACCACGAATGCGCCGATCACCGTTACCTATCGCATCACACCCCGCGCTTCGAGCGCAAGTAACGGAGTAGGTTGCTCCGGCAACTTCCAGGATATCGCCGTGCGGGTTGAACCGAAGCCAACTATTCTGCCACTTGCCAGCAAGACTGTCTGCGAGAATACACCTGTTGGACTTTTGTTGAAGTCGAACACCACACCGACTACCGGCAGCATCAAGATCTTCGTAACGTCGACTCCTGATCCGGAGATCACCGGCGCATCGAATAATACTTTGGTTGCCAACAACACTACGCTGGGTGACATTCTTGTGAACTCTGCCTCCACGACGAAGTTTGTGACCTATCATCTTGAAGTAAGGAATGTGGATGGAGGGAACGCCACCATCTGTACATCGGCTGCACCGATCGATGTTGTGGTTGGGGTTTCACCGACACCGGTGTTCGCACCGATTGCCAATTTCGCGATATGCAGCGGCGAGTCATTTACGCCGAAAGTGATCAACACAGATACTGAATTGGCGTCGCCGGGATCTACGCTTGTGACGTGGACGGTTGTGGCTGGCCCGGAAAACGCCAACGTATCGGGTGAATCGAACGGAGCTGGTAACTCTTTCTCGCAGGTGTTGTTTAACACTACCAGTAACAAGCACACGATCGCCTATACGTTGAACGCTACGAACATCAGCAACACACCTTCTTGTGCCGCTACTCCGATACCACTGACGGTGACGGTTTATCCTAATCCCAAGGTTGTTGGATTGCCCACATCGGCGAACGTTTGTAACAATGGAACATTGAGCCCGAATCCCTATACGATACAGGCATCTACTGTCCCTGCACTCGGTACCACCTTCGACTGGGTTGTTGACAACGGAGGCAACGCCGATCTTCCTTCTATAGCCAGTGCAGCAAACCAGACGCAGATCAATCAGACATTCGTAAACAACGGATCGTTCCTCGGAACACAGCAGTACACAATCACTGCACACCTTACCATACCTGCGATCGACAATCCGGTTAGTGAGCCGGGTATCGACAACGTTTGTACAGCGCAGACAGATGCTGTGATGGTAGTGAATGTTGCTCCGCAGGTCAGTGCAGACATATATGGCTTCGACATCAATGGTGTTCAGGCAACGGATCTCTACCTCTGTAAGGGAGCGAAGCAATTCGTATACATGGATCCTACCGGCTTACCGCTAATGACGATCGACTACGAAGAGAACGGAACACCGAAACAGCTTACCAAACTTGGCGGCCTTAGTGTTCTTCAGGTGAGCCCGGCGGCTACCAGTACTTACAAGCTTACAAAGATCACCGACAAGTTTGGTTGTTCGGTAATGCCAAATAAGACTGTAACCGTGCACGTTGACGAGGTTGATAACAACTTCAGCATCGTAGGACCGGATATTAATTGTAGTCCATTCCCCGTGACATTCAAGCACAACCAGGTTGCAGGTACCAGCTATACCTGGAAGTGGCTCGACGGTCCCGACAGCACGACTTATCAGGCTGCGGCAAGTGTTTCCGGCAAACTGATCAAACACACGTACATGAATCCTTCGCCCGGGGCCACCACGAAATTCAGAGCTTCGCTGGACGCATTCCTCGATACAACCAAGTACCTCGCGGGTTGCCGGAAGAAGCCGGTTGTTGTCGAAGTGAAAGTATATCCTACCGTAGCGCCAGCAGTATTCGCCGACAGAGACGTGATCTGTAGCGACGACCAGGTGGCATTCACCAACTCAACACAGGGTGCCACAAGTCACCGTTGGTTCTATCGCGTAAGCGGATCGGCAACAGAGCTCGATGTGAAGACAACTTCTATCGTAACCTTCAAGATCCCGAATACATCCACTTCGAATCCTTTGGTTTACGAAGTGGTCTATCAATCGTCCAACGGACACTGCCCCGCACCGGACGTAGTAACACCGATCACCGTATATCGCGGTGTTGATGCACACTTCAGTCACACTGCTCCGACATTGTTTGTGGGTGGTCATTCTACTATGACACTCACGAACGACTCCGCACCGGTAGACGGAGCCGCATTCAGATACGACTGGTCATTTGGCCTGGATGCTCATCCTGAAACTGCCAGCAGTGTCGGTCCGGCATTTAACCTGGATTACACTACACCAGGCCCGAAGGAGTTGACATTAACGGCAACAAACATTCTTGCCGAGACTGCTGGTCTGAGCTGCTTCGACGAATACAAAGAGACGATCAATATTGCAGTGCCTCCTTTGATCGCCGACTTCGTTGTGGTTCCGCTCCAGGCCTGCTTCCCGACAGATATTACAGTGACGGAAAACCATGCTACGGGTGATACTTTTGAATGGCGTGTACTCGACGCTGCCGGTACAGCCGCACAGTCGAATGCCGATCTTCCAGTATTCAAGATCCCGGCTCCTGGTAAATACACCGTCGAATTGACGACATCCAATTCGTTCACCGGCGATCAGAAGACTGTAACGAAGGATGTGATCGTTTACGATCTGCCCATGGCTTCGTTCGACTTCCGTCCGGGTGTTGTTTATGTGCCGGATACAGAAATGTTGACTTATAACTTCTCGGATGGCGCAACAGGATACGTGTGGGATTTCGGCGACGGTACGACCAGCGACGAAAAGGAACCCAAACACACTTATAAGATCGAAGGTGTTTACGACATCACGCTGATTGCTCAGAATGACCACGGTGGAGGAATAGTTTGCGTGGATACATTGTCGCGCAAGATCACTGCGAAGCAAGGCGGCGTGACCCGCGTGCCCAACGCGTTCACACCTAACCCGGGCGGACCATCAACAAGTACAGGTGGCAATCCTGCAGCCAACTCGTTCAACGACGTGTTCCTGCCGCAGGTGAAAGGCGCCGAAGAATTCAATATGCAGGTATTCGATCGTTGGGGTAACCTGATATTCGAAAGCAATAACTCAAACGTCGGCTGGGACGGTTATGACAAGAATGGCAAGCTGCTGCCCGCCGGTGTGTACGTGTATAAACTCACGTTGCGATTGTCCGATGGACAGCGAACCACACAAGTGGGCGACATAACAATGATCAGGTAACAATGGCTATCTTAAGGGAAGCATGAGGAGACTTTTACTTTTTGCGATTCTGGCTCTGCTGGGTACCGAAGCGTTTGCACAGGACCCTCAGTTCTCACAGTATTACCAGGCGCCCCTGTATCTAAATCCCGGCTTCACGGGAATCACACCGCAGCAAAGATTCGTTCTGAACGAACGCGTGCAATGGCCTAATCTTCCCCAGGCGTTTGTAACAACAGCTGCCAGCTACGACATCTGGGTCGATGAACTGAAGAGTGGTTTCGGCATCATGGCCACCACCGACAAAATGGGGTCGGCAGGATGGAGGACATCCACCGCTGCGTTGTTGTACAGCTACAAAGTTCGTATCAGCGATAAGATCGTTTTCTCGCCCGGTCTTCAATTCGGTTATGGGATCAATGGTTTGGATCGTACGAAGCTGCGCCTCGGCGACGGTCTCGAGTTCAACGGTCAGTCACTCGACCCCGACGTGAACCGGTTGGGCAATCAACAATACTTCGACTTCAGTTCCGGATTCGTTTTTTATAGTCGCACGTTATGGATAGGTGCTTCGTTCAATCATATGAACAGGCCAAACCTATCGATCCTGAACAGCACTTCCCGTTTGCCGATGAAGACCACCATTCACGGTGGCGCGAGAATTCCGTTGTACAATGGACCCCGTACCGTCGGTAAAGTATCGTACATCACGCCGTCGTTCATTTACAGGATACAAGGTCCCATTACACAGCTGGATCTTGGTGTGAACTATCACATCGATCCTGTATCGATCGGTGTGTGGTATCGCGGTAAGCCCTTCCAGGAGAACGTGATCGGTACCATCAACCAGGATGCATTGATCTTCACGATGGGCTTATACCTGAAGAACCTGAATATTGGATACAGCTACGACTTCAACGTGTCGGCGTTGTCGACATCGGCAGGCGGAGCTCATGAGATCAGTCTCGTTTACGAATTTGTTGCAAAGCCTATTGCCCGCCAGGTGAAGAAGCACAACAAACTGATCCCTTGCCCTACGTTCCATCAGAAGCCGAACTTCTGGAAGTAGATTCTCACGCCGCTTCTGCTGTCGTTGCGGGGGAAAACACTGAATGTGTACCTTTGGGGTTTGAACAAGCCCTTTAGATGAACTTCGCCCGAGATCTCGAAAAAAATTCCATTTTTAAAACTGTAGCTGATGTATCACAAAACATTGGTTATCAGTCATTTATTGTGGGTGGTTTCGTCCGTGACCTGATCCTCAGGAGACCTTCGAAGGACATAGATTTTGTTTGCGTCGGCAGCGGTATAGAGCTCGCCGAGGCCGTGGCGAAGCGCCTGGGCAACGTGCAGGCAACCGTGTTCAAGAACTTTGGGACCGCCATGATCCCTTATGGTGATGCCGATCTCGAATTTGTGGGAGCCCGGAAAGAATCTTACCGGAGCGATTCGCGCAAGCCCATTGTTGAAGATGGCACACTGGAGGATGATCAATTGCGTCGCGACTTCACGATCAACGCGATGGCGATCAGTCTCAACAAAGAAAACTATGGGGCACTGATCGATCCCTTCGACGGCATAGGACATCTTCGCAAGAAGATGCTGAAGACGCCGCTTGATCCTTCAATCACTTTTTCGGATGATCCTCTTCGAATGATGAGGGCAGTACGATTTGCATCACAGCTCAACTTCGATATCGAAGCGGGAACTTTCGATGCTATCATAAAAAATGGAGAGCGGTTGAAGATCGTTTCGATGGAGCGGATCATGGAGGAACTGAATAAGATCATTCTGTCGCCAGTGCCTTCCTATGGTTTCAAATTATTGTTCCATAGCGGACTGCTGAAACATTTCTTTCCCGAATTGATAGCCCTTCATGGCGTGGAGTATGTCGACAACCATGCGCATAAGGACAACTTCTTCCATACGTTGCAGGTGCTCGACAATGTAGGGAAGATGTCGGATGATCTTTGGCTGAGATGGGCCGCCATACTTCATGATATCGCGAAGCCTGCTACTAAACGATTTGAGCCGGGCCATGGATGGACATTTCATGGTCACGAAGATCGTGGTGCCCGGATGGTCCCAGGTATCTTCCGCAGATTCAAGTTGCCCATGGGGCCGCAGATGGTCTATGTGCAGAAACTGGTGAAGCTTCACCTCAGACCAATCTCATTGGTGCATGAAGTAACGGATTCGGCGGTGAGAAGACTGTTGTTCGAAGCAGGAGAGGACATCGATGGTTTGATGAAGTTGTGTCGCGCCGACATTACCTCGAAGAACAACGACAAGGTGTCGAAGTACCTCAGGAATTTTGACCTGGTGGAGAAGAAGATGATCGAAGTAGAAGAGAAGGATCGCGTTAGGAACTTCCAGCCGCCCGTTTCCGGCGACGAGATCATCAAATGGCTGTCGCTCACGCCAGGGCCGATCGTGGGGGAGATCAAAGAACAAATAAAAGATGCTATTTTGGATGGTGTGATCAGAAACGACCGCGAAGAAGCGATCCAGTATATGATCCACATCGCGCAGGAAAAAGGAATACCCGTAAGTCAATTAAATCTAAACCAATAGACATGCGTTTTATAGTGATTTTAATGTTGCTCGTCAGCACTGCAGCTTTCGCCCAGAAAAAGAAAAAAGGAAAGGAAGAGCCCGCGCAACAACCCGCGGCAACGCAACAACAGGCACCCGCACAACAACAACAACCTGCTCCTCAGCAACAAGCACAGCCTCAGCCGCAGGATACTGTACCCAATGCATCCCAGATCCTTACGGAGCACTACCTCCGAAAGTATGCCACTGCGGAGCGATGGAACGACACAGACCTGATGAAGAGCGCATTGCTGGATATCATCGTCGAGAATCCCGGTTACGATTCATTGATCGCTGAGTTGGGATACTTCTATTATTCAGAACAGAAGTATGCGTCGTCGTTGTTAATCGCGCAGGATCTGCTGAGACGCCAGCCTAAGAACATCGACTATCTGCAGATGGCAGCAACGTCTGCCCAGCAACTTGGCGCGGGAGAAAAGGCATTGGAGCACTATGAGTCATTATACCTGATCAATAGCGACATCAGAACGCTGTACCAGGTGGCTTTCATTCAGTACCAATTGAAGCGTTATGCCGAATGTGCCACCAGTATTGACATCATTTTGAGTAAGCCGGAACTCGCCAAAGAAACTGCAACTTTTCAGGATGCAAAGGGCGCTCAGAAAGCATATCCGATGAAGGTATCAGTATTGAATCTGAGAGGTCTCCTGTTGCTTGATCAAAATGATAAGGCTGGCGCGAAAAAGGCATTCACCGAGGCTCTTGCAATTTCCCCCGATTTCATGCTCGCCAAGGCGAACCTGGAAAAGACAAAATAACCTTGCTGGAATGCAACCCCTCACCGGTTTGCTTGTCATTAACCAATAGTAGAATTGTGACTTGTCGGCCGATGCTGTAAATATTCATGAGGACCTGATCCAGCGATGCCGCCAGGGTGACCAGGGGGCCCATTTTAAGCTGTACCAGTTGTACAAAAGAAGTATGTACAACGTTGGTTACAGGATCGTGAATAACGAGGAGGAAGCCGAAGATGTGCTCCAGGAGGCTTTTATAAGCGCATTCAGGAACCTGGCTTATTACCGGGGCGACGCGACCTTCGGAGCATGGCTTAAACGGATCGTTGTCAATAAGGCTATTAACTATCTTAAAAAGAGACAGTTAGAACGTCTGCCGGACGACGAGCGGTGGGATGTTAAGGAGGAAGAACCCGTAGACGACCTCGACCATTTTCCCTATTCGGTATCCCAGGTGCGGGATGCCATTGGGAGGCTGCCGGATGGCTACAGGGCCGTGCTCTCGCTCTACCTGTTGGAGGGCTACGACCACAGCGAGATCGGTGAGATCCTCGGCATTTCGGAGTCGACATCGAAATCGCAGTTCAACAGGTCGAAGAAGAAATTGAAAGAACTACTCGAAGGAAAGCAGATATGAAAGCAGATAACGAAGACAAGCTGGAGAGATTCATTAAAGAACATCGGGAGGAGTTTGATGACAGGGAACCCTCTGATCGGGTGTGGAAAAACATTGAACGGAAAAGAACAACGATTATCAGCGCATTGTCGGTTTGGCGTGCTGCTGCCGTGATCTTCTTTGGTTTGTCGCTGTACCTGTTCGTTGCGAACCGGCCTGAATCCAGGAAGGAGATCGCTAACGAATTAAAGGATATCGAGATGTTCTATGGGGATCAAATTGCAGAGAAGGTTGCATTGATCGATAAACTCGACGGATACAATGACGATCAGTTCAGCCAGGATGTAAAGAAACTCGATGCGATGTATGAAGTCCTGAGAGAAGAGATGAAGACGAGTCCGAGCGCTAAAGTGAAAGACGCGCTGATATTAAATATGCTGATCAGGATCGACCTGCTCAACCAGCAAATACAAAAGTTGGAAGATCATCGTAAGGCCGGGGAAGATCAGAAAGAGATCTAGAAGTCTTCTGTAGTTAGCTCGAACTTCTCTACGTTCGAGTCGAGGACCTTTCCGTTTTCACATTTCAGAACCCTGTAGGGAAACTTGCGGATGAGTCCGTAGCTGTGTGTTGCCATGAGCACGGCGGTACCACTCTTGTTGATCTGCTGGAATAGTTTCATGATGCCGATAGCAACTTCGGGATCGAGATTACCGGTAGGTTCGTCGGCGAAAAGGATGAATGGCTCGTTGAGAAGCGCGCGCGCAATAACGACGCGTTGTTGTTCGCCACCTGAAAGTTGATGGGGCATCTTCTTTTCTATCGAGCCGAGCCCCACCTGCATCAGTACTTCCACCATCCGTGCTTTCATTTTTGCGTTGTCGCCCCAGCCGGTGGCTTTCATCACGAACATCAGGTTTTCGGCGACGGTACGGTCGGGAAACAACTGAAAGTCCTGGAAGATGATGCCGATCTTACGACGCAGCATGGGTACCTGGTTGCTCCTGATATTGGTAATGTTGAAACCAGCGACGTTGATATCGCCCTGACGCAATGGAAGGTCGGCGTATAAAGTCTTGAGCAGCGATGATTTACCCGATCCCGTTCTGCCTACGATGAAGACGAACTCGCCTTTATCGATATTGAAAGAAACATTCGTGAGGACGGTGTTATTGTCCTGAAGAATTGAAGCTTCCCTGATGGCGACAACGGGATCGGATGAAAACATCAATTAGCCGTTAGCTTTTTTGTGATCGGCAAGGAACTTAGCAAGACCGGCGTCGGTCAGCGGATGGTTCAATAGATCGGTGATCACTTTGAGGGGACATGTTACAACATCGGCGCCGATCTCTGCGCACTTGATGAGGTGCATGGTGTGACGAACGCTGGCTGCGAGGATCTCTGTTCCGTAGCCATAGTTGTCGTAGATGCGACGGATGAGTGCGATGAGTTCGATGCCGTCCTGGCTGATATCGTCGAGGCGACCAATGAAAGGAGAGAGGTAGCTGGCGCCTGCTTTGGCGGCAAGGATGGCCTGGCCAGCCGAGAACACCAGGGTGCAATTGGTACGAATACCTTCGCTGCTGAATTTCTTGATGGCCTTAACGCCGTCTTTTATCATTGGAACTTTGACAACGATCTTGTCGTCGATCTTGGCAAGTTCTTTTCCTTCTTTGATGATATTGTCGAAGTCGGTAGCGATCACTTCTGCCGACACGTTATTGTCGACGATGTCGCAGATGGCTTTGTAGTGTGCTTTTACTTTTTCGGCTCCGGCGATACCTTCCTTTGCCATGAGCGAAGGGTTGGTTGTAACGCCGTCGAGGACGCCGAGGTCGTGGGCTTCTTTGATCTCTTTGAGGTTGGCTGTGTCAATGAAAAACTTCATCGTGGATGATTAATGTGATTTTGCGATAAAGATAAGAATCAAACTATTAATTATTACTTTTGCACCCTGGCAAGTCGGCACGACCAGCTCCTGCTGAACTCCCCCAGGACCGGAAGGTAGCAAGGGTAGGCGGTTGTAGCGGTGCGATGTTCGGCTTGCCTCTTTTTTTTATACGAGGCCGTTGAGATATAAATTGAATTCGAGGGGATTGCACGGCTCGTAACCTTGTTCCGGAAAGCTTTTTTCGTAGTCGGAAGGCACCTCAAACTCTTCGCTCTCCGGTTCTCCTTCGGCGGGTACAACGATTTCGATGCCCGTCATATGAATAGGATTGACCTTTAGCAGGCTCTTGCCCTCTTTGTCTTCCTTGCGGAAATACAGGTGTACGATGTTGTTGGTCTTGGCCATTGGACCTGCCTTCGTTCTTTTCGGCGGGCGCTGCAAATTTCCACTACAATTTGGTATTTTGAAACCCCGTTGCTATTATTGCCCTCTCAATTTTAAATGAATGGGAAGAGGAGATAAAAAATCCAAAAAAGGAAAGCGTTCGAAAGGTTCTTACGGCGTTTCAAGAAACCGTAAGGCGATCAAAGCAAGGTTGAAAAGAGCTTCTTCGAAGAAGACAGCATCAGATTCAACGCCTTCGAAGCCTCGCCGGGTAGTTAAGAAAAAAGCCGAAGCATAAGATATTAATGGTCAACAATTATAACATAGCATGGTGGTGGCACGGTTCTAAACAGGATCGGCACGCAGCTATTGTTTAATTGTTAAACAACAGGAATTTCAAAAGCCTGCTCCGATCCAAAGGGGCAGGCTTTTTTATTTTCACGGAATGCAAGAAAAACACGAGACATTGAATGAAATACAAACTACAAACCCGTCATAAGAAGCTGTTGGCGGATACGCTCACACCGGTGAACATCTACCTGAAGCTTCGCGATGTTTTCGCCGGAAGCATATTGCTGGAGAGCTCGGATTACCACGGACATGAGAACAGCCTCTCCTTGATCTGTTGCGACCCGCTGGCATCATTCGTTGTACAAGGCGATAAAGTAGAGCGGTCGTTTCCCGACGGATCTGTGATCACGGAAAATGTTTCTGAATTGACGGATCAGTTTGAAACGTTCAGGAATTCGTTCGAAGCAGACAGTACGGTTTCAAGCAAATATGTGAGCAACGGCCTGTTCGGTTACATCTCTTACGATACCGTTCGGTTTTTCGAAGATGTGAAGATCGCAAAACGCGAAGACCTCATCCCAGACATGGTGTATAAACTGTACCGTTACGTTATCGTTGTCGACCACTTTTCGAACGAGCTCAGCCTTTTCGAGAATAACTTCGGGAACGGCCAAGGCATTGGTCTTCCGAAACTCGAGCAGATCATATTCAGCAACCGCTTTGCAACGTATCCTTTTAAAAGAAATGGGGAAGAGACATCCAACTTCACCAACGGTGAGTTTCTGAATGTGATCAATAAAGGAAAAGAACATTGCTATCGTGGTGATGTTTTTCAGATCGTATTGTCACGCCGCTTCGAATGTCGTTTCAAAGGCGATGAGTTCAATGTGTATCGCGCGCTGCGTTCGGTGAATCCTTCTCCGTACCTGTTCTACTTCGATTACGGGAACTACAAACTGATCGGCTCGTCGCCGGAAGCACAGTTGCAGGTGAAAGGTGGACACGCCAATATCTATCCGATAGCCGGAACATTCCGCCGGTCGGGCAATGACCAGGAAGATCAACTGATAGCGGAGAAGCTCATGGCCGACGAAAAAGAAAATGCTGAGCACGTAATGCTGGTCGACCTTGCCCGCAACGACATGAGCCGGAATGCTTCGGATGTGAAAGTGGAGGTGTTCAAGGAAATTCAATTTTACTCGCATGTGATCCACCTGGTCTCGAAGGTTACCGGCAAGGTGAATAAAGATTCATCGGTAGTGCACATGGCTGCCGATACATTCCCGGCTGGAACGTTATCAGGAGCTCCGAAGCATATGGCGATGACGTTGATCGAACGCTACGAAAACGTGAACCGGGGCTACTATGGCGGTGCGATCGGATTCATCGGCTTCGACGGAAGCTTTAATCATGCGATCATGATAAGGACATTCCTGAGTCACGAGAACAAACTCACTTACCAGGCGGGCGCCGGCGTTGTGGCGAAGTCGGAGGCGGCGAGCGAATTACAAGAAGTTAATAACAAACTGGCTGCTCTGAGAACGGCCGTAGAACTGGCGGAAAAGATATGAACATACTGGTACTCGACAATTACGATTCATTTACCTACAACCTGGTGCACATTCTCCGTGAGCTTGGCCATACACCGGATGTATATCGAAATGACAAGATCTCTCTCGAAGACGTGAAGAGGTACGACAAGATCATGCTCTCGCCCGGTCCGGGAATTCCCGACGAAGCGGGGATCATGAAATCCGTGATCCGTGAATACGGAAAGTCAAAAAGTATTCTCGGGATCTGCCTGGGTCACCAGGGTATCGGCGAGGTTTTCGGGGCAACGTTGTTCAATATACCCAAGGTACTTCACGGCGTGACGTCGAAAGTGGAGATCGTCGATAAGGATGAATACTTATTTCATGGTGTGAAAAATAATTTCGATGCCACGCACTACCATTCATGGGCTGTAAAGCCGGGAACGATCCCGGCGTCGTTAAAAATAACGGCCATGAACGGAGAGGGACTTATCATGGGACTGAGGCATGTGGAATACGATGTGAAGGGCGTGCAGTTCCATCCTGAGTCCGTGATGACGATAGAGGGACCGAAGATAATTGCGAACTGGATAAAGAACTGATGTTATGAAACAAATACTGAATGAACTAATTGATCACCGTTCGTTGACACGTGAAACTGCACACCAGGTGCTGGTGGATCTGGCAAGCGGCAAATACAATCAAAGTCAGACGGTGGCATTCATGACGATCTACATGATGCGGACAATCACGATCGACGAACTGCAGGGCTTCCGGGATGCCATGCTCGAACTTTGTATACCGGCAAGGTTCGAAAAGCCGGTGATGGACGTTTGTGGCACGGGTGGCGATGGCAAGAATACATTCAACATCTCAACATTATCGTCGTTTGTTGTTGCTGCTGCGGGACAGCCCGTAGCCAAACACGGAAACTACGGTGTGTCGAGCGTGAGTGGCTCGTCGAACATACTGGAACATTTCGGTTATAAGTTCACCAACGACATAGGTGCGTTGAAACGGGATCTGGATGATGCGAACATTTGCTTCATGCATGCACCATTGTTTCACCCGGCGATGAAGAACGTTGGACCGATCCGGAAAGAATTGGGCGTGAAGACTTTCTTCAATATGCTGGGGCCGATGGTGAATCCCGCGTTCCCCACTAGGCAACTGGTTGGCGTGTTCAGCCTCGAGCTAGCTCGTCAATATGGATATCTGTACCAAAATACCGATAAGCAATTCCTGATACTTCATTCCCTGGAGGGCTACGATGAAGTTTCGTTGACAGGGCCATTCAAATATTTTTTTAATGAAGGGGAAAAGGTCGCAACACCGAAAGACCTCGGGCTGCCGCAATTGAAATACGAACAGATCAAAGGCGGTCAAACTGTAGAAGAATCAGCGAAGATCTTTATGACTATACTTGAAGGAAAAGGAACGAAGGAACAGAATGCTGTCGTAACGGCGAATGCAGCCATGGCGTTGTATGCGGCCGACAGGAGCAAGGGATTGTTGAACTGTGTAGCTCTTGCGAAGGAAGCGTTGGCTTCGGGAAAGGCATTGCAGGCGTTTAAAAAACTGATCCGATGAATATACTCGACGAGATCATTGCTCATAAGAAAAAGGAAGTTGAGGAGCGGAAGTCCCTTTACCCCGTGAAGCTTCTCGAGAAGAGCATTTATTTTCCTTCTCCAACAGTTTCTCTAAGGAAATACATTCAACGACCCGACAAGTCGGGCGTGATAGCGGAGATCAAACGAAAGTCGCCTTCGAAGGGCGTACTCAATAAGAATGTATCGATAGAAAGAACGTCTATTGGTTATATGCAAGCCGGTGCTTCGGCATTGTCGATACTGACGGACAATAAATTCTTTGGCGGCAGCAACGAAGACCTGACAATAGCGCGGAAGTTCAACTTTTGCCCGATACTTCGAAAAGACTTTACAATCGATGAATATCAGATCATCGAGGCGAAGTCGATCGGGGCGGATGCAATATTGTTGATCGCGGCGGCATTGGAGCCGAAGACAGCAGAAAAACTGGCGACGTTTGCACATTCGTTAGGACTAGAGGTACTGCTGGAAGTGCATGATGAGGCAGAGTTGAAACAATCGGAGGGTGTGGATGCCGACCTAGTTGGAGTGAACAACCGAAGCCTGAAGACCTTCGAAGTGAGTATAGATGTTTCGAAGCGATTGGCTCCGCTTATACCGTCGGGTAAGGTAAAAGTTTCGGAAAGTGGATTGTCGGATCCGGCAACGGTCGGTGAATTGGAGAAAGTCGGTTACGAAGGATTCCTGATCGGCGAGACCTTCATGAAGCAGGGAAGACCGGAAGAAGCGGCCATGGAATTTATTCGTCAGCTCAAATGATAAGACTCAAGATTTGCGGGATGAGAGATGCTGCCAACATTAAGGCTGTGGCGGAGCTACGTCCCGATTATATGGGTTTTATTTTTTATGAGAAGTCGCCAAGGTTTGTTGGAAAGCAATTCGTGATTCGTGACCTGGGATTGAATACAGTAGGTGTGTTTGTAAACGAGAGCACACAGAATATTCTGGAGAAGGGTGTTAGGACCGTTCAGCTTCATGGCGATGAGAGTCCCTTCGAGGTTGACGAGCTGAAAGAGAATGGACTTACCATTATCAAAGCATTCTCTATCGATGATAACTTTGATTTCGAACGAACAAAAAAGTACAATGCCGATTACTTCCTGTTCGATACCAAAGGAAAATATTATGGTGGAAATGCGAAGGTGTTCAACTGGGATAAATTGAAAGAATACGATCAAAAGATCCCGTTCTTTTTGAGCGGAGGTTTGAATGCGGATAATCTGAAAGATCTCCATAAGTTAAAAGGCATGAATCTTCACGCGATAGATCTGAACAGCGGCGTTGAAGATGCACCTGGTATGAAAAACATTGAAAAAATAAAAACTGTAATGTCATGTTTGAAGTAGACGAAAACGGTTACTACGGCAGGTTTGGCGGGGCCTACGTTCCCGAGATGCTTTATCCGAATGTGGAACAGCTCCGAACGAATTATCTCGACATCATCAACAGCGATGATTTCAAAAAAGAGTTCGTTTACCTGCTCGAAAAATATGCAGGTCGTCCCACACCATTGTTCTACGCGAGCCGGCTTTCGGAAAAGTATAATACGAAAGTGTATTTGAAGCGCGAAGACCTTTGTCATACCGGCGCCCACAAGATCAACAACACCATAGGGCAGATCCTGTTGGCACGACGTCTCGGGAAAACCAAGATCATCGCTGAGACCGGTGCCGGTCAACACGGAGTGGCCACGGCAAGCGTGTGCGCTCTGATGAACATGGAGTGCGTGGTGTATATGGGCAAGGTCGATATCGAACGACAAAGTCCCAACGTGGAGCGCATGAGAATACTTGGTGCGCAGGTGGTGCCGGCACTCAGTGGCAACATGACCTTGAAAGACGCAACAAACGAGGCAATGCGTCACTGGATCAACAATCCGACGGATACGCATTACATCATCGGTTCCGTTGTGGGACCGCATCCATATCCCGATATGGTCACACGCTTCCAATCGGTGATCAGTGCCGAGATGAAGAAGCAGCTGACGGAAGCAACTGGCAATCCATTTCCCGATTACGTGATCGCTTGTGTGGGTGGCGGAAGCAACGCGGCCGGCGCGTTCTATCACTTTCTCGACAGCGAACATGTGAACCTTATCGGAGTCGAAGCTGCAGGCAAGGGTGTTGATTCCGGCGAGTCGGCTGCAACATTGGCGCTTGGTAAACCGGGCGTCTTACATGGCAGCAAAACATTTTTGATGCAAACTGAAGATGGCCAGGTGATCGAGCCTTACTCGATCTCTGCAGGATTGGATTACCCGGGCATCGGTCCGCTGCATGCACACTTGTTCGATGTGGGACGCGTACGGTTTATAAGTGCCACCGACGATGAAGCAATGACTGCCGGAATCGAGTTGGCGAAACTCGAAGGTATCATTCCCGCTATCGAATCGGCCCATGCGCTGGCAGCATTGAAAAAACTGGAATTGGACAGCGACGATGTCGTTGTTGTGAACGTGTCCGGAAGGGGAGACAAGGATCTCGAAACTTATATTAAATGGGGCAAGTATTAATATGAAAAACAGACTGCAAGAATTATTCGAAGCCAGCAAGAAGCCGTTGCTCTCGGTGTTTTATACGGCTGGTTTTCCCAAGCTCGACGATACGATGGTTGTCGCGACAAGTCTCGACAAAGCGGGCGCTGATCTGATCGAGATCGGTATTCCGTTCTCCGATCCGGTCGCAGATGGTTCCACGATCCAGCAAAGCAACAAGGTCGCCCTCGACAACGGCATTACGTTGCAGCAGATACTCAAGCAGGTGAAGGAGATCCGCAAAGGCGTGAAGTTGCCGATCATACTGATGGGCTATCTGAATCCTGTGATGCAATACGGTGTCGAGAAGTTTGCGAAAGATGCCGCCGCGGCCGGTGTAGACGGAGTGATATTGCCCGACATGCCGCTGTTCGAATACGAGAAAGAATACAGGCGCGTATTCGACGAAGCCGGGTTATTGTTGACGTTCCTCATTTCACCGACAACATCCGATGATCGCATCCGCCAGATCGACCGGATCTCGAATGGTTTCATTTACGCTGTGTCCGCTTCGAGTACCACTGGAGCGAAGAAGGGGTTTGCACCGGAACAAATACAGTACTTCGACCGGCTGAAAAAAATGAAACTGCGAAATCCTTTCCTGATCGGATTCGGGATATCAAACCGGGAAACCTTTTCACAAGCGTCGGAATACGGAGCAGGAGCCATCGTTGGCAGCGCGTTCGTAAGCATGCTTAAAGACTCAAAGGATATTGACAAGGATGTACATCAATTTGTAGCATCCCTCAAGTCATGAGCGAACGCCTCATAACTCACAACGCACCTTCATAACTTTTTCATGATCATACAACTGGAAAGAAACATCACCGAGGCTGACAAGACTTCGATCGCCGACAAGATGCGGTCGCTCGACTTCAAGGCCACAGAAGTAAAGACACAACACGGAACCTACCTGGTGGGTATCGGAAAGAAGGAATTCGACCTTCGTCAGGTGGGCCACATGAAGGGCATTGCTGATATTCATCGCGTATCGGATGACTACAAACTGGTTTCAAGAAAATGGAAGGTTGGACGAAGCAGTGTCGATCTCGGTGATGACGTGAAGATCGGCGATGGCACACTGAGTATCATGGCGGGTCCGTGTTCTATTGAAACCGAAGAGCAGGTGAAGGCAACCATCGACCATCTTGTAAAAAATAATGTGAAGATCATGCGTGGTGGCGTGTTCAAACCGCGCAGTTCGCCATATGCTTTCCGTGGTCTCGGTGTGGATGGGTTGAAAATGTGGTACGACCTCGCGAAAAAGTCGGGTATCAAGATCATCAGCGAGGTAATGCAGGTGAGCCAGATCGCCGACATGTACCCGTATGTCGATGTATTCCAGGTGGGAGCGAGGAATACTCAGAACTTCAATCTTTTGGATGAACTTGGTAGAGTCGATAAACCGGTGATGATCAAGCGCGGTATTTCAGGCACCATTGAAGAGTTGTTGTACTCGGCGGAGTATGTGTTTGCCGCAGGCAATGAAAAGCTGATGTTGTGTGAGCGCGGCATCCGTACTTATGAACGAGCCAGCCGCAACACGCTGGACGTGAATGCCATTCCCATATTGAAAGACAAGACGCACCTGCCGGTGATCGCCGATCCTTCACACGGCATTGGTATTCGCGAGTTCGTGGAGCCCGTTGCGTTGGCGGTTGTCATGGCCGGCGCCGACGGCATCATTTACGAAACGCATGAAAAACCCGAAGAAGCGTTCAGCGACGGGGCACAAACTCTTAATTTTACCGAATCGTCCCGGTTGATCAGCCGGATGAGAAAGGCTGACGAACTTAAACAGAATTTCTGATGAAGGTTTACGGTATCAAGAATTGTAACACAGTTAAATCCGCTCTCGACTGGCTGAAGAAGAACAAGATCGACTTCGAATTTCATGATTATAAAAGTCAAGGGATCACCCCCGCGAAACTTAAAGAATGGACATCGCAGGTAGGATGGGAGAGCCTGGTCAATAAACGCGGAACGACCTGGCGACAGCTGGATGAAGCAACTCAAAGCAAAGTCACCAACGAAAAGGCAGCAATCGACCTCATGAAAGAAAAAACCAGCGTCATCAAGAGACCCTTGATCGAAGACAATGGTAAGATCATGACCCTGGGCTTCGACGAAGCCGAGTATAAACGGATATTTGTTTGAGACAGATACTCGAGAATATCTCAAAACACATCGACCTCACGAACGGCGAGGCAGAATACTTCATCTCCCTTCTCAAACAGCGAACGCTCGCCAGGAGGGAATTTCTATTGCACTCCGGCGACATCGCCCGGCATGAGACCTTTGTTGTTAAGGGACTTCTTCGTGCCTACACAGTAAACGATTCAGGCTACGAACATGTAGTGATGTTTGCCAGCGAGGGCTGGTGGATCTCGGATCTGTATAGTTTTCTCACGCAGACACCCGGCTCTCAGAACATCGACGCGCTGGAAGAAACGGAAGTGCTCCAGATAGAAAAGACGGACCTCGAAAAACTGTATCTCAGGATCCCGAAGTTCGACCGCTTCTTCAGGATATTGCTGCAGAATGCTTTTGTTGCCAATCAACAACGTATCCTCGCAGCCATCAGCCAGTCTGCCGAAGAACAATACCTGGCATTCATCAAAAAATATCCGTCGCTGGAACAACGGGTTCCGCTGCACCAGGTAGCTTCTTACCTGGGGATTACACCTGAGACGGTAAGCAGGATCCGTCGAAGCATTGCCAAAAATGTTTCCTGACCACTGAGCTCCTTTCTTGATCTACATCAATGCACAGGATTCCTCGCACAGCGACTTTTGTCGCATGAATACGATACAACAAAAACTCAACGAGCTAAACCAAATGGTTTTGGCCGGTAAGTCTCTTGAAGCTTTCGAAAAATTTTATCATAACGATGTGCAAATGCAGGAGAACGAGAATGCTCCGACCATCGGTAAGGAAGCCAATCGCCAACGCGAGATTGAATTTTATTCAAACGTCACGGAGTTTCGCAGTGCCGAAGTGCAGGGTGTTGCCGTGGGTGAGAATATCAGTACGGTGATCTGGCACTATGATTACACTCACAGGCAGTGGGGCAAGCGCAACTACGCTCAGGTATCCGTACAACACTGGCGGGACGGTCTCATCGTCAAAGAGCAGTTCTTCTACGGTGGCTAAGATTTGAACCCTGAATGAAAGGGAAATGAACACCCTCATTTCCCATATGCTCCGTTCCTTGGAGCACCATGAAGAAAATGCACCTGTTAACAATCGTCATGTCATGCGTGATATGCCGTCTTTTTGGTCAGACGATCGATCTCCCTTTCACCGGGTCCGATCACCCATGGGAAATCACCAGCTTCAATTTCACCGACAAAAAGTGGGATGAGAATGGAAAGGATAGCCTCGCGGTCGTGACCTACATGAACAAGAAGAGTGTTCATCTGAAGGCCGGAACCGTTTTGTATACAAAGGGCCTCGATTTCAAAGACGGTTCAATCGAAGTCGACGTAAGTCTGCATGGCGCGCGAAATTTTCCGGGGATCGCCTTTCGCATGAAAGACCTGGACAATTGTGAGCATTTTTATATCGGTGCCCAGAAAGATGGATTCATAGAAGGATTCCCCTTCATGTTTGATACATGGCACCATCTGAAGATCGATGTCTATGGCCTCAAGGCAGACGTTTACATCGACGATATGCAAACGCCTCTTTATAAAATACCAGGCCTTAAAGGCGATTGGACCAGCGGAGACATCGCCTTATTCTCTGATGAGGCAGATATTCATTTTGCCAACGCGCGATACACGCCGCGAAAATGATCGGGTTACCCCAATACCTCCTTGATCTTCTGCGCAGCGTCTTTCAAAAGAATTGCAGAGAAGACTTTCAGTCCTGAGTCCTGGATGATCTTCGCGCCCTCTTCGGCATTTGTTCCCTGGAGGCGCACGATGATCGGAACGGGAATGTTCCCAACTTTCTTGTAGGCTTCAACAACGCCATTGGCAACACGGTCGCAACGAACGATACCGCCGAAGATGTTGATGAGGATCGCTTTTACATTGGGATCTTTCAGGATGATGCGGAAGCCGGCTTCTACCGTTTCGGCATTTGCTCCACCACCAACGTCGAGGAAGTTGGCGGGCTCGCCACCGGAAAGTTTAATGATGTCCATAGTAGCCATGGCGAGACCGGCACCATTCACCATACAGCCAACGTTACCGTCGAGCTTTACATAGTTGAGTCCGGACTTACCGGCTTCCACTTCGAGAGGTTCCTCTTCAGAGAAGTCGCGGAGTTCTTCGAGGTCTTTATGGCGATACAATGCGTTGTCGTCGAGATTAACTTTTCCGTCCACGGCGATCACTTTGTTGTCGGATGTTTTGAGAACAGGGTTGATCTCGAACATGGAAGCATCGATAGCCATGTAGGCAGTGAAGAGGGCGTTGATGAACTTAACACCTTCTTTGAAGGCGTTACCTTCCCAACCCAAAGCAAAGGCGATCTTACGAGCCTGGTAGGGCTGAAGGCCGATCGTTGGATCGATCCATTCTTTCACGATCTTCTCGGGTGTTGCAGCAGCAACCTCTTCGATGTTCATACCTCCTTCGGTCGACGCCATGATGACAGGCTTGCTGGTGGCGCGATCGAGCAGGATACTCATATAATATTCCTTAGGCTGATTTTCGCCGGGATAGTAGACGTCTTCGGCGATCAGGACCTTGTTCACCTTTTTACCGGCGGGACCCGTTTGATGCGTTACCAACGTACCACCGAGGATAGCTTTCGCCTTCGGCAACACTTCATCGAGACCTTTAGCAAGAACGACGCCGTTCGAATCGGTTTCTTTGACCTTTCCTTTACCACGACCACCTGCGTGGATCTGTGACTTTACCACAAACCATTTTGTACCAGTCTCAGCAGCAAGTTCCTTAGCGGCTGCATGTGCCTTTTCAGGTGTGTCGGCGACAATGCCACGTTGAATGGCGACGCCATATTTTCTTAAGATCTCTTTGGCCTGGTACTCGTGGATGTTCATGGAATGTGATGTTTGGAAGCAAGCTAGTTTTTTTAGTTCTTTATTTCAAATCTCTCACAGATTGCACGGATGTCACTGGTAATTTCTGTGACAGGGTATTAAAAGATAAAAATTGATGTTGAAGGCCACAGGTTTACACAAATCGTACGGTGCTCTCCAGGTATTAAAGGGTGTGAACCTAGAAGTAGCAGAGGGAGAAGTAGTTGCGATCATAGGCGCTTCGGGCGCCGGCAAGAGCACACTGCTGCATATGCTGGGAACTCTCGATACTCCCGACCAGGGAAGGGTGGAGATCAACGGTAAAGAGGTATTCGGACAGTCGTCGCGTGAACTGGCGGACTTCAGGAATAAGAATGTGGGGTTCGTGTTCCAGTTTCATAACCTGCTTCCCGAATTCACGACATTGGAGAACGTAATGATACCCGGTATGATAGCTCAGCAGGATAACAAAGCCCTCGCTTCGAAGGCCACCGGGTTGCTGGAAAGATTGGGACTGAAAGAACGTCTCACGCACAAACCCTCAGAGTTGTCGGGAGGTGAGCAACAACGTACTGCTGTTGCGAGAGCATTGATCAACTCGCCACGTCTTGTACTGGCCGATGAGCCCAGCGGTAATCTGGACTCAAAAAATGCTTCGGAGCTGCATCATCTTTTCCTTGAGCTCCGGAAAGAATTCAAACACACATTTGTGATCGTTACGCACAACATGGAGTTTGCCGGAATGGCAGATAGAAAGTTGGAGATGCGGGACGGACTGATCGTCGCCTAAATCGTACTTTCTAAATCGTACCTCGTATATCCTTAGATATGTCTCTTAGTATATCTCGACTGAGCTTTTGAACCATACTTGGTCATCTTGTTGGTATTGCCATAACTGGGGCAACCACCTTCGTATGTAGCACAGCTGGAAAGAATAAGTGCGGCGACAACTACAGATAAAAACTTTTTCATTGGGAGAGTTCTTTTGTTTTTTTCCTTTTGGATAGATCAAAAATAGTAGCCCCCGTTCGTCGGCATTTTATGTAGTCCGGCGGGAAAGAATGCGTGTAAGACTATTACCCCTTGATTCGGGAAAATTGAAAAAAACGAAGGAATGCGTGGTTAAACAGGGAAATCTTACACGTTTCTCTACATGCAAGCCCCAGCCTCAAGTAAAGGATTAGTGCGCGAGCACTTCCCGGTCGGTTTCCTCAACCGAGACACATCCGGTTTCATCAATCCCGGTGAGACGAACCTCTTTTAATTCATTGACCAGGAGCGGATCGTACTTCGCGGTGATCTTCACATAGTTCCCGGTAAATCCGAACATCATCCCGTTTTCGACGTCATTTTCGAAGAGTACGGTAGCCTCGGTACCGATATTCCTTTCGTAGAATGACCGGCGTTTCTTGTCGGAAAGGCTGTGTAGCATTTTGGAACGGTCGGCCCTGACGGACGGAGCAACAACATCGCTCATCGTGGCGGCAAGGGTATTCTGCCGTTCTGAATACGTGAATACGTGCAGGTAGGAAATATCGAGTTCGTTCAGGAAATGATAGGTTTCCAGGAAATATTCGTCGGTTTCGCCGGGGAAGCCCACGATCACATCAACGCCGATACAACAATGTGGCATCAGTTCGCGGATCTTCTCCACGCGGCTCACGTAGAGTTCCCGCTGATATCTTCTGCGCATCAGCTTCAGGATGGCATTGGAGCCCGATTGGAGCGGAATGTGAAAATGAGGAACAAATTTCTTCGAAGCCGCAACGAATTCAATGATCTCGTCGGTCAAAAGGTTTGGTTCGATCGAAGAGATCCTGAAACGCGATATACCTTCCACTTCATCGAGGGCGCGAATGAGATCAATGAATTTCTCTTTTCTTACGCCATCCTGGAGACCGAAGTCACCGGTGTTCTTTCCAGCACAGTGGGATCCGAAGCTTGGAATTCACGTGACTTGAAGTCGCGGC
>JADMIO011721413.1_pt1 | contig 75055 bp, 71 predicted proteins | sample 8958161 | NCBI WGS metagenome assembly JADMIO01 (sample SAMN16585339, study PRJNA669376) | soil metagenome | isolation source: Crop rotation soil | place: USA: Cullars Rotation, Alabama | collected 2011 | reverse complement strand
ACAACTTGTCCACGTGGAATTCTAAGCTTAGGATCCCAATGTGCTGGAAAGAGATCGGGAAGGTCCCCGCGTATCGAATCGAGGTTGGCGAGAAAGTCCTGCGCGCCGAAACGATCCGCGGTCACGAGGGCCTTCACGCGAGTGCGCTTCAGGATGTACGCAACTTCCTTCGGCCCGTAGAAGTGGACGATCGGCACCACCACCGCACCCAGGTACGCGATCGCGTAGAACGTCGCCGCCGCTTCGAGCCAGTTCGGGAGTTGGAACGCGATCGCGTCGCCGGGTTTCACGCCGCGTGCCGTCATGCCCGCCGCCACGCGTCGCGCCAGCGCGTCGACGTCGCCGAGCGTGCCGCGATACGGGTTGCGATCCGACCGCACGGTGAACGGCAGGGCGGCCGCGTCGTGGAGCCCGGCGGCGAGAATGGCGCCCAGGCTCTGGTCGTCCCAGAAGCCTTCCCGCACGTAGAGCTCCGCGCGTTCGGCGTCGATCTCGCGCGGCGTGAAGTCCACGGCTGCAGTCTGGCATCCTCGCTATCGAGGAAGCCCCAGAACCCTTTCCGCGATGATGTTGCGTTGGATCTCGCTGGTGCCGCCGGGGATCGTGCTCCCGAACGAGCGCAGGTACTGCGTGGCCCACGAGCCGTCGCGCCAGAGCTTCGGGCCGAAGAGATTCACGTCGAGACCGTCGGGACCCTGCGCCTCGGAGCCGAAGAGCAGCGCGCGCTGCAGCGACTCGCTGCCGAACAACTTGAGCAGCGAGTGTTCGGGCGACGCCTTGCCCTGCAGGAACTTCGAGAAGCCGCGGTAGCCCATCGTCAGCAGCGCCTGTCCGTCGATGTAGAACCCCGCGACCGCGTCGCGATAACGGGGATCGTCACCGAGGCGACCGCCACCTGGTGTGACCCGATCACCAAGCTTGATCAGGGCTCGCACCGCGCGCTGGACCTCGTAGGCGTATCCGATCCAGAGCATCGCCCGCTCGTGCGCGAGCGAGCCCTGCGTGATCGGCCAGCCGCCGTTGAGCGGACCGATGAGGTTCTCCTTCGGGACGCGCACGTCGGTGAAGAACACCTCGTTGAAGTCGCAGAAGTCGGGTTCGGTCAGCTCCGGGAACGGCCGGCGCTCGACGCCGGGCGTGGTCGTGTCGATGATCAACGCGCTGATGCCCTTGTGCTTCGCAACGGTCGGATCGGTGCGCACGAAGCACAGGCACCAGTCGGCATGCTGCGCCCCCGAGGTCCACACCTTCTGGCCGTTGACGACGAACTCGTCGCCGATCAGCTCGGCGCGGGTCTTCAGGCTCGCGAGGTCACTCCCGGCTCCGGGCTCGCTCATGCCGAGGCACCAGCTGATGTCGGCCCGCAACGTCGGCAGCAGGAAGCGCTCCTTCTGCTCGGGCGTGCCGTAGTCGTTGAGTGACGGGGCGATGATGCCGAGCCCCTGCGGGTTCGCGCTGCGAATGATCTCGCGGCTCGCCATCTCCTCGAAATAGATCATCTGCTGCGTCGGTGTCGCGTTGCGCCCGCCGAGCTCGGGCGGCCAGCCGGGTACCAGCCAACCGGCGTCGAAGAGCGCCCGTTGCCAGGCCCGCGCCCACTCGGTCAGGTGCGCGCTCGACAGCTTCGGCTCGCGGAACCGCTCCTCCGAAGGCCGGTTCGATTCGAGCCACTCGACGAGCTCCGAGCGGAACGCCTCGTCTTCGGGTGCGTACTGCAGGCGCATCGCGGCGCAGGGTAGTTTCCTGACGTTCGTGTCACACAATTGCGCGTCCGCTTTGCGCGTCGGGAGCCTGCGTGGACTTCGAGTTCTCTGCCGACCAGGAGATGCTGCGCGATTCCGTGCGCCGTTTCCTGGCCGACAACGCCCCGATCGCGTACGTGCGCGACGCATACGACAGTGACGGTGCGGAGCTCGGCCGCGACGACGTGTGGAACGGCCTGCGAGACATCGGCGCGGTGGGACTGCTGGTTCCGGAGCAGCACGGCGGCGCCGGAATGGGCATGGTCGACGCCGCCGTCGTGCTCGAGGAGCTCGGCGGAGCTTTGTGCCCGGTGCCGTACGCCTCGTCGGCCATCGGCGCGGTGTCGCTCGTACTGACCGCGGGCGCGGCCCGGGAACACTCGTTCTTGCTGCCGGGACTGGCCGACGGCTCCACCGTCGGGACAATCGCCCTGTACGAGCAAGGCGCCCGCTACGAGTGGCGCGCGCCGGACGCGTCGGTCGAGGCCCAGGACAAGCTGTGGCTCGTCACGGGCGTCAAGGTGCACGTGGCCGACGGCGCCGCCGCCAACCTGTTCCTCGTCACCGCGCGCGATCCCGACGGAGTGCTCGGCGTGTTCGCGGTGCAGGGCAACGACCCGGCAGTTCGCGTCGAGCCCACGGAGTCGGTCGACGGAAGCCGCAAGGAGGCGACGGTCCACTTCGACGGCGCCCGGGGATGGCGGCTCGGCACCGGCGACGCGAGCGATGCGGTCGCGCGCACCCTCGATCGGTTGGCGGTCGCGTACGTGGTCGACGGCGTCGGCGCCGCATCACGCGCGCTCACGCTCGCGGTCGACTACGCGAAGGAGCGGGTGCAGTTCGACCATCCCATCGGCTCGTTCCAAGCCGTCCAGCACCTCTGCGCCGACATGCTGCGCGCCCTCGAGCTCGGTCGCGCCGCGGGCTACTACGCCTGCTGGGCCGCCGACGAGGCGGAGCCCGAAGAGGCGCACCGCGCCGCGGTCATGGCCAAGGCGTTCGCGAGCAGCGCGTACGCGCAGCTCGGCGGCAGCGCGATCCAGGTGTTCGGTGGCATCGGCTTCACCTGGGAGCACGACGTGCACCTGTACTACAAGCGCCTGCTCTCGCTGTCCGCCGCGCTCGGCAACGCCTCCGAACACCTCGCCGAGCTCGCCCACATCGCCATCGACTAGCCCCCCGAATTGCCATCAGAAGCAGGAACGCGGCGTCACGCGCCGTCTTCCGCCATCAGAACCCGGCCGTAGGGGTGGTTCCACGCAACGCGGATCTGACGGTCGTGGAGACAACGGACGATTCGTGCATCACCTGTTCATAGGTGAAGCGCCGGATCCGCCAGCCGGCGTCGCCCAAATTGCCCGCTCGGACATTGTCCGCGGCGCGATCGCGACGCGTCGAGTGGCTTCCGTGCCCGTCGACCTCGAGTGCGAGTCGAGCGTCGACGTACGCAAAGTCGAGCTCGTAGACGAGCGTGGGTGAGATCCGCACCGGGTAGCCCGTTGTCGGCATCTCGAGCTTGGCTCGGCGCAGCAACCGCATCATTCGTCGCTCGAGAACCGAGCGAGGCACACGCTTCTCAGCGACTCGCGCCTCCAAGATCTGCGTCATCGCGCCGATGCCATTTCGGCCGCGCGCTCGCAGGACCCGGTACTGGCGTTCGACGTCTCCGCGACGAACGAGTCGATCTCTCTCCGCGCCATCGAAGGCCTCCTCGACGGTCTCCGCGGAAACCATCGCACCCAAATCGATGAGGGTTCGTACGCGTGACGTCACGGGAATCACGCCGACGACAGCTCGATCAGAGACTCTGAGCAGCCGAGTGTGATGTACGACGACATTGGCGCGCCGATGGCGAATCTTCATCGGCAGGACCACCTCCACGCCCGCGGTGCGAAACCCGTCGAATCCGTGGAGCCGCGCCGCGGTGCGGTGCGAGGCGAGACACTCCGGGCCTCCGTCCAACACGGCCGCGAGCACGTCTTGTTGCCACGACTTGGCCGCAGCAACGAATCGAAACACGGACGGCGCGACGCGTTCCGCAACACCGCGCTCGACGAGCCGTCGGAGTGCCTCCTTGCCGACGCCCGCCTCACGCCCGTCCTCTCGAGTGAAGAGGCCGAGTTTGCTCGCGCTGATTGCTGACAATCGGGCGATCGGCGATTCGCTCATGTTCTTCCCTCCGATGGTTGGCGACACCGAGCGGGAAGATGTGAGGAAGAGCACTGACACTAGAGCGGCGCGTTGAACTCGTCGACCGTGAGCATTGATCTGATGGCGGTACGAGGCGCGTGACGCCGCATTCCTACTTCTGATGGTGATTTGGGAGGTACGCGGGAGGGCTTTCGGACGAGCGGCGGGGCGCTACTCCCTTACGAGCAGGAGGCAGCCGCAGGTGTTGCCGCCGCCGGCGGCGATCACGCCGACCTCGGGGGGCGTCGCGATCTGGCGGTCGCCGGCTTCGCCCCACATCTGGGTGGCGCCTTCGTGCAGGAAGCCGTAGCCGTGCAACCGTCCCGCCGAGAGCTGGCCGCCGTGGGTGTTGAGCGGCAGCACCCCGTCACGGGCGATCCGTTCGCCGCCTTCGATGAACGGGCCGCTCTCCCCGACCCCGCACAACCCCAGCGCCTCCAACCATGACATCGTGATCCACGAGAAGCCGTCGTAGAGCTGCGCCATCTGCACGTCGGAGGGCTTGAGGTCGGTGCGGGTCCACATCTGCGCGCCCGCGTCACGGTTCGGCATCGTGGACAGGTCCTCGAACTGGTCCCACGACGGGCGACCGGCGATGCGCGCACCGACGGCTTCGACGCGCAACGGCGCGTGCCGTAGATCCTTCGCCCGCTCGCGACGCGAGACGATCACCGCGGTCGCGCCGTCGCACGGCACGTCGCAGTCGTAGAGGCAGAACGGCGTCGAGATCATGCGCGCGGCCATGTAGTCGTCGAACGACATCGGATCGCGGTAGATCGCGTTCGGATTCAACCCCGCGTTGCGGCGTGCGTTCAGTGCGATCCACGCGAGTTGCTCGCGCGTGGTGCCGTACTGGTGGAAATGCCTCTGCGCGAACATCGCGATCCAGATCGCGGCCGACGGCGCGGAGAACACGATGTTCCACGACATGAAGCCCGACATCTTGGGCACGCCGCCGCCACCGCCGCCCCCGCCACCGGGCATCACGGCGGCGCGACCCTTGTCGCCCTGCGCCGAACCCTCGTAGACCGAACGGAAGCACAGCACGTGGTTCGCGAGTCCCGACGCGACCGCAAGGCACGCGTTGATCACCGATCCCAACTGACCCGACGTCTCGAGCCCGCTGCCGTACCAGCCGCAATGCAGCCGCAGCGCGTCCATCACCTCGTAGGCACCCGCGCCGCTGAAGCCGGCGGGCTGGCCCATCGGTCCGGGATACGTCGACAGCCCGTCGATGTCGGCGGTCGTGAGCCCCGCGTCGGCGATCGCGGCCAGGCAGCCGTCGAGCGTGAGCTCCAGCGGATCGCGGTGGAGCCGCCGGCCGATCTCCGACTGACCGACGCCGGTGATGCACGCGCGCCGCTCGATGATCTCGTTCGCGTCCATCACTTCTCCGGTTCGAACAGTGGGAGGTACACGTCACCATCGGGATCGGGATGGTGCTCGAAGGTCACGCGCAACGGCATGCCGATCTCGATCTCGTCGTGCGGGCAGTTCACGAGGTTCGTCGTGAGTCGCACCGACGGCTGTTCGACGATCTCGACGATCGCGACCACATACGGCAGCTCGGGACCCGGCATCCAGTTCTGGTGGTTGATCGAATACGTCGCCAGCGTCGCGCGGCCCGACACCGCTTCGACCTTCAGATTCTTCGAGTGGTCGATCGGGCAGATCGGGATCGGCGGGTGGATGTAGTAGCCGCAGTCCTGGCACCGCCAGAAGCGCAGCTCGCCCTGCGCGCCACCCGTCCAGAACTCGCGGGTGTTGTCTTCGAGCCGGGGCAGGATTCGGAAGGGCGGATCGGACATCGAGAAGCTCCAGGGTCGGCGTCGGTCGGCGGGCGAGTCGACTAGTCGGGTTCGGCTTCGCGGGCGGCCTCGTAGCCGGCCCGCGCATGAGGGATCGCCGCGACCGCGGGCAACAACCCGTGGCCGGGGACCGTGAGCATGATCGAGCCGAGGATCTCTTCCCACGTCGCGCCGACCTCGCGTGCGAGCTGCGCGTGCCGCTGCACTCCCGCCGGGTTGCGCAGGCCGACGGTCACCACCATGCGGATGAGCTCGTGCGTTTTGCGATCGGGCGCGCGCAACGAGTCGAGTTGTGCCATCCACGCGTTCTGCGCCGCGTGCAACTGCGGGAACACTTCGTGCAGCGGCTCTTCGAACGGGAAGTTCCAGTCTTGCTGTTCGTCGTTCACGGCGCGGCGCGGAAGATCGCGATGGTGATCTCGTCGTCGAGAGGCTTGAAGTCGACGACCACCGGCATGCCCACGCGCAGCTCCTCGTGGGGCACGCCTTCGATGTTCGTCATCACGCGCGGGCCTTCCTCGAGCTCGACGACGGCCGCCACGTAGGGCACCCGCTCGTTGAACGGCGGGAGATCGTTCTGGTACACGATCGAATAGGTGTAGAGGGTCGCCCGGCCCGACGCTTCCTTCCATGCGACGTCGTCGCTCCAGCACTTCGGGCAGAACGGCCGCGGGTAGAAATGATCTTCGCCACACGCGTTGCAATGGCGAACGAGGAATCGGCCCTCGCGGCATCCGTCCCAGAACGGCTGCGTCTCGAGGTCGGGCGTCGGGATGTCGAAGCGCACTGCCGCCATCCGGTCAGCCCTGACTCGGCAGCACGGCAACGGCCTCGGCCTGCAGCTTCGCTTCGCCGTCCTGGTTCACGAGCGCGCACTCGAGCACGACCTCGTTGCCGGGCCGCTTCTCTATGACGGCGATCTTCGTGCTGAGCACCTCACCGGGCCACGTCTGCTTGGTGAAGCGCATCCGGTACGACGCGAGGTTGCCGATGCCCACGTAGTTGGTGATCGCGGTGGCGAGCAGGCCGGCGCTGAACATGCCGTGACCGAACACCGACGGGAGCCCGGCGGCCTGCGCGGCGACCTCGTCGTGATGCATCGGGTTGAAGTCGCCCGACGCACCCGCGTACATGACGAGGTCGGTACGGGTCAGCTCGTGGTCGATAGCCGGCGCGGTGTCGCCCACCTGCACATCGTCGTACCGCAGCTTGCGCTCACCCATGAGGGCGAGGCTAAACGCTCGACTGACACGCGTGTCAACTGTGGATGCCGCTCACTGTCCGGGTTCGGGGTCGCGGGGCAGTCCGAGCAGGCGCTCGGCGATCACGTTGCGCTGCACGTCGCTGGTGCCGCCGGCGATGGTCAGGCACCGGTTGAAGAGGAAGGCCGACGACCATGCTCCCGCCTCGCCGTCGGTCGCGGCCGCGTCGGCGCCCATCAGCGACAGGCCGACCTCTTGCACGCGCTGATCCTGTTGCACGCCGAGCAACTTGCGGACCGCGGCCTCCGAGCCGGAGGGATCGGCGCCGGCGAGGGCCTGGAGCGTCATGCGGAAGCCGAGCACCGCCAGCGCGTGGCCGGTGACCGCGAGATCGCCGATCTCCGCGAGTACGAGCCGGTCATCGGCCAGCCCGCGCGCCTCGGCCGCGCGCAACGCGCCGACCACACCGCCACCGATGGTGTTGCTGCCGCCCATGAACACGCGCTCGTTGGCCAGGGTCGTACGCGCGCAGCGCCAACCGTCGTGCTCGGCGCCGACCAGGCAGTCTTCGGGCACGAACACGTCGTCGAAGAACACCTCGTTGAACATCTCGGCACCGGTGAGCTCGCGCAACGGCCGGATGTCGATACCGGGCGTCTTCATGTCGACCATGAGACACGAGATGCCCTCGTGCTTCGGACGATCGGGCGCAGTGCGGGCGAGGCAGATGCCCCACTGGGCGTACCCGGCCATCGACGTCCAGACCTTCTGGCCGTTGAGCACCCAACCGCCTTCGACGCGCGTCGCGCGCATCGAGAGCGCGGCCAGGTCGGAGCCCGCGCCCGGCTCGCTGAACAGCTGGCACCACTGGATCTCGCCCCGCAGCGTGGCCGGGATCCATCGCTCCTGCTGCTCGGGAGTGCCGTAGACGATCAAGGTGGGCAGCGCCCACGCGCCCACACCGATGTTGGCGCGCGTCACCTTGGCCGCGCGGAACTCCTCTTCGATCACCAACAGCTCGAGCGCCTTGGCGTCGCGACCCCACGGGCGCGGCCAGCCCGGCGTGAGGTAGCCGTCGCGCGCGAACCGTGCGCGTTGCTCCTGCGGCGAATCCTGCGCGACGTCGGCGAGGAGTGCGCGCACCTCGGCCCGATACGTCTCGGCGTCGGGGCCGAGGTCGACTGCGAGCCGGCGCCGGGCACCGGCCTGCACCTCCCGGGCCGCGCGTACGCGCCACTCGTCGGGTGTGCCCGCGATCTGGTGCAACGTGATCGCGCGCCGGAGGTAGAGGTGCGCGTCGTGCTCCCAGGTGAAGCCGATCCCGCCGAGCGTCTGCACGCAGTCCTTGGCGTTGAGGAACGCGGCCTCGAACGCCAGCGCCGCGGCCGCGGCGATCGCGAGACCGGCGCCGTTGTCGACGTCATTGGCCGCGCGAGCCGCGTCCCACACCGCGGCCCGGGCGAGCTCGGTGCGCGCCAGCATGTCGGCGCAGCGGTGTTTGACGCCTTGGAACTGTCCGATCGGCCGCCCGAACTGCACGCGGACCTTCGCGTAGTCCGACGCGGTGTCGACGCACCACTGCGCGACACCGATCGCCTCGGCGGCCAGCAACACCGCCGCGAGATCGCGCACGCGCTCCGCGGTGAGTGCCGGCAACTTCCGATCGGCCGGAATCACGGCCCGATCGACGTCGAGCCGGCCGACCGGGCGGGTGAGATCGAGGCTCGGGACATCGCCCAGCGAGACCGAGGAGGAGGCGTCGAGCGCGACCCACTCGCCGGCGGCTTCGCACACGATCACATCGGCGTTGCCCGCACCGAGCACCGGCCCGTTTCCGTTGAGCGCGACCGCGCCGGTGAGCTCGCCACCGGCAAGCTTCGGGAGCAGCGCCGCGGCGGCCGCGCCGCCCGCGTCTTGCAAGATCGCGGCCGCGACGACGGTCGGGACGTACGGACCCGGCGCGCACGCGCGCCCGAGCTCCTCGATCACCACTGCTTGCTCGACGAGGCCGTAGCCCGCGCCGCCGTTGGCCTCCGACACGTGCAGCCCGAGCCAACCGGGTTCGCGGATCGCATCCCAGAATTCGGGTCGCGCCGCCGCCGCGGTCCCATCGACCACCGCGCGAGTTACGGCTGGTGAGATACGGGCGTCGACGAAGCGCCGGACGGCTTGGCGGAGCTCCTCGTGTTCTTCGGTGATCCCGATCGCCATCGCCGCTAGACCACTTTCGTGTCGCCGTCGAAGATCGCGATGGCCTGGGTCGGACAGCCCTGGGCGGCCAGCACGATCTTGTCGTCGGGCATCGCGTTGGCGTCGACCACGATCGCGATCCCTTCGTCGTCGAGATCGAACACGCCCGGCGCCCAGAACGAGCAATTCCCCGAGCCCATGCACGCGTCGCGATCGATCTTTATGTCCAGCGCCACTCGAATCCTCCCGACCGGCCGAAAGCTACTCCGCGCTCAACCCGCCACCTCACAGAAGCGCGCGTACCGCTCGTCGACGTGCGGCTGCCAGCCCGGGCTCGGGTCGACGACGCGCGCCGTGCGCGCCCACCTCGACGCATCCGTCATCGACGTCTCGAGCCCGCACGCGAGCCGGGCGAGAAAGGCCGCGCCGAGGGCACCGCCTTCGGGAACGTCACAGACGTGCACGGGCAGGCCGGTGCAGTCGGCGAGCGCCTCGACCCATCCGTCGAGCCGGGTGCCGCCGCCGGTCGCCACGATCCGCCGCGCCGCGATCGGAGCGGCGTCGATCATCCGGCGGGTTGCGAAGGCGGTCGACTCGAGCGCGGCCCGCCGCGCCGCGGCCGGGCCGTGAGTCAGGTCGAGGTCGACGAGCTGCGCGCGCCGGGTCGGATCCTGGAGCGGCACGCGCTCGCCCCGCGGATACGGGACCCAGATGGGAACGCGCGCCGGATCGACCGGTTCGTTGCCGGCACCGAGGAGCTTGGTCGCCCAGTTGAGGAAGAGGCCGCCGGCGTTGCTCGGGCCGCCGACGAGAAACGTGCCGCCCGCGGTGTTGGGCATCGCGTAGTAGTTCGGCACGTCGACGAGCTCCGGCATGACGCACCAGACGATCAGCGTGGTGCCGAGAATCACGAGCACGTCACCCTCCGCGCCGGCATCGGCGACGAGTTGCTCGGCGAACGCGTCGATCGTTCCGCCCTCGAGCACACAGCCGGGATGACCGATCACCTCGCCGAGCGCCTGCCCCGGTGGATTGAGCGAGGGCAACTGGTCGACGCGCGCGTTGCACGACTCGACGAGCCCCGCGTCCCATCCGGTCCAGTCGAAGAGCGGTGCCGCGGTCGCGGCGACGATCATCGAGATTCCCGGGTCACCGGTCAGCGCGTTGTTGGCTACGGCCTGGGCCATCCAGTAGCCGCGGGCGTCGGGCCGTTGGGCCGCCTGCCACGTCAGGAACTGCATGAGCTCGCCCTGCTCGGGTTGGTCCGTTCGCACCTTCTGGTGACCGCGCTCGTCGCCGTAGAGCAAGCCGGGCGAGCACGGAACACCGGCGTCGTCGACCGCCGTGAGCGACGGGACCATCGCCGCGACCGACACCGCGCGCGGCTTCACGTCGCCGAGCGCCTCGAGCGCGAGTTGAGGCCCGGCGTACCACGCGATCTTCGCGTCGTGCTCGAAGCGCTGCGGGCTCGGCACATGGAACTCGTGCGGTATCCGCGACCGGGCGACCACGTTGCCGTCGTCGTCGGCCGCGATCGCCTTGACCGACGACGTCCCGATATCGATCCCGACCGTGACATTGGAAGCCGACATGACGTGCGGAGGCTACGCGAGCGCGGCGAGCACGATGTCGTGCAGCAGGCCGTTGGTGCACACGAAGCTCTCGGCGCCAAGATCGGACCTGCCGTCGACGCCGCTCCAGCGCCCACCCGCTTCGTCGATGATCGGGATGAGCGCGGCGATGTCCCAGAGCGACACGATCGGATCCAATGAGATGTCGACCGCGCCTTCGGCCACGAGCGTGTGTTGCCAGAAGTCGCCGATTCCCCGCGTCCGCCAGCAGCGGTGCGCGAGCGCGAGCATCTTGTCGCCGATCCCGTCGGCGTCGTACCGCTCCTTGGTGTCCCACGCGAGTGACATTTGCGCGTCTTCGACCGCGCGCACGGAGGACACCGAGATCCGGTCGCCGTTCCGGTACGCGCCCAATCCCGTGCCCGCCCACCACCGCGTGTGCAGCGCCGGCGCCGACACCACTCCCACCACGACGTCGCCCGAGTGCTCCAGGCCGATGAGCGTGGCCCAGATCGGGATGCCGCGCACGTAGCTCTTCGTCCCGTCGATCGGGTCGATGATCCACCGGAATTCCGCGTCGACCGCCGCGCCGGAACCGGGGTCCGAGCCGAACTCCTCGCCGAGCACCGCATACCCCGAGTCTCCGAGCCGGTCGCGGATCGCGCGCTCCACCGCGTGGTCGGCCTCGCTCACCGGCGTCAGGTCGGGCTTGGTGCTCACGACGAGGTCGTCGGCGCGGAATCGCGCGACCGTGATCTCGTCGGCCAGATCGGCGAGCTCCAACGCGAGATCCAAGTGTGCAGCGATGTCCACGGCTGCGGAGCATAGGAGGCGGCTGGTTCCGGCCGACGAACAGGTATGGTCGCCCGCGTGCCGTCCGCCCGTGAGGCGCGCGAATCACTTCGCGCCAGCGTCGCCCGGCGCGCTCGTGAGCTGGCCGCCGCCGGGAACGCGGCCGACGCCGACGCGGTCGAGGCATTCGTCACTCGTTACTACGCGCAGGTCTTGATCGACGACGTCCTCTTGTCGAATGCCGACGAGCTGGCCCATGCCGCGCTCGCCCATTGGCGTCTCGGCGCGCGCCGGCCGCCCGCGACCCCGATCGTGTCCGTGCGCACGCCGACGGCCGCTTCCGAACAATGGGATGCGCCCCACACGGTCGTCGACGTCGTCACCGACGACATGCCCTTCGTCGTCGACTCGGTCACGATGGCGCTCGATCGGCACGCACTCGGCGTGCATCTCGTCGTGCACCCCGTCCTCGACGTCGAACGCGATGCACAGGGCGAACGCACCGAGGGCGGCAAGGTCGTACAGGAGTCGTGGGTCCACGTCGAGGTCGACCGCGAGACGTCGGCCGAGGTGCTCGACACGGTACGCGCCGACGTCGAGCGCGCTCTCCACGACGTCCGCGTGTCGACGAACGACTGGCACGACATGCTGGCCGCGCTCGACACCGTTCGTGCCGACATCGAGGCGCGCCCGCCGCCGTGTGATCCCGACGAGCTGACCGAGGGCCAGGCGTTCCTGCGCTGGCTCGCCGACCAGCACTTCACGTTCCTCGGGTACCGAACGTACGACCTCGAACGCGACGCGCAGGGCGGCGACATCCTGCGCGCGGTGCCCGGCAGCGGACTCGGCATCCTCCGCAACCCGCCCGGCGCGGGAAGCGGCACCGCGGCCGGTGCAGTGTCCGACCGGTTCTCGCGGCTGCCCGCCGAGATCCGCGCCAAAGCGCACGAACGGACCCTGCTCGTGCTCACGAAGGCGAATGCGCGCTCGACCGTGCACCGCCCGAGCTATCTCGACTACGTCGGCGTGAAGCGCTACGACGACGCGGGCAACGTGATCGGCGAACACCGGTTCCTCGGCCTCTATACCTCCTCTGCGTACAACGCGAGCCCGATGGATGTTCCGGTGCTGCGGCGCAAGGTCGCCGCCGTCATCGAGCGCTCGCAATTCGCGCCCGCGAGCCACGACTTCAAGGATCTCGAAGCGATCCTCGAGAGCTATCCCCGAGACGACCTGTTCCAGATCGACGCTTCCCATCTCTACGAGATCGCGATCGGAATCCTCGGGCTCCAGGAGCGGCGGCGCGTCCGGGTGTTCGTCCACCGCGAGCAGTACGGCCGCTTCGTGTCGTGCCTGGTCTTCGTTCCCCGCGATCGCTACACGACGCCGGTGCGGCTGCGCATCGCCCGGCGGTTGACCGCCGCGTTCGGCGCCTCGACCTACGAATGGAACGCGCAGTTGTCGGAGTCGGTGCTCGCCCGCCTGCACTACATCCTGCGCGTCGATCCCAACGAGAACCTGAACCGGCGGGTCGAGCTCGACGACCTCGAGAGACGCGTGGCGCTCGCGGCGCGGACGTGGGGCGACGACCTGCACGACACGCTGGTGAGCGCACGTGGCGAGGAGCACGGCCTCGACCTGCTCCGCGTCTGGAACAACGCGTTCCCGGTCGCGTACCAGGAGGAGTCGAACGCCATCGAGGCGCTCGCCGACCTGGCCGAGCTCGAAGCGCTGGGGACGGGCAACGCACCGGCGCGCGCGGTGCGGCTGGCGGGAAAGGCCGACTACCTCGACCTCAAGCTCTACGGCCTCGGCGCGCAGCCTTCGCTCTCCGAGGTGCTGCCGCGCCTCACGAACATGGGTGTGATCGTCGACGACGAGCGGCCCTACACGATCACACCGGAAGGGCTCGAGCCCCGCTGGATCAAGCACTTCCGGTTGCGGGCTCCGACCGACGTGCCGGCGGGCGCCTACGACCACTTCGAGGAGACGTTCCTCGCCGTGCTCGCGGGCGAGGCCGAAGACGACGCGTTCAACCGGCTCGTCCTGCGCGCCGGTCTCTCCTGGCGCGAGGTCGCATTGCTGCGCGCGTACAGCCGATACTTCCGCCAGGTCGGAACGCCGTTCAGTCAGACGTACATCGCCGACACGCTCGCCGCGCACCCGCTGCTCTCGTGCCGGCTGATCAGCCTGTTCGGCGCGCGGCTCGACCCGAAGCGCGTCGGGAAGGGTGCCGGCTCGGGCGACAACGCGAGCACCGACGCCCTCGTCGCCGACATCACCGAGGAGATCGACGCCGTCACCAGCCTCGACGAAGACCGCATCCTGCGCGCATTGCTCCGCCTGGTGCTGGCGACGCTGCGAACCAACTGGTACCAGACTGATGCCGACGGCGAGCGCCGTCCGTGCGTGGTCCTGAAGCTCGATCCGGCGCAGGTGCCCGAGCTCCCGCTGCCGCGGCCGATGTTCGAGCTGTTCGTGTACTCGCCCCGCGTCGAGGGCGTCCACCTGCGCGCGGGCCGCGTCGCGCGCGGTGGCATCCGGTGGTCGGATCGGCGCGAGGACTTTCGTACCGAGGTGCTCGGCCTCATGAAGGCGCAGAAGGTCAAGAACGCGGTGATCGTCCCGTCGGGCGCGAAGGGCGGCTTCGTCGTGAAGCAGCCGCCCGACGACCCCGCCGAGCTGCGCGCCGAGGTCGAAGCGTGTTACCGGCTGTTCATCGCCGGGCTCCTCGACGTCACCGACAATCTCGTGACCGACGAGCACGGCGGGTCGCAGGTCGTACCTCCGGTACAGGTCGTCCGCTTCGACGGCGACGACCACTACCTCGTGGTCGCGGCCGACAAGGGCACCGCCGCGTTCTCCGACGTCGCGAACGAGATCGCGTGCGCCCGGGGCTTCTGGCTCGGTGACGCGTTCGCGTCGGGGGGCTCCGCCGGCTACGACCACAAGGAGATGGGCATAACTGCCCGCGGCGTGTGGGAGTCGGTGCGCCGTCATTTCCGCCATCTCGCGATCGATCCGGATCGCGACGACTTCACCGTGGTCGGCATCGGCGACATGTCGGGCGACGTGTTCGGCAACGGCATGCTGTTATCGCACCACATCCAGCTCGTCGCCGCGTTCGACCACCGGCACGTGTTCCTCGACCCGAACCCGGATCCGGAAGCGTCGTGGCAGGAGCGCAAGCGGCTCTTCGATCTGCCCCGCTCGTCGTGGGCCGACTACAACCCGGCACTCATCTCGCCCGGCGGCGGCGTGTACCCGCGCACGGCCAAGTCGGTGACGATCTCCGACGAGGTTCGGGCCCGGCTCGGCATCGACCCCGCGATCGCGAGCTGCCCGCCGGCCGACCTCATCACGTTGCTGCTGCGCGCCCCGGTCGACCTGCTCTACAACGGCGGTGTGGGTACGTACGTGAAAGCCCGGGCGGAGTCGCATATCGACGTGGGTGACAAGGCCAACGACGCACTGCGCGTCGACGGCGCCGACCTGCGGTGCCGCTCGGTCGCCGAGGGCGGCAATCTCGGGTTCACGCAGGGCGGGCGCGTCGACTACGCGCTGAGCGGCGGGTTGATCAACACCGACGCCATCGACAACAGCGCCGGCGTCGACACGTCCGACCACGAGGTGAACATCAAGATCCTGCTCGACGCGGCGGTGCGCGGCGGAGACCTCGCGGCCGCCGAACGCGATCCGTTGCTCGCGTCGATGACCGACGAGGTCGCCGCGCTGGTGTTGCGCGACAACTACCGCCAGAACCGCGCGCTCGACAACGCCAACGCGCAAGCACCGGAGATGGAAGAAGTCCACGCCCGCTACATGCGCATGCTCGAGCAGCAGAAGCATCTCGACCGCGCCGTCGAACGACTCCCGGACGACGAGACGCTCGCCGCCCGCCGCAACGCGGGTCTCGGCTTGACGGTTCCCGAGCTCGCCGTGCTCGTCGCGTACGCCAAGATCACCATCGAGGAGGAGCTCCTCGCGTCGGAACTTCCCGACGAGCACGACTTCCACACCGAGCTCGTGCGCTACTTCCCCACGCCCCTCCGCGACCGATTCGCGAAACGCATTCCGGTCCATCCGCTCGCACGCGAGATCATCGCGACCGGTCTCGTGAACGGCATGGTGAACCGGGCGGGCAACACATTCGCCTTCCGGCTCGGCGAGGAGACCGGCGCCGCCGCGCCCGACATCGTGCGCGCGCACGAGGCGGCGCGGGCGATCTTCGGCCAGGAAGCGTTGTGGCAGGACATCGCCGCGCTCGACACGACGCTCGCGGTGGACACGCAGACGAGGCTCTACCTCGAGTCGCGCAAGCTCGTCGAGCGCGCGGCCCGATGGCTCCTGCGCCACCGCGCCCACCCGCTCGCCGTGGGCGCGACGGTCGAGTACTTCGGGCCGGCCGTCGCCCGGCTGACGAAATCACTGCCCCAGTGTGCGCGCGGTACCGAGCGCGAACGACTCGACCAGTCGACTGCCGAGCACGTCGAGTTGGGCGTACCGGCCGATCTCGCGGCGCGCATCGCCGCGCTCGACCTTCTGCCGAGCGCGCTCGACATCACCGAGCTCGCCGACACCCACAAGATCGAGGTCGCGCAGGTCGGCGACGTCTTCTGCGTCATCGGCGACCGGCTCCGGATCGACTGGTTGTACGACCGCATCGTCGAGCTGCCGCGTCCCGACCGTTGGGAAGCGCTGGCGCGTAACGCGCTCCGCGAAGACGTCGAGGCCGAGCACCGGGCCATTGCCGACGCGGTCTTGCGGAAGGCCGGACCGGGCACGACGGCAGAAGCGGCGTTCGACGCCTGGGCCGGCGATCAACAATCCGCGGTCGACCGGGCGCTGGCGGTCATTCAGGACATCGCGAGCCGCGCGGTGTTCGATCTCGCCACGCTGTCGGTCGGGCTGCGGGAACTGCGGGCGCTGCTCTGAGGTCGGCGCCGACGCCGCGGCTCAACCGAGGCGGAAGCGCGCCTCGGGCCGCCCACCGACTCCCAGACCTTCCACCGCGAGCACCCAACCGGCTTCCGGAGCGGGCTCCGCGGGCTCACCCAGGTTCAGCGCGATCGACGTGACGAACAGGCGGTCGAGATCCGGGCCGCCGAACGTCACGTCGCTCGGGTTCGCCATCGGCGTCTCGATCACGCGGTCGAGCCCCGACGCGGTGAAGCGCGCGATCTTGCCCGGGCCCAACACGCAGCTCCACACGCCGCCGTCGGCATCTGCGGTCGCGCCGTCGGGCATGCCGCCGAGGGGCTTGTGATCACCGAACACCCGTCGCGCGCCGACCGTCCCGGCGTCGCCCGAGTACGGATACGCGTATACCGCGGCGGCGGTCGTGTCGCTGAGCACCAGCGTCGGTTCGTCGTTGATGTCGAGCACGACGGGACCGTTGGTGTTGCCGATGTCGTCGTCGAGCAGCCGCCAACCGTCGGTAGCGGAGAACCACCACGACGCGCCGGGCGCGGGAACCATGTTGAGCGTTCCCGTCACGAGATTTCCCGATCCGTCGGCGTTGGCATCGTTGGCCCGTCCGTGCATCCGCGCCGGGTAGGCCGCCAGGAGCTCGGTCGTGCCCGCATCGGGATCGATCACGTGCAAGCCGTCGTCGAGGCAGGCGACAAGGCGGTCGTCGTCGGTGAGCACGACGCCCGCCGCCATCGACGGCAGTCGCATCGACTGCAACGGCGGCTCCGCCCCGTCGAGCCAGTGCAACGTCTCCGTCGCACAGTCGACGAGGTAGAGGCGGTCGCGCCGGTCGTCCCAGCGCAGGCTCTCGCCCCAGGTGAGTACGAAGTCGCCGACGCGCGTCATGGTCGTCATTTCCCGATCCTCGCGCGCATAGAGCGCATAACGTCGGGCGTCCATGCGTCTGCTCGTGGACACGACTCCCCTTCGCGTGTCGCCGGACTTCCGGCGGCTCTGGATCGGCCAGGCCGTGTCGTCGCTCGGCCTCATGATCACGGCCGCCGCCCTTCCGTATCAGGTGTTCCACCAGACCGGGTCGTCGCTCGCGGTCGGGCTGCTGGGCTTGGCCCAGCTCGGGCCGCTGCTCGTGTTCTCCATCCTCGGCGGCGCGCTCGCGGACAGTCACGACAAGCGGCGCCTGCTGCTCGGCGTCACCGCGACCGGGCTCGCGTGCTCCGCCCTGCTCGCGGCGAACGCCGCGCTCGATCACCCGCAGCTGTGGCTGCTCTACGTGTTGGGCGCGGTCACGAGCGCGGTCCTCGCCACCAGCTATCCCGCGCTGCGGTCGCTGCTCCCCTTGCTGGTCGAAGAGGAGCTCCGGCCGGCCGCGTTCGCGCTGCAGTCGACGTACGGCTCGTTCGGGATGATGGCCGGTCCGGCGGTCGGCGGACTGTTGATCGGCGCGTTCGGGCTCACGAGCGCGTACGGCGTCGACGCCTTCACGTACCTGATTGCGTTTGCGGTGTTCGCCGGCCTGGCGCCGTCACCACCGGTGCCCGGCGCGACCCGCGCTTCGACCACGTCCGTGTTGCAGGGCTTGCGATTCCTGCGCGGCCATTCGGTGGTGATGAGCATCTTCGGGATCGACCTGCTGGCGATGGTGTTCGGTATGCCGCGCGCGTTGTTTCCGGCCCTCGCGGAGCGGTTGGGTGGCGGGGCCGCGTTGTACGGACTGTTGCTCTCGTCGGTCGCGGCGGGCTCGTTCATCGCGTCGTTGCTCAGCGGCTGGACCACGCGCGTGCGCCACCAGGGCCGCGCGGTGCTGTGGGCGGTCGCGGGCTGGGGCGCCGCGATTGCGATCGCGGGTCTGACCCGTGAACCCGCGCTCGTGCTCGTGATGCTCGCGTGCGCGGGCGGCGCCGACATGATCTCGGCCGTCTATCGCGGCGCCATCGCCGCGAGCGTCACGCCCGACGACCTCCGGGGCCGGGTGAGCGGCGTGGAGCTGGCCGTGTACGCGGGCGGGCCGGTGCTCGGCGACGTCGAGGCCGGCGTGGTCGGCGGCCTGGCCGGCTTGCAGTTCGCGATCGTCTCCGGCGGCATCGCCTGCATCGCCGCGGCCGCCGTGTTCGCGCTGCGCGTCCGCAGCTTTGCGACGTACGTGCGGCCCGGCGGCCGACTTTCGTGAGTTGAGCCAAAAGACCTAGACTTCCGCTTCGTCCGAAATACACGGAGGTGGGGGGACATGCTGGCGTATATCCGGCGAAACGCGATCGCGTTCATCGCCCTGTTCATGTCGATGATCGCGATCGGCGGTGCCACCGCCTACGCCGCGAACACCATCCGCTCGGGCGACATCGTCGACGGCCAGGTCCAGAACGCCGACATCGCGGACAACGCCATCGGGACGCACAAGATCAATGACAACTCGATCTGGGGCGTCGACATCAAGGAGTCGACGCTGAGCCGGGTGCCCGACGCCGCCGCGCTCGGCGGCGTGCCGGCCAACGGCCTCAAGCACCGGACGACGACCAACATTCAGCGCACGAGCGCGTGTGTGCAGAGCGGCACCCTGTCGGCGTGCGCCCCGGTTGCCATCACGGTGCCGAACGGTCACTTCTACGCGGTCACGGTGTTCTCGAGCGTGACCGCGCTGGTCGGCGCGAATGCGCTCACCGCGCAGTTCTGCCCCGCGGCCTCCGGCCCCACGTGCATGACCGCCGAGCCCGACACCGTCACGTTCTGGGCCAACGGCGCCACGTCGGCGGCGGGATCGGCGACCGCGTACTTCGGGTCGGGCAACTACACGTTCTCGTCCGCGGTGAACTTCAGTGGACCGGTCGTGGCCTCGAACGCGGCGCACGCGACGACCACGGTCGAGATCTACGACTTCGCGGCCGAGGGCATCGGCGGCTGATCTTCCGAGCGGAGTTGCTAGCCGGGGTAGACCTCGAACACCGTTGCCGAGCCCATGCCGCCGCCGGCGCACATGCTGGCGAGGCCGATGCCGCCCCCGCGGCGGCGAAGCTCGAACATCGTGGTGATGATCATGCGCGCCCCGGTTGCGGCAACGGGGTGACCGAGCGAGCAGCCGGAGCCGCTCACGTTGGTGATGTCCTCCGAGAGCCCGAGCTTGCGGCACGCGGCCACCGGCACGGAGGCGAACGCCTCGTTGATCTCCGCGAGGTCCACGTCGCCCACCGTCATGCCCGCGCGCTCGAGCGCCTTCGGGATCGACAGGATCGGACCGAGACCCGTGTCCCGCGGGTTCGTGCCCGTGCTCGCCCACGACACGATCTTCGCGAGCGGCGTAAGGCCGTGCGCCGCCGCGTAGTCACTGCTGACGACCATCATCGCAGCCGCGCCGTCGTTGAGGCCCGACGCGTTGCCCGCGGTGATCGGGAAGTTCTCGATCTCCGGGTGCAGCGGCTTCAGTGACGACATCTTCTCCATCGTGGAATCGCGCCGCGGGTGCTCGTCGGTGTCGAAGATCGTGGTGGAGCCGTCGCGGCGCTTGACCTCGATGGCGACGATCTCGTCCTCGAAGCGACCTTCGTCGATCGCCTGCACGGCGCGCTGGTGCGAGCGGACGGCCCACTCGTCGCAGTCGGCGCGGGTGAGGCCGAGCGCGTTGGCGGTGTTGAGGCCGACGGTGATCGACATGTCGAACGCGGGCGCGTCGGGCTGCTCGGGATGCGACGGCGACATCCACGGGCCCCAGTCGTCGGTGAAAGGCGTGCGCTTGGTGGTCTGCGGCGTGGTCGACATGCTCTCCGACCCGCCCGCGATCACGACGTTGTCCATGCCCGCGATGATGCTGCCCGCCGCGCCCTGCACCGCGCCCATGCCCGACGCGCAGTGGCGGTTGAACGCCATACCCGGCACCTCGGTGAGCCCGAGCTCGATGGCCGCGTAGCGCGCGACGCAGCCGCCGCCCTGGAGCGACTCGCCCAGCAGCATGTCGTCGACGTCGCCGGCCGCGATCCCCGACCGCTTGAGCGCTTCGCCCGCGGCGTACCGCGCGAGCTCGAACGTGGTGACGTCGAGGAGCGTTCCCTTGCGGGCGGTCCCGATCGGAGTGCGGGCCGCGGCAACGATGACAGCGTCGGACATATCTCCCCCTGGGCAGCGCGTCGTGGTCCGGCGAGATTACCTGACGCTCATGTCAGGCCGGTCAGCCGGTGACGGCGCGCGTCTCCGATACCGAGACGCGCTCGGTGACCGTTGCGTCGGCATCGAGAGGCTGGAGCGACAGGCCTCCCAAACTGCCGTCCGAGACCAGGCCGAGCAGGGCGCCCGACGAATCGAGCGCCGAGAAGTCGGGCGGGCACGAGTCGATCTGCGGACCGATGGTCAAGCCGGTGCTGACCTCGTCGAGCCCGACGATCTCCCCGACTCGCAGTTTGGCCGCGCGCGCCAGCCGCGCGATCCGGTTGTCGGCGTCGGCGGCCGCGTGCTCGCGGGCACGCGTGACGAGCGCATCGCAGTTCGATGCGGTGAAGAAGACACCGGCCTGCGACTGCCCGCCGATCACGTTCTTCACTGCCTCGACGATCTTCGTCCCGCTCGCCCGGAACCGGTTGATGTCGAGGTGGACTCGGACATACGAAAACGTCTCGCCGCCCTGGGTCTCGACCTCGATGTCGCGCGCCGGAACACCGAACGCGCGCACACCGGAAACGATGCGGTCTCGCTCCGTCGCGGTGAACTTCGGGGGCCCGACGGGTCCACCTCCGTCGACGAATGCACCGTCGATGGAGGACGCCACCAGGATGTCGGCGCGATCTGCCTTTCCCTCGATCTCGCCGACTCCCGTCGCCGTCATCGTCCGGCCCGCCGCCGTGCCGAGGGCATAGGTCGCGGCGACCGAGAAGTTGAGCTCGACCTCCGGCTTGGCGTCGAGCGGGAGGAGTGCATTGCGATCTCCGTATCCGGACAGGAGCGACGAGGCGCTCACGCTGGACCGCCCGCACGGCTCCGCGCCTCCGAGCGCCGACAGGTAGGCCACGTCGAGCGAACTGCCGGATCCCTCACTCACAGAGCGCAACTCGCCGAGGGTCACATGCGCAGCCCGTGCGAGCGCTTCGGCCTGCCGGCGCGCGTCGGCGAGGGCCGCGGGTCGCGCGGTGGAGAGCGCGGCCGAGCAATCCGCAACCGCGAAGCGCAGACCACTCGTGGTCTGGACCGTGATCACGTCGGAGATCGCGTGCGCGACCTTCGATGCGAGCGCGGGAAGCCGGCTGACCGGAACCTCCACGCGCACGGTCGTGGGCAGAGCGCTTCCGAGCGACACCGGTGCCGAATCGAAATGCACCGCGCTCGACGGCAGGCCGAGCGCGTGCATTCGGGCCTGCACCTCGACGCGCTGCTTGGGCGTCACCTCGGGGGACGAGCCGGAAAACGAGAAGCCGCCCGCACCGTCACCGGCGCCGGGCTCGACGATGACGAACGCGAGGTCGGCTCGTACCTTCTGCTTGGCGTGGCCGTGCCCGACCAGGCCTGTCGTCGATTGCGCACTCGTTCGCGGTACGGCGGCCTTTCCGCTCGAGCTGCACGCAGTCGCCAACACAATGAGCGCAAATGCCCAAGACCGATTTCGCACGACGAGCCCCCGCTTCATCGTTATGTTGCAGCGAACCCTATGCGATCTTTTCCCCTACGGCGACTCGCCGATTTGTGTATGAACGAGTCGTAAGCTCGCGACAATGATGAGCGAGTACAGCTCGACGTACGACGCGCTTGCGCCGCGTTGGGATGCGTGGTCGAACGCGGTCGTGCCCGATCTGCGCGACGAGTGGACGCGCAAGATCGAGGGCTTCGCGCAGCCGGGCGACCGCGTGCTCGAGCTCGGCTGCGGCACCGGCGTTCCGGTCGGCCGGTACCTGGCCGCGCGCTACGACTACACCGGCGTCGACACCTCACCGGGCATGCTCGCCGAGGCGCGCGTCGCGCTTCCCGGCGCGAACCTGACGCACGCCGACATGCACACCTTGGACTTCGCGGCCGGGTCGCTCGGTGCGGTGATCGCCTTCTTTTCGATCAGCAACACACCGCGCGAACAGCACTCGACGCTGTTCGCCAAGCTCGCCGCGTGGATCCGCCCGGGTGGGGCGTTCATCGGGAACCTGCACAGCCGCGACGATCCCGACAGCTACGAGCCGAGCTGGCTGGGCGCGGGACCCATGCGTTGGAGCGGCTTCGACGGTGCAACCAACCTCCGGCTGCTCACCGAAGCCGGATTCACCGTGATCGAGTCGGCCGCGCTCGACCTCCGCGAGCCCGAGGGTGAGACGATCTGCCCGATGTGGTTCGTCGCGCGCCGCTGAACCGGCTGCAACCACCCCGAGGAGCGCTATAGCGAGTAGCGCGCTCCGTCGAGCGATGTCATGCACTGGGCAGTGGAGAACGCGCCTTCGGTCTGCACGGTCACGACCCCGCTCGGCTGGATGAACAGCCGTCCGTTGTGCGCGGCGCACACGTCGACCGCGACGTACACCGGCCTCGCCGGCCGGAGGCCGGTCGGCAGCGTGAAGGCGACCGGATTCGTGCCGGCCGTGGCGATTGCACCCTTCAGGTGCACGGTCCCCGAGAGCGAGACAAACGCCGAGTTGCTCGTGCCGGACGGGGCATTGGTCCAGCCGTTCTGCGGCGTCAGCGCCGTCGCCCCGCTCAGCACGTACGACACACCGTCGAGGGACGTGAAGCACTGCGCGTCGGTGAACGCCGTCTCCGCCTGCACGCGCACCACGCCGTTCGGCTGGATCTGCAGGCGACCGTTGGCCGCGCTGCAGAGGTCCACGGGGACGAACACGTTCGTCGTCGGCCGCAATGCGACCGGCAGGGTGAACACCGCGGCGTTCGTGCCGCTCGCGATGGCACCCTTCAAGTGCACGATGCCGGAGATTGCGACCGCCGCCGCGTTGCTCGTACCGGACGGGGCGTTGGCCCAGCCGTTCTGCAACGTCAACAGGGTGGGAGCCGTCCGCGCGAACGACACGCCATCGAGGGAGGTGAAGCACTGGGCGTCTGCGAACGGTCCCTTGGTCCGCACCGTCACGGTTCCCGTCGACTGGATGAGCAGGTCGCCCTTGGCCGAGTTGCACAGGTCCACCGGGACGTACACATTGGTCGCCGGCCGCAGGAACGCCGGCAGCGTGAACGCCGTCGGGTTCGTGCCGGCGGTGCTGATGGCGCCCTTGAAGTACACGATCCCGGAGAGCGAGGACACCGCCGCGTTCCGGGTGCCGAGCGGGGCGTTGGCCCAACCGTTCTGCAGGGCCAGTGAGTCGAACGCGGTCACCGATGCGTACGAGACGCCGTCGAGGCCGGTGAAGCACTGCGCGTTGGAGAACGCGGTCTCGGCCTGCACGGTCACGTTGCCGGTCGGCCGGATCACCAGGTGCCCCTTGGTCGCGTTGCACATGGAGACCGCGACGAACACGGGCGCCGGCGGCCGGAACTTGTCCGGCAGCGTGAACGCGAGCGCGTTCGTACCGGTCGTCGCGATGGCGCCTTGCAGATGCACGATCCCCGACACCGAGGAAGCCGCGGCGTTGCCGGTGCCGAGCGGACCGTTGGTCCAGCCGTTCAGCGGCGTCAGCGCGGCTGCGCCGCTCAAGACGTACGACGCACCATCGAGCGACGTGAGGCACTGGGCGTCGGCGAGCACCCCCTCGGGCTGCACGAACACCGCACCGCTCGGCTGGATCAACAGCCGGCCGGTCTTCGCGCCACACAGGTCGACCGGGACGTACACATTCGTCGCCGGCCGGAACGCGACCGGCAGGGTGAACAGGCGCGAGCTCGTGCCGTTCGCGACCGCGCCCTTCAGGTGCACGACCTGGGATTGGGTGACTGCCGACGCGTTGCTCGTCGCGGACGGGGCGTTGGTCCAGCCGTTCAGCGGCGTCAGCAGGGTCGGCGCCGCGAGCGCGTACGACACGCCGTCGAGAGAGGTGAAGCACTGGGCGTCGGCGAACGGACCCTTCGTCTGCACGGTCACGCGCCCGGTCGGCTGGATGAGCAGCCGGCCCTTGGCCGCATCGCACACGTCGATCGGCACGTTCACGTTGGTCGCGGGCCGGAGGTTCGGGGGCAGGGTGAACACCTGCGCGTTCGTCCCGGCCGTACTGATCGCGCCCTTGAGGTAGACGATCCCGGATCGCAGGGCGGCCGCCGACGGACTGGTGCCGGACGGAGAGTTGGTCCAGCCGTTCAGCGGCGTCAGCTTCGTGAAGCTGTCAGTCGCCGGGGCGCTCGGGATGTTCCCCTGGGTGCAGCCATTGATGGCGTTGCTCCACTCCTGTTGCACCACGTAGAAGTGCCCGTTCCACTGTTCGTTCGCGAGTCCGCCGTCGAAGCCGCGCGTGCCGTAGTTGTAGGCACACAGATCGCCGTTCTCGCCGGAGACGCTGCCGGAGTACCACGCGTCGAGCAGCGGATCGGTGACCGTCTCCATCTGTTCGTGGCTCGTGATCGAAATCTCGATGTCGGCGTCACGACTGTTCGGGAACTGCGACAGGCCCGTACACGAGTTGTTCCCGCCCGCGGTGAACGCGGAGTACGGCATGTTGGCGTAGAGGATGTGATGAACCCCGATGTCGAAGTAGGAGTGGTACGCGCAGAACGCAAAATTCGACGACGTCTGCGTGTCCGACTTGAAACAGGTCGTCGTGTTGAAGCACGTCGACTCGTGCGGCGCGGTGAACACGAAATACTCGGTGGTGAGATCCTGGGGCAGCCCGTGCGCTTGGACCACCTTGGTGGCCTCGGCGATGATCTGCGAGTTGTCGACGCAGTCGACGATCGCGCCACACCCGGCGCCGTGGGCCGGGTACGGCGAGGTGTCGATGACGGCGAGGGCCTGCAGCGACCGGTTGACGATGAACTGCGTCGGCCCGTTCACCGTTTGGTAGTACTGCGTGTTGACCTCGTAGAGCGGGCTGCCGCCGACGTCGTCGAAGTAGCGCTCGACCAGCGAGATGTAGTCGGCGGCGGGCGTCGCCGACGCCCCGCTCTGCAGCGTCGACGGGAACCAGAAGATCGGGACCGAGTTCGCCGTCGGCTGCTGGACCGGACCGCCGTGATAGGTCATGTTGGCGGCAAAGCCGGCGTCGGGGGATGCGGCGATCTGTTGTGCCAACGGCCTGGTGGGCATCATCTGCACGTCCGGCGCCGGTCGATAGATCTGCTGCACCTGCTGCGCGCTCAACGGAGCGTCGGGAGCGGCCGCGCCGAGGTTCGCGACGTTGACTGCCGCCGACACGATCACGGTTGCCACGGTCAACGCGGTCAACACCGCGAAGCGCGATCGAACGGCGCGCATTGGGGTCCCCACTCGGTTCGGCCTCGTCCCACCAGGCGGAACGAGCGCTCGCGCCCGGGACGCTATACACCCCCATCACCATGGGCAAAGGACGAAGCAGTGAACGTTTTCCGTCGAGGTGCATGAGCGGCGTAGATTGTGGTCCGCTCATGCAGAACGGGGGATCTCATGAGACTGCGGCACCTCGCGACGACCACGCTGGCTCTCGCGATCGCGTGCAGCACGATCGTCGTCTTCGTGCCGACCGCGTCGAGCGCCACGCTCACCGGTATCACGGAGATCACTCCCGGTTGCGCGCTCATGGCCGACGCGACGGCCACGTGTTGGGGCGGCAACAATGCCGGAAACGTCGGCGACGGCACGACCACCGACCGGGCGCTCCCCGTCGTCGTGCAGAACGAGACCGGCACCGGGCCGCTCACGGGCATCACCCAGATCGCCGCCGGCGGCGGTTGGCGGTGTGCATTGCTGGCCGACCAGACCGCGCGGTGTTGGGGCTCGAGCAGTTACGGCCAACTCGGCGCCGGCAGTCACACCGGCGATTCGGCACTGCCGCTCGTGGTGCAGAACGAGTCGGGTACCGGGCCGCTCACGGGCATCGCCCGGCTCGAGCTCGGCGGCGCCCATACCTGTGCGCTGCTCACCGACGGCACCGCGCGGTGCTGGGGCGACAACGAATCCGGGGAGCTCGGCAACGGCTCGACATCGCCGACCACGAACCACCATGCATTCCTGCCGGTCGTCGTCAAGAACGCGGCGGGCACCGCACCGCTCGCGGGCATCACCCAACTCGCAGCCGGGAACCAGTTCACGTGCGCGTTGCTCACCTCGGCGACCGCGCGCTGTTGGGGTGAGAACACCAACGGTCAGCTCGGCGACAACACCACGACGCGGCGGTTGCTCCCCGTTGTGGTGAAGAACTCGACCGGGACCGCGCCGCTCAGCGGCATCGCCCAGCTCGCCGCCGGCCTCAGCGTCAACGACGGCTTCGCCTGTGCGCGCCTGACCAACGGAACGGCTCGGTGCTGGGGCGGCAACCCGTTCGGACAGCTCGGCGACGGCACCACCGTGCGGCGCCCACTCCCGGTCGTCGTGCAGAACGACGCCGGGAACGGCCCGCTGGCCGGCATCACCGACCTGCGGGCCGGTGGTGACGACAACTGCGCGCAGCTCACGAACGGGTCGCTGCACTGCTGGGGCAACAACGACTACGGCCAACTCGGCGACGGCACCTACGCGACCCGCCTGCGGCCCGTGCTCGTGAAGAATGCGCTCGGCACCGCTGCCCTCGGCATGATCTCGTCGTTCGATGCCGGCTACTACGGAACGTGTGCGCGCGTCACCAACGGAACCGCGATGTGCTGGGGTTCGACCGAAGATCTCGGCGACGGCAGCCTGGGGACGAACGGCTTCCCCGGTGCCGGCAACCGTCCGCTTCCCAGCACCATCAAGGCCGACCCGCAACCGCTCACGAATGTCGCGGCGATCAGCGAGTCGGGTCGCATCGGTCACGCGTGCGCGCTGCTCACCGGCAACACCGCCGCATGCTGGGGCGCCAACATCACCGGGCAACTCGGCGACGGGACGCACACGGGATCGCTCATTCCCATACCGGTCTCGAACCCGACCCGCACCGGGGCCCTCACCGGGATCGTGCAGATTGTCACCGGCGCCGACTTCACCTGCGCGCGCATGACCAACTTCACCGCGCGCTGCTGGGGGAACAACGCCACCGGGCAACTGGGCGACGGCACGACGACCCCGCGGATCCTGCCCGTGCCGGTAAAGAACGGGCTCGGCACCGCCGCCCTCACCAACATCGCACAGCTCTCCGCCGCGACGAACTACGCGTGCGCGAGGCTCTTCGACGGGACGGCACGCTGTTGGGGCGCCAACCTCTACGGCCAGCTCGGTGACGGAACGCAGACCCAACGGCTCCTCCCGGTCGCCGTGAAGAACGGCGCCGGAACCGACAAGTTGACGCATATCAGCCAGCTCGTCGCGGGCGCGAACTCCACGTGCGTCGCGCTCAACGACACCACTGCGCGCTGCTGGGGCAACAACGGCGCCGGCCAGCTCGGCGACGGCACACAAACGCAACGGCTCCTTCCCGTCGTCGTCAAGAACGAAACCGGGACCGGTCCGCTCATGGACGTGAGTGAGTTCGGGGCGGGAATCGGACTGCCGAGCATGTGCGCGCGGCTCGGCGACAACACCGCGCGCTGCTGGGGCAGCAACGTGAACGGTCAGCTGGGCGACGGCACGACGTTCAACCGGTTCCTTCCCGTCGTCGTCAAGGACGGAACGGGAACCGCTCCGCTGAGCAACGTGATACAGCTCACCGGTGGCTACGCGCATGCCTGCGCGCTGCTCTGGGATCAGACCGCACAGTGTTGGGGCGCCAACGGCAATTTCCAGCTCGGCGACGCCACGCACACCGAACGCCACCTCCCCGTCGTCGTCAAGGACGAAGCCGGAACCGCAACATTGGGCGGGATCTCACAACTCTCCGCCGCCACCGTCAGCACCTGCGCCGGCATGCTCGACGGCACTGCTCGCTGTTGGGGCAGCAACCGCCTCGGCGTGCTCGGCAATGTCAACCTGCAGCCCTACGCCAACCAGCCTCTTCCAATCGCAGTGCTCACCGCGTAGAGCCCCGCCTCACATCCGAAGGCCTCGCGGCAAGTTCGGCCCGTGGCGAAGACGGCGCGTGGGCTATACGGTGCGCCCGCGCACGCCGAGGGTCGGCGGGGCGGAGGGGGATCCGATGAAGACGCGCTGGACGCTACGTGGCTACGGGCAGTCTGGTCGGATGCGAGTGGCGGGCTTGGCTCTGTTGCTCGCCGTTCCGGTGACCGCGGCCGCGATTCCGGCCGGTGCCCGTTCGGTCCGGTCGCTCCGGCTCCAATCTGCGTCCGACCTGCGGCGCGACGCACGCGGCGGGATCGGCGTAGCCGCGGCGACCGCGTTGCGCAACGGTCCGCTGCCGGCAAGTGGTTCAGAGTACGCGCGCGGGAAGGCTGCAGCCGCCCGATCGCATAGCCGCACTGTGCGCGACGCGCAGGTGGCGCCCTCGACACCGTCGGCGCCGGCGTCGCTGCGTAGCTTCGCGGGTTTGAACGATCCGAACCTGACGCCGTCGGATTCGACGAGCGCGATCGGCGCGACGCGGTTCATCGAGCTGGTGAATGCCCAAGCGGCGGTGTACAGCCGAACCGGCAACACGCCACTCGCCACCGGCACGTTGACCAGTCTCACCGGCGCCGGGGCATTCGACAACGTGTTCGATCCCCAGATCATCTGGGATGGGCAAACGCGACGCTTCTACTACGCCGCGGACGATGTCGTGAGCGCGTCGAGCAACTTGGTGGCGATCGGATTCAGCAAGACTGCATCGCCGGCCTCGTTCTCGTCGGCTGACTGGTGTCAGTACACCGTCAACTACGGCAGCGACTTCCCCGACTATCCGAAGCTCGGTGACAATCAGGGATTCTTCATCGTCGGCGTCAACGTGTTCACCGGCAATACCTTCACCGGGTCCGACATCATGGGCATCAGCAAGCCGCCCGCCGGCACCACGTGCCCGGCACCGAGCTCGTTCAAGTTCGGTCTGACCCCCGACGTCAAGACCGGCACGGGAGCCGCCGCGTTCACGCCGGTTCCGGCCCAGCAGACCGACACGGCCAAGACGGGTTGGGTCGTTGCCCGCCCCGCGAGCGTCCCGGGCACGGGCGCCACGACGTTGACCGCGTTCAAGATCGGCGTGAACACCGACGGAACGCCGAACATCCCTTCCACCGGGTCGGACATCACGGTCGCGGCCTACAAGATTCCCTCGAACGCCGTGCAGAAGGGCGCCACACAGCTCATCGACACGTCCGATACCCGTCTGACGCAGGCGGTCTCCGCGATCGATCCGGGACACGCGAACAAGGTCGGGCTGTGGACCCAGCACACGGTGCTCGGGGGCGCCGGCGCCGAGGTGCGCTGGTATGAGATCGACCCGGCGGCGGCGTCGTTGCTGCAGTCGGGCAAAGTGACCGGCACGAGTGTGTTCCGCTTCAACGGCGCGATCAGCCCCGACCGGCATGTCAACGGCACCGTGAAGCAGTTCGGCGACTCGATGGTCATGGTGTTCAACTCGTCGTCGTCGACGACCGACGCCAAGATCTTCATCGTCTCCAAGATCGGCGCCGCCGCCCAATCCGCGCCCGTGCTCATCCTCTCGTCGCCCGGTCCCGACAAGGACTTCGCGTGCGCGGGCGGCGGATCAGTGTGTCGCTGGGGCGACTACGCCGCGGCGACACCCGACCCGGCGTCACCGACCACCGGAGCGCACGGACAGGTCTGGGTGACCAACCAGTGGAACATCAACAGCACGAGCACCGCGCAGAGCAACTGGCGCACCCAGAACGTCGTCACCCAACCCTGAAAAGCCAAACTGCGGTTGGCATGCTCCCCCGCGTGCCTGCTGCGGTCACTCGCTACGAAGGATCTGCGCGGGCGCGGTCCGTCCCGCGAAGTACGCGGGGATGGCCGCGACGAAGTTGCCGATCAGCAGCGCGATCGGGATCGACGCCAAGATGACGACGACGGGCGCCTGCGGATCGTTCGGGATGCCGAGACCATTGGCGAAGACCGTCCAGATCTCCCGGCCGAGCGCCACGCCGATCGGGAGCCCGACGAGCAACGCGACGCCCACCAGTGTCGTCGCCTGCCACGCGACCGTCGCCGAAATCCCCCGCCGCCCGATGCCGAGGGTCTTGAGGATGGCGAGGTCGTGCCGGCGGCGCCGGATCGACGTGACGAGCAGGTTCGTGACCACGCCGATCGCCAGGACCGCGAGCACCGCCGCGAGAGCCGCGGGCGTGCCCTGAATGCGGGAGTAGTTGAGGACGTCGGTTGGCCGGCTGGCCGTCGTGATCGTGCACTGGTTGTACGCGCCGCAGATGCGCCCGCGCTCGATCGCGCGGAACACGCCCGTGACGTGCGCCTGTCGCGACGCGCCCGGCGCCACGCGCACCAACACGATGGTGATCGGCGGGCCTTGGGCATGCGCGGCCGGCATCGGCTCGGTCACCTGCGCGCCGGCGCCCAACCCGGTCGGCGTGAAGCTGCCCATGCCGAAGAAGGGGAAGACGCCGCGCCCGACGATGCGCATCTGTTGCGCCGGCGGCGTCTGGGTCCCCGGGTTCGGCTGCGACGCCGAGACCGTCTGGCCGACGTGCCGGTGGATCTGCTCGAGCGTCTTCTCGCCGAACACGACCTCTCGAGGCCCGACCGCGGCGCGGCCCGTCACGACCGTCGGCGCGATCAACCCGCGTGCGCTCGGCACGAGCGCGACCGCAGGAATGATCTGCCGGCCCACGTTCACGTCGGTATGGGTTCCGTACGTCCAGGCCGTGACGCCCGGGAGGCTGCGCAGCACGGCGTCGATCCGCGCGGCCGGCAGCGGGCTGAACTGCGAGTCGATCGTCACGTCCCACGTCTGCCCGTAGAGCCGGGGCGTGTGCACCAGGCGCGAGAGGTTCGTCCCGAACGTCGCCACGGCCGCGATCGCGGCGATCGCCATCACCGTCACGCCGATCGTGGTGCGAGACGGCACCGCGCTGCGGCCCCGTCCGGGTTCGACCGCGTGCCCGATGCCGATCGCCATCGTCGGCGGGGCGCCGGCTGCGGTCGCCCACCGTCGCAGTATCGACGGCCGCCCCGCGAGCCGGTGGCGCGCGCCCGCATCGGCCGTGCCCGCGGCGTAGCGCCAGGCCGGCCACGCCGCACCGAGGAGCGACAGCACGACGATCGCGACGAATCCGAGCGCGAGCACCGGCGCGTCGAACGCGACGCCGGGGTGGGGCTCGGCGACGCGCGCGGGACCGATCGGCATGGTCGGCGACGCGACGATGGCAACGACGACGGCCAGCAGCGCGCCGATAACCGCGGTCGCGCCGACCTGCGCGAGCGCGGTCACCATCAATTGCCGCCGGCTCATGCCCAGCGCCCGCAGCGTGCCGTTGTCGTCCGATACGAGGAACACCTGCCGCGCGAACAACTGACCGATCGCGAACAGGGCGGCCAGTGCGGTCAGCAGCGCGAACAAGCCGAGTGCGACCGCTTGCGGTCGGATCGCATGGTTGACCTGGGCGGCCTGCACCGCCTCGTCGGCGACCAGCAGATTGCCGCCCGTCTCCGGCAGACGACGCGCGATCGCCAGCGCGGCCGCCGAGAACGCTGCCTTCGACGTGCCGCGCGCCAGCGTCACCTCGGCGCCGTCGAACGCGTAGTGCTCGGGCCCGAATCGGTGCACGAAGGCGGGGGTGCCCAGTAGCGTGGGCGCGTTCGCGAGTGCGTTGACCGCGACCACGTTGTCCCGCGTCACGCCGACCCCGACGACGCGGAACGTCACCAGCGGGTCGCGCCGCGACGGGAGTTCCTCCTGCCGGCTCGCGACGCGTACCTGCAACCGGCTCCCCGGATGCAGGTGAAAGTGCCGCGCCGCAGTGGCGTCGGCGAGGACCTCCCACGGATCCGAGGCGCGCGGTGTCCGGCCGGCCGTGACCTTCGGTCGTTCGACGAGCTTGCCCAGCCGAGGGTCGGTGCTCGCCACGATCAGGAACGGCTCCTCGGGTGACCGCACCGGCGCCGCGCCGAAACCGATCACCGGATCAACGGTCGCGCCGGGCAAGCGGTCCAGGGCCTTGTAGAGATGAGGGAAACCGGTCTGGTCGGGCGACACGAGCACATCGGCGGCGTGGGAGAAGCGAAGGAACCGCGTGTACGCCGAGTTGGTACGGCGCGCGCCGGCCGCGGTCGTCAGCACGACGCCACCCGCGAAGCCGACGAACAGGGCGAGCACCGCCCACGAGCGCCAGCGCGCACGGAGCTCGACGCGCAGGCGCGTCCGGACAGCACGCATGCAATGAGTGTGTCCGCAGATCGTTGCTCGGTACACCTTGTCTGTACCTCAGCCCGGCGGGATGCCAGCTACCCCACCGCACGGGGGCTCGCGACCCCGTTCGTACCTATGGAATCTCTCGCGGCTCGGCGACGGCGCGCGCCTGCACCGTGAACTGGCCCCGGCCCATGAAGATGCCGAGGAGCGAGAAGTGCACGTCTTCGCGCAACGTCACGACGACCTGCCCGCCCGCGACCGTCACGTTCGCGTCGCGCAGCTTGCGGGAATCGGGGAACTGGGCGAGCTCGGATGCGACGAGCTGCCGTACCCGTGGTTCGTCGAGCTCCAGCCGCCCGGTGCGGAGCGCGGGTTCGTCGAGACCGTTCGCCCCGGCGGTCGCCGCCGCGTCGGCCATCACGGACACCTCGCGCCGCACCGCGATCGCGCGCCAGAAGTCGAGGCCGATCCCTCCGAGGAACAGCACCGCGACCGCGAGGCCGAGCACCCACAGCGTGATCATCCCGTGGTCGTCGCGGACGCCGGCGCGCATCATCGACTCCGGTAGTCGTCGACGCGCAATGATGCGACCGTCGAGTAGGTCCAGGCCGCGACGTCGCTGAGCCCGGGCATCGCGATCGCGGGCATGCGAACACTGACCTCGACTCGGATCTGCTCACCGGGCGCCGTGCCCGTCGAGAGCACGCGCACCGAGACGTCGGTCTGTGCAATCCCGTGATCAACCGCCACGTACGTGGCGACGAGCGTGGCCGCGGCCGGATCGCCCCCGGGCCAGTGCTGCTCCAGCTCGCGCGCGGCCTCGCGCGCGGCGACGGCGGCCGCGTGACTGCGCTCGGCCCAGGTGGGGAGCGTGCCCACGAGCGCGACGACCGGAAGGAGCAGCAGCGCAATCGCCGCGACCCACTCGATCGCGACGAACCCGCTTGGCCCCGGCGCGTGGTCACCCATTCCGGAGCGCCTCCGCGTGCAGGTGCATGTGCCAGTCGGGAATCAGCGTGGGCAGCCACGAGCGCAGCGTCACTGCGGCGTCGGCCACGACGAACGCGCCCTCTTCCCGGCAGTGCACGACCGTCTGCAGCAGTGGCCCGCGTACGAGCCCGGAGACGACCTCATGGGCGCGCTGCTCGCATGCCGCAACCGACGCTCCCACGGGTGCGCCGGCCCGGACACCGTCATCGAGGGCATCGCGGATTGCGCCGCGCGCATACAGGTCGACGAGCAGATTCGCGATGAGCACGAGTAGCACCAGCGACCATGCCACCGCGATCACGTACTGGATCGTCGTGAAGGCGCCTTCGCCCCGCCGGAGCCGCCATCGCCGCTTCGTCACAGGAGTTGGCCGCGTATCCAGTTCACGATGTCGACGCCGAGCGCCTGGAGCAAGCCCCAGATCACGACGAGCGCGAGCACGCCGAGTGCCGCGTTGCCGAGGAGCTCGGCGGTTGTCATCCCTGCTTCCGACCGATCTCCCCGATTGAAGAATCGGACGAAAAGTTCGAGCATGGTCATCGCTGCCTCCGTTGGTGACGCTTTCGAATGTTGTGCGCTCGTTTCATCGATGCCCGAGCACGATGGAGGGAAGCGGCGCGGCGATGAACAGCAGCATGATGGGCGCGAGGATCCCGATCGTCGGGATGAGCATCGCAGCGCGGCGCCGCACCGCGTCCTTGTGCAGTTGCTCGCGGCGCGCGTCGCGAATGTCTTCGCTCAGGGCCAGCAGACCGCCCCCGAGGTCGACGCCCCGCTCGACGCCGGCCGCGATCAGTTGGTACGTACGCGTCGCGCTCGGCTCCGGTGTCAGCTCGGCCGCGCGCCGGAACGCGGCAGATTCGCCCATGCCGCTGCGGATCCAGGTCAGCGTGTCGCCGAGCTCTCCCACCACTACGCCGTGACCGCGATCCACGAGTCGCTGCACCGCTTGCATCGGACCGGCGCCAGTGCGCACATGCATCGCGAGCAACTGGTTCACCGTGTACAGCTCGAGGCGAATGCGCGCGGCCCGGGTCGTCACCTCACGTTCGAGCCGTCGCCTCGATCGGGTCAGGCCGACCACGAATCCCGCAACGCCCGCCAGCAATGCAGCAACCGGTGCGCCCACGAGCATCCCGATCGCGGCGCTGCTGACGACGCCGACCGCGAACGCCTCGCCGAGTTGACGCACGCGGTACTCGTCGGGTGTGCGATCGATCTCGCCGGCCTGGCGGAGAAGCCGCGCCAGCTTGTCGTCGCCCCGGTGCACGTCCGAATGACGCAGCTTTCCGACCAGCGCGATCAACGGCGGGCCGAACAACCGCGTCAGCACACCGCCCGCGGCCGGCGCCGCCACCAATACGCTCGGAGCATCGCGGTGGCCGAGCGCGCTGCGTGACAGAACGGCGTACGGCCGGACTCGTCCGCCGAGCCGCGTTGTCGGCGGAACCAGCAGCGCGGCCAACCCGGCGGCGCCGATCGCGACGCCGCTCGCGGCGAGCACATCGAGCGAGCTCACCCGCGCTCCTTCGTGAAGATGCGGGTCTCGATCGGGTCGCGACCAAGGCGGCCGAGAACCGCGACCCCGATCGCGGTCAAGACGCCGGCCACGATGAGCGTGAGCACGCCCCCACCCGATTGGTAGAAGTCTCGGAACGCGCCCGCTCGCGCAGTCAGCGCGACCAGGACCAACCAGGGAAGCACGACGACGGCCTTGGCGTTGATGCGCATCTCGAGGCCTTCGGTTTCGAGCTCGTCGAGCAATTTGAGATCGCGCGTCGTCGCCTCGACGAGATCGTCGAGAATGTCGCGGACGATGGCGCCGCCACGTTCTTGTGCGAGGATCAGCACTTCGAGCACGCGATCGCTCGTGGGGTCGGCGAGATCCTCCTTCATCAGCTCCAGTGCCGGTCCGGTTCCGAGCACGCGCGCCAATTGCGGAAAGCGGGCGAAGGCGACGCGCATGGCGACCGGACCGGTCTCGACCAGGCTCGTGACTGCTTGCGTCAACGAGTTGCCCGCCGCGATCGAGGACACGAGGTCACGCAAGCCGTCCGGCCACGCGAGTTGCACCTGGCGGAGCCGGTCCCGACGGCGGCGACCGAAGTACGCGCGAGGAATCAGCGCGACGGCGCCGCCGGGCACCGCCGCGACGAACACGGACCCGGTGAGGGTCGTCACCACCATGACCGCGAAGAGACCGGCAAACGCACTTCCCGCCCAGAAGGGGATGAGACCCATGCCGACGCCGGCTTGCTGCAACCAGAGATCGGCGCGTTCCCGGCGTGCGACCAGGGGACGAACACGACCCGAGCGCTGACGGGCGCGCGGCATGATTCCGAGCACCGCCGCGGCAAGCAGCGCACAACAGGTTCCGACCGCGAGCGCCGCGAGCAACCTCACGCGATCTTCTCCGACCGATCGAGGAGCCCGCGCACGCGTCCGCCCTGCGGCAACGTCCGATCGAGGCGCTCCTCGAGCGCGGGCGGGAGCGCTCCGGTCCATTCGAGCGGACGGCCCAATCCGTCCCGCACGAAGATCGGTTCAAAGGTCTGTTCCACCCCGAGGCTCGGGAGGACCGCGGTGATCTCGGTCACCTGCCGGCGCACGGATCCCGCGCCGCGTGATGCATCGTCCCGATCGATGTGGACGATGACATCGAGCGCCTGCGAGAAAACGCGGTTCACGATGCGCTCGGTCACATTCTCGCCGGCCATCAAGGCGGCGTTCACCAGCGCGTTGAACGCGTCGGGCGCACTGTTGGCGTGCACCGTGCACATGAAGCCGCAACCCGCGTTGATCGCGCGCGTGAGCTCGAACGCCTCCGCACCCCGCACTTCGCCGACGACGATTCGGTCCGGCCGCATCGCGAGCACGAACTTCACCAAGTCTCGAAGTGAGATCTCGCCGGTACCGTCGAGGCCGGCCGGGCGCACCTCGTAATACGCGCCATGCGTCAATGGGACTGCGAGCTCTCGGACCTCCTCGCAGCACCGAACGCAGTGATTGGCGGGCGACGACGACAAGACGGCAGCCGCGAGCGTGGTCTTGCCCGCCCCCGGTTCGCCCGAGATCACGATCCGACTCCGCTGCTGCACGAGGGCCCACAGGAACGCCGCGGCCGGCGTCGAGAGCGCGTCACGCGCGGCGAGTTCGTCGAGCGTGACGTCGCGCACGGTGTAACGCCGCACCGTCGCCGACAAGCAGTCGGCCACCGGAGGGATCGCGGCAGTCAGTCGCGCAGTGCCGTCGAGCACACGCGCTTGCACCATCGGATGCTTGGCGTTGAGCTGACGATCGGTCACGGCGAGCAGCCGGTCGAGGATCTGCCGGTTCTCGTCCTCGGCGGTCGGCTCCGCGAGGCCGCGCAACCGCCCGCCGCTGTCGAGGTACGTGACACGGGCGCCCTCGATGAAGATCTCCTCGACATCCTCGCGAGCGAGCAGGTCGGTCAGCGGACCGAGATCCGTGATCGATCGCAGCACTCGATGCACCATCGTCTGCGCGTCGCCGAGCGGAACCTCGTCGCCGAGGCGCGCTTGGCGTTGGTAGTCGTCGACGGCCCGTTCGATCTCGGCTTGCACTTCCGCCAGCTGGCGATCAGGTTGCAGCCGCCGCCGCTCGATTCCGGCGATCGCGTCGTGACGGATCACGTCGTAGGCGTCCGATCGCGACGTCATCGGAGAAGGGCGCTCACGGCGCGGCTGCGAGGAGCGGGTCCGCGGCTCGCCGGGGGCGGGCCATGACGACGTTCGCGAGGCGTGACACGGTTCGGGTGAACCGCCCACGCGCAACGGGGCGGCCATCCCACGCCGCGTCCGAGACGCGGGAATCGCCGCCGACGAACGCCACCTCCAACACATCGATGCTCGAACTGATCTCGTCGTACAGCTCGCCGCGCCGGAAGGCGGCTGACGGCGCGCGGTTCACCGCTACGACGATGGGCGTCGCGGGTGCGAGCCCGCGCGCCTCGACGATCCAGGCGAGCAGCCGCGCGACGCCTACGGGGCTCGCGTCACACACCGCAACGAGCACATCGGCTTCGACCGCCAAAGCCCGCGCCGTCGCGAATCGCCCGCGCGGCGGTCCGCCGACATCCTGGAGCGAGCCGATGCCGTCGACGACGATCTCGGCATGTCCAGCAAGACGGTCGACGACTCGGAGCACTTCACTCGGCCGTACCTGCATCCAACTCGTGGAGTTCGGGATGCCACCGAGTATCGAAAGCTTCGTGCCGATCAGCGCCTGCAGGCATGAAACCAGCTCGCCACGGCCGTGCTCCACGGCGTCGATCGCGGTCCGGAGGTTCGGCTCGAGCGCCAGGCCGAGGCGCTGCGCGACCGCGGGTGCGACATCGTCACAGTCCGCCAGGACGACCGTCGAAACGCGGGCAGCTGCGATCGCGAGCTCGATTGCGAGCTCGGTGCGGCCGACACCGGGCGGTCCACCGACCGCGACGATCCGGCCCGGCCGCGCGGCCTGCGACTTGGGCGTCGCGCCGACTCGACGAGGTTGTTCGGCGCACAGCGCGACCAGCGCGCGAACGAACGCTTCGGGTCCGGCATCACTGTCGACAACAGCATCGACGTTGACCGCCGCGAGATGCGGACGGCTCGCCGCTTCGGCCCGGTCGACCACGCCGAGCACCTGCCGAGATCGCGCCTGCACGTCGGCGACGAATGCCTGGGTCAGCGCGGGCCATCGGTGACTCACCACAAGGACGTCGTACGTCTCTTCCAGCGCGACGCTCTGCTCGACGACCAAGCTCCGGACGCGAGCGCCGCCATGGTCGCTCAGGTAGCGATGCAGCTCCTCCACCCACGGCTCGGCCGTGAAGACGAGCGCGATCTCCGGCTCACTCATGTCTTCGCCGCGCCTGTCGCCCGTATCAGCGTGACCGATCCCGTTTCGAGGGCGGAGGCGATCTGCGCCGCGACTTCCGGGTCGACTGCGAGCGTGATGCTCGCGTCGTCCGAACCCTGCAACGCGCCGCCGCCGTGATTCGAGAACGCGAGCACCGTCGCATCCTTCGCCACGTACTTGCTCCGCCCGGAGTTGTGCTGGACGGCGAGCACGTCGACGCGATCGCCGGCCACCAGCGCACCGCCCACGGCCCGGGTCACGGGAATGGGAAAGCTCATGGCACGCGGCGCCTCGCCCGCAGCCACGGCCCGGATGGCGTCGTGCGTCAAGAGGGAGCCCGCGGGTATCCGCGCCACCGCGATCTGTCCGCGCACCTCACCGATCGCACTCGCATCGAACAGCGTCGCCAGCACACCCGCATCCGCGTGGATGCTCGACGCCCGGAACGAACGCCCGTCGACAACCGTCCCGGGCACGATGTCGTGCGCGGCGACGAGGACGGGATGGCTGTCGTTCGCCGCGCGCAACGCGCTCAACGTGAGCAGCGCTCCCAACAGACCGGCGACCACCATCACGACATGACCGGTCGACACGCGACTCGCGAGCGCTCGGCGACGGACACCGCCGACGGCAATTCCCTGCGCCGCTGTCACCGCGGGTCCCTTCCGTGGGCCAGGTCTATCCCTCGCCGAGCATGGGAGCAGAAGGATCGGGACCGGACAAGGTGCGCACGACGAATTGTGCGTATAGACACATGGGACGGCGGTGATCCGCCTCAGATCATCTGATGTTGCGCGATCGGGGTAGCGTTGCGATCGTGACGAATGAGGGCGACGGCGCGCCGGAGAGCGCGAACGTCGGCAGCCAGTTTCCGCCGATCCTCACGACCGCGATGGCGGCGGATCTGCTCCACGTGCACGTCGAATACCTGCGGCGCATGGTGCGCGAGGAGCGGGTGCCGGCGCATCGCTTTCCCGGCGGTCGTGAGATCCGGTTCCTCCGGGACGAGCTGATCGACTGGGTGCGGGCCCAGCCCGGCGAAGACCGTTCTCCGTCGGCGGAAGACCGCACGCGCTCGTGACCGAGATGCAGGGCAAGGTCGCCGTGATTACCGGCGGCAACAGCGGGATCGGCAAGGAGACCGCGGTCGCGCTGGCCGACATGGGCGCGCACGTGATCATCGCCGCGCGCAATCCTTCCAAGGCGGCCGCGGCCGTGAAGGAAGTGCGGGATCGCGTGCCGGGCGCCAACGTGGAGCACCTCCCGCTCGATCTCGCGTCGTTCGCGTCGGTGCGAGTGTTCGCGGGCGCCTTCGCCGAACGTTCCGATGCGCTCGACGTGCTCGTCAACAACGCGGGCGCGATACTGCGATCGCGTACCGAGACCGACGACGGGCACGAGACGCAGCTCCAGGTGAACCACCTGAGCCACTTCCTGCTGACCAACCTGCTGCGCGAGCCGCTGACGCGGGCCCGCGGACGCGTCGTGAACGTGTCCTCCACCGGGCACACGTTCGCGCGCAACGGGCTCGACTTCGACGATCTCGAATGGGCCAACCGCCGGTATCAGGGCTTCGGCGTGTACTGCGCGACCAAGCTCGCCAACATCCTGTTCACCCGCGAGCTCGCAACCCGCTGGGCCGACTCGGGCGTTACGGCCAACGCCGTGCACCCGGGTTTCGTGGGCTCGAACTTCGCCCGCGAAGGCGACATGGGCGTCCTCGGCGCGGTCGGGATGCTGCTGCTCCGCCCGTTCGCGCTGTCGAGTGCCACCGGCGCGCGCACGTCGATCTACGTCGCGTCGTCACCCGATGTCGACGGCGTGAGCGGTCAGTACTTCTACAAGTGCCAGGTGGTGAAACCGTCGGACGCCGCGCTCGACGACGCCGCCGCGGCGCGCCTCTGGGACGTCAGCGCGGAGATGACCGGCCTCAGCTGAGCTCGGGCGGGTCGGCAGGCCGCTCACCACCGGCGCGCCACGCGAGCATCATGACGACCAATCCGAACCCGGCCAGCGCGAGGCCTCCGAGGGTACCGACGACGCGGTTGCCTTGGCCGAGGAATCCGATTCGGAGCGTCGGGTTGCTGCTGTGCACTGCCGACGCGATGTCGAGCACGCCCGCAACGAACACCCACACTCCGACGATTCCGGCCAGGAGAACGGAGACGCGCGCGATGGTGCTCTCCGACGTCAGGGCGATCGCGATGCCGACCAAGCAGCTCACCGCGATGACCGGTCCCCCGGTTTGGCCGAGCAGGGCGACCTTCTCCCAGCCACCAAGCCCGCCGAATGGGCTATTGAGGAGATTCAACGCGCTGTAGATCTGGACGCCCGTGAATACCACGACGCAGGCCATCCAGATCAGCGCCACGATGTCGAGGGGCTGTTCGTCGACGAGCTCGCCGAGACGACTCATGCCGGTGCGGCCGCTCGCGAGCATCCGTTCGCCGGGAGAACGATCGTCGATGTCGAGTGGCTCGAGCGGCTCGCTATCCATGTTGACTCCCCCGGTCAGGTGCCTGGATCAGACTCTGCGCGCGGCGACCCACGCGACTTGCTCGAGGTGCACGACGGTGACGGCACCGGCCCGGGCGCGGATCGTCAGGAAGTCGCGGCCGGCGGTGATCATCCCGTCGAGACCGTCGGGGTGAAAGGCGGTGCCCACCGACATGTCGGCGTTCGGATCACGCGCGGCCACCGCGCTCGCGAACGTGCCGTCGGTGCGGCCGCGCGAGCCGCCGGCGGGCGGGTGGTCGACCACCTCGATGTGCAGGGGAATGCCGGGCGCGAGGTGCAGGTCGACGCGGCCGAAGATCGCGCGCAACCCGAGCAGATCGTCGCCGACCTCTTCGACCAGGCCGGTGAACCGCTGGTCGACGATCGTCACTGCGAGCCGGTCGCCGGCGTGCATCGCCGCGATGAGCCACTCGCGCATCGTCTGGTTGCGCTGGAAGTTCTCCTGCGCGTCGCGACTGGCATCGTCTTGCTCGGCGGCCCACTCCGAACGCATCGACGCGCCGACCGGACCGAGATCGGGGTGCGCGGAGAGATCGTCCGAGTCGCCCATTCACCCAATCATCGCGCGGATCAGGTGAGACCGAGCCGGACTGCAGCCTCGCGGCGATAGCGGCTCGTCGAGTGCTCGGGATCCTTGTCGAAGCGCGGGATCACCTCGTCGCCGAACAGGGTGACCGTCTCGACGAGCAACTCGTGCGGGAACATCGAACCCGACGGCCCCATGATGAGCTGGTCGACACCCACGTCGACCCACTTCTGCACGCCGGCCGCGCACTCGTCGGGCGTTCCGACCATCGCGGCGCCGGTCGAGAGCCCCTTCTCGATGTCGTCGAGCGTGGGGTCGGGAATCTCTGTGGGCCACTCCGGCACGAACGGCGGCTTCGGGAACGTGTCGAGGTAGTGGAACACGAGCGTCTGCTGACGGCCGTTGCCCGAATGCGTCATGAGGTCGCGCGCGCGGTCACGGTCTTCGAGGCACATGAAGCTCGTCGTGACCGCGACGTTGTCGTTCACGTACTCGCCCACCGGCTCCGCGTCGACGATGTGCTTCTTGTAGGTCTCGATCAGCGGCGCCATCTTCTGCGGCGAACCGCCGGTGAAGCACAGCACCCCGAGTCCCATACGCGCGGCCTTCTCGAACGTCTCGGGGTTGCCGGCCGCCACCCACATCGGCGGGTGCGGCTTCACGTAGGGCTTGGGCAACACGTTGCGCTCGGGCATCGTGAAGAACTCGCCCTTGTACGAGTACTTCTTCCCCGCCCACATCTTCTTGAACTCGACGATCGTCTGGTCGAACATCGCCCGCGTGATCTCGGGGTCGGTGATGCCGAACCCGCCCATCTCGGTGGTCGACGACCCGCGACCGGTGCCGAACTCGAAGCGTCCGCCCGAAACGTGATCCATCATCGCGACGCGCTCGGCGACGCGGGCGGGGTGGTTGACCGGCGGCGTGATGTTGATGATCCCGCTGCCCACGTGGATGTTGTCGGTACGCGCCAGCACCCACGGCATCAGCACCTCGTTGGCCGAGATGTGCGAGTACTCCTCCAAGAAGTGGTGCTCGGTGAACCAGGCGTACTTCCAGTTGTGCCGGTCGCCGGTCTCGCACAGCGCCACCTCGCTCACGAGGCGGTCGTGCTCGGCGTTCGGGTTCGCGGCTGCCATGTCCCGGTGGACGAAACCACCTTGGAAGAGGCCGAATTCCATGTGACGCGGTCCTTTGCTGCGCGGCGGGGCGCCGATCTGGTTTTTAGAACGTGTTACAAAATCTAACGGCTCGGCCCCGAAATGTCCAGCACAGGGCGCCCGCCCACGCGACCATCGCCGGATGCCCGGGCGGCTCCACCCACCCCGGCCGCCAGTGGTGCTCGTCGAGATGGATCACGGGTAGGGCGATCGTGACCGATCTCGCGGCGGGCGACGAGTTGATCATCGACGGCAACTACGGCGGCACGATCGACGTACGCGTCCGGGCCGCCGACACGGCAGTGTTCCTCGACTACGCCCCGCTCCCCTGCATCGCGCGCGCGTTGCGCCGCTCGATCTCGCACTACGGCCGTGCCGTCCAGGCCGCCGGTTGTCCCGAACACATCGACGTGAAGTTCCTGCGTTGGATCGCGAACTACCGGCGCGACAGCCGGCCGCGCGTCCTCGCGGAGCTCGAGGCGGGCGGACCCGGGCTCACGGTGCACGTGCTGCGCCGGCCGCGCGACGCCGCGCGCTTCCTTGCGAACCTCACGTAGGCGCCGGCAGGCCGGCGACTAGTCTGGCTTGCTTCCGGCGGCGTAGCCGAGTGGCTCAGGCAGAGGTTTGCAAAACCTTGCACGCGGGTTCGATTCCCGCCGCCGCCTCCAGCAGGCATCCAGAGAGAGGTCGGCCATCTTTCCGTTCTGGGAGATCGTCATCGCCCCGCTCCTCCGCGCCGCGGCGCCGACGTGCGTGGTGGAGATCGGCGCTCTGCGCGGTGACACGACCGTGTCGCTCCTCGAATCGCTCGGGTCGGACACTCGCCTCCACGTGATCGATCCCGTGCCGCAGTTCGATCCCGCCGAACACGAACGCCGGTTCCGCGGTCAATACGTGTTTCACCGCGACGTCAGCTTGCGCGTGCTCCCGACGTTGGAACCCGTCGACGTGGCCCTCATCGACGGTGACCACAACTGGTACACCGTCTACAACGAGCTCAAAGCACTGCGGTCGCAGGCGCAGGCGACCGATCGGCCCGCACCCGTGTTCGTCCTCCACGACGTCGCGTGGCCGTACGGACGACGAGACGGCTACTACGCGCCCGAGCAGATTCCGGATGAGTTCCGCCAACCGAACGCGCAGCTCGGCCTCGAGCGCGGGAACCCGGGTTTGTGCGCGCAGGGCGGCCTCAACGCGCACGTGTGGAACGCCGAGCACGAAGGTGGGCAGCGCAATGGTGTCCGCACCGCGCTCGAAGATTTCCTCGACCGCCACGGATCGGAGTTCCGTTCGGTCGTGCTGGAGTTCCACACCGGGCTGGCTGTCGTCGCGCCGATAGCCCGTCTCGCCCGCCGACCCGAGCTCGCGCTCCTCCTCGACCGCATGGAAACCGCCGACGGTCAACAGCAGATCCGCGAGCAGACCGAGGCAATCGCGCGCGAAGCATTCGCGTCGGGAAAACACCACCTCGGTTAGCGTCGCTCCGTATGGAATTGACCTGGCGAGGCGACGATCAATTCGAGATTGGCGGCGTCTCGTTCATCAGCTCGCACGGCGAGTCGACCGACGACGCGTTCTGCATCCGCAAGCCGCGGCCCTTGGTAGAGGCGACCGTCTCGCTGCTGCACCGCGTGCGTCCGGCTGGGATCGTGGAGCTCGGCATCGCGTCGGGAGGCAGCGCGGCGCTGCTCGCGCTCGTCGCCCAGCCCACGAAACTCGTCGCAATCGAGCGCGACCCGACTCCGGTCGCCGCGCTCGACTCGTTGATCGCCGCGCACTCCCTCCCGATCTCCGCGCACTACGGCGTGGATCAGGGCGACCGTGACCGCCTCCGCGGGATCGTCGCCGCCGACTTCGGACGCGACCCGATCGATCTCGTCATCGACGACGCATCGCACGTCTTCGAAGAGACGCGCGCCTCGTTCGAAACCTTGTTCCCGCGCGTCCGGCCGGGCGGTGTCTACGTGATCGAAGACTGGAACTGGCAGCTGCGGCTCACCTACGCGGTCGCACATCCGGCGCCGACCGGTGCTCCGGCCGACGGCGACGAATCGCTGCGCGACTATTTCCGGGAGAACGTTCGGCCGGTGTCGCTCGAGGCCTTCGTGTTGCAACTCGTACTGGTGCGCGCGTGCGCGAGAGACGTGATCGCCGACCTGTTCATCGACGAGAGCCGGGTGGTCGTCACGCGCGGCGACGCGCAACTCGAGTTCGACGCGTTCGCCGTTGCCGATCACTTCACGGACCCACATCACCTCCTGGCCAACCCCGGGCCCAACGTCGGGTAGTGGGTCAGTTTGATTCCAGCAGTTCGTTCGTTCGACCTCGGGGTCGAACCTGATATCCCCGATCCATTCGGCCACGGGCCGGAGCGTAAGCCAGTAGCGCGCGTACTCAGATGGGGTCTAGATGTGTTGTTCATCCACGTTGGTGACGTGGGTGAGGGTCCGCCAATGAACTGAGCCTCCGAGAGATCGTGTGGTTGTCGAAGACCCACGAACTCTCTGGAGGCTCCGGTGCACCGTAACGCTCCGATGACGGCGCGTGGCCGCATGATCATGATCGACCGGATCGCGTCGGGACGGCCGATCGCGCATGTCGCGGCCGAGATGGGCGTGTCTCGCAAGACGGCTGACAAGTGGTGGCGGCGTTGGCTCGCCGAGGGCGAGTCCGGGCTCGAGGATCGTTCGAGTCGACCGCATCGATGCCCGCATCAGACCAGCGCCAGCCGCGAGGCGCGGATCGTTCAGTTGCGGCAGCGCCGCAAGCTTGGTCCGGCCCGGATCGCCAGCATCGTCGGGATGCCGGCCTCGACCGTGCATCGCGTGTTGTGCCGTCACGGACTGAACCGGCTCGCGTGGATGGACCGGCCGACCGGTCAGGTGATCAGGAGGATTCATACGGACCGGCCGGGCGAGCTCGTGCACGTGGACGTCAAGAAACTCGGACGGATCCCGCCTGGTGGTGGTTGGCGCGCACACGGCCGCGGCAACGTCGTGCACCAGTCCAAGACCAAGGTCGGTTACGACTACGTCCACTCCGCGATCGATGCGCACAGTCGCCTCGCCTACAGCGAGATTCTCGCCAACGAACGCGGTGTCACCTGTGCCGAGTTCTGGGATCGAGCCCACCAGTTCTTCGACGCGCACGCGATCACCGTCGAGGCCGTCCTGACCGACAACGCGAAGAACTACCTCGGCAAAGACTTCACCGCCGCCCTCGACGGCATCGAGCATCGACGGATCCGGCCCCGTCGCCCCCAGACCAACGGCAAAGTGGAACGGTTCAATCGGACCCTGCTCGATGAATGGGCCTACGTCCGGATCTACCGCTCAAACAGCCAGCGCACCCGTGCACTTGACCGCTGGCTTCACCTCTACAACCATCACCGCGGCCACACCGCCCTCGGAGGCGACCCACCCATCACCCGCGCTACCAACCTCGCGGGAGAACACATCTAGACCATCTCCCAACATCTGAGGGGGACAACTGTGAAGTGGTCACGCCTGACATGGGTCGGAGTCGTCATCGCGCTCTCCGCTTGCAGCGGCTCCACATCGACATCGGCACCGCGGACGCCTGAGTCGTCGACTACGAGGGCGGCCGATGCGTCGCTGCCGACGACGCTACGAGCGGCCGCACTGGCATGGGCGCACGCGTTCCTTACCGGGACGGCGATGGATCAGTACGGCCTGCTAGGCCCGCACTGTCTTTCTGGCGAGAAGCCAACGCCGAGCAGGATCGCTGCTGCCAACGCGGAACTACGCCAGGAGCGCGCCCGGCGTGAACGACAGTTGGGCATCTCCCTTGCGACGATCCAATCGAAGATCGTCGGCGTCTCGACTCGTCACGTGGGACGCAAGAGGGGCGAAGCAGAAGTGCGTTACGACCTGCCCGTCGCGGTGACCGGCAACTACAACTGGGTGACCTACGAACTCGTCGGCCGCAAGTGGAAGGTGCAGGACTGCGTCCCCCCATTTGGCGGCTCATCGTCGTCGGCATCGACCCCGGCAACGACACTGGCAACCACTACGAAATCAAACTGACCCACTACCCAACGTCGGGTGAACTGTCCGCTTCGCTAGGCTCGGCCGTCGTATTTCCCGCCCTGCGGAGCACAGATGCCCGAAATCCCTGCGGCGGGATCGCCGGTTCGACTCCTCGGTGTGGGCGCCGGGGCACCGGCCCTGCGCCTGGATGCGAGCGACATCGGCGCCGCGTGGGGACGCGGCGGGAAGGGCCGGGTCGCGGCGTGCGCGCCCGACGAGGACACGCTGACGCTGGCGTGGGACGCGGCGTCGGCCGCGCTCTCCGCGGCGGGCGTCGAGGCCGACGCGGTCGACGCGATCTATTGGGGGACGAGCCGGCCGCCGTTCGCGGAAGGACCGAGCCTCCCCTTCCTCGCGGCCGGACTCGCCCTCCCGGCTGCGGTCGGCGGCGCGCTGCTCGCGGGCTCGCCGCATGCCGGAATGGAAGCCGTCCTGGCGGGCGCGGATGCGGTCGCGGCCGGATCGGCGCGCGTCGCGCTGGTCGTCGTCTCCGATGCGATCCGCCCCGGCCTCGGCACCGGTTTCGAGGCGCGTTGCGGCGCGGGCGCGGCGGCGGTCGTGCTCGGCGGGCAGGGCGGCGCCGCGTCACTCGGTCGCCGCGTCACACACTCGCGGCCGCTCGTCGACCGCTACCGCGGTGACGGCGAAGTCGACAACCGTGATCTCTACGACGCCCGGCTCTTCCGTGAAGAGATATTCCTGCCGAGCATCGAAGCGGTCACCCATGAGATGGCGTCGTCGCCTGCGAGCGCGTGGTCGCTCCCCGACCCCGACGGTCGCCTCGGCAGCGTGATCGCCAAACGCGTCGGCGCCCAACCCGCCGCATCGGCCGCGGTCTACGCGAGTGTCGGTGACACGGGCGCGGCGTCCGCGCTGCTCGGTGCGATCGGCGCAATGGAGGCACCGGGAACGGTCGCGTTGGTCGGGTACGGCGGCGGCCGGACCACCGGTGTCTTCGTCGAGGTCGAGTCCGCCGTCCCGGGCGCGGCGGCCGTAGCCGCAGTGCTCGATACCGGCCGCCCGGCGTCGTACGCCGAGGTGTTGCGCGCGCGAGGCCAGCTCGTTCCCGGCGGCGAGACGATTCCCATGGGCGTGCCGCCCGAGAGCGCGCTCTTCGTGCGCGGCGCCGACGAGATGCTCGGACTGCTCGCCGGGCGGTGCGTCGACTGCGGCACGATCAGCACGCCCCCGTCGATCCACCCGACGTGCACCAACTGCGGCGGCCCCAAGCTCGAGCCGGTCTCGGTCGCGCGCGGGGGTTCGGTGCACACGTTCGTGATCAACCACACGATGCCCGCGCCGTTCGTCGCGCCGCTGCCGATCGCGGTGCTCGACATGGACGACGGCGCGCGCCTGATGCTCCAAGTCGTCGGTGACGGCTCCGACGTGGAGATCGGGCGCCGGGTCGAGCTCGTGCTGCGCAAGTACGCGCACGAGCGTGGCGTTCCGGTCTACGGCTTCAAGGCCCGGGCCGTGAAAACCCAAGGAGAGTCGTAATGGCGTGGAACCGGGTCGCGGTCGTGGGCGCGGGCCTCATCAAGATGGGCGAGCTGTTCGAGCAGAGCTACGAGCAGATGGCGGCGGGCGCGTTCGACGCCGCGGTCGCGAGCGTCGACAAGGGCTTCGAGCCGAATCAGGTCGACGCCGCGTTCGTCGCGACCCAGCGCGGGACGCTGTGGGGGCAGGAGGGCATCGGCGGCAACACGATCCCGAGCGCGATCGGCCTCAACGGCATTCCCTGCACGCGCATCGAGAACGCGTGCCCGTCGGGTTCCGATGCGTTCCGGGTCGGCGCGATGGCGGTCGCGAGCGGCGTGCACGACGTCGTGCTCGTCATCGGCGTCGAGAAGATGCGCGACAAGTCGACAGAGGAGGGGCTGCTCTCCCGCGCCGCGTCGGGCCACCCGATCTTCACCCGGGGCGAGACCGCGCCCGTGTTGTTCGCACCGTTCGCGACCCGGCACATGCACGAGTTCGGGACGACACGCGAGATGCTCGCGTCAGTCGCGGTGAAGAACCACTACAACGGTGCGCGCGATCCCTACGCGCACTTCCAGAACGAGATCACCGTCGAAGACGTGCTGCGCTCGGCACCGGTGTGCCATCCCCTGCACCTGCTCGACTGCTGTCCGCAGACCGACGGCGCGGCCGCCGCGCTGCTCGTGCCCGCCGAACGCGCACACGAGTTCACCGACCGGCCCGTGTTCGTCGCCGGCTTCGGTGTCGGCACCGACCACCCGTACCTGCACGAGAAGGACTCGTTCACCGAGATCAAGGCCACGCGCATCGCGGCGCAGCGCGCCTACGCGATGGCCGGCATCGGACCCGAGCAGATCGACTCCGCCGAAGTGCACGACTGCTTCACGATCACCGAGATCCTCGACATCGAAGATCTCGGCTTCTTCGAGAAGGGCGACGGGGGTCGCGCCAGCATCGAAGGCGACACCGCGCTGACCGGCCGCCTCCCCGTGAACACGTCGGGCGGCTTGCTCGCCAAGGGCCACCCGATCGGCGCGACGGGCGTGGCCCAGATCACCGAGTGCTGGTGGCAGCTGCGCGGCGACGCCGGCGACCGCCAGATCGAGACCCGCAACGGTTACGCGCTCCAGCACAACGCGGGCGGCCGCGGCTCGGGCGTGTCGGTCGTGAACATCCTGACCAACCGGGTCAACTCGTGACCGAGACGCATCTGCGCGTCGAGCGGGATCCCGACGGGGTCGGCCGGATCGTGCTCGACCGCCCCGACGCCAAGAATGCGCTCACGATCGCGATGCGCGACGGCATCGTCGACGCCGTCCGTGAGTTCCGCACGGATGCGCAGGTACGCGCGGTGTTGATCACCGGCGTCGGCGACGCCTTCTGCGCGGGCATGGATCTCGGCGCGTCGACGGTCGCGCAGGCGGGCAAGCCCGGCTTCACGGCGCGCAGCACCTCCGAAGCACTGCGCGCGGGAGTGCAGACGATGATCCGCGAGCTCTGGGAGCTCGACAAGCCCACGATCGCGGCGGTGAACGGCGCGGCCGTCGGGCCGGGCGCGCACCTCGCGCTGGCGTGCGACTTCGTGTTCGTGCACCCGCGCAGCCGGTTCATGTGGACGTTCGCCAAGTGGGGACTCGTCGCCGACGCCGGTGGCGCCTACCTGTTGCCGCGCCTCGTCGGCCTCCCCCGCGCCAAGGCGATGGTCATGCTCGGCGACGGGGCGACCGGGGCCGAGGCCGTGGATCTCGGGCTGGCGTACAAGTGCGTCGACGGCCCCGACGATCTGCTGCCGGCCGCGCTCGAGGTGACGCGCCGACTGGCCGCGGGACCAACCCGCTCGCTCGGCCTCTCGAAGCGACTGCTCAACGCCACGTTCGAGACCGACCTCCCGTCGTCGCTCGAGCTCGAAGGTCATTTCCAGGCGCTCGCGACGACGTCGCCCGATCTCGTCGAAGGCATGGCCGCCTTCCGCGACAAGCGCGACGCCCAGTTCGACGGCACGTGACCGCACCGCTCCCCCAGTTCCAACGCGTCGCGGCGTACAACGTGTGCGTCGACGACGAGTCGCGGTTGTTGCTGTGCCGCTTGAGCAACATCACCGAGCGACCGGGCGCCTGGACACTGCCCGGCGGCGGCATCGACTTCGGCGAGCACCCCGAGGCCGGCGCGCTCCGAGAGCTGCACGAGGAAGCGGGCCTGGTCGGCCGGATCGTCGGGCTCTTGGCGGTCGACTCGATACGCCGCACGTTGCGGGCCAAGGAACGAGACCGGCTCGGCTTCCCCGAAGGCACCGAGTGCGACTACCAGAGCGTTCGCATCATCTACCGCACCGAGATCGTCGGCGGGGATCTCCGCGACGAGACCGACGAGAGCACCGACATGGCCGGATGGTTCACGCGCGATGATGCCGTCGCATTGCCGCTGGTCGAGCTCGGTCGAATCGGTGTCGAGCTCGCATTTCCCTCTACAGAAACGAGCGCCGACTGATGCGCATCCCGATTCGCTACGGGAGCCCGTGGCGCTGGCTCCTCACCATGCTGCTGATCCCCGCACGCCTCTCGTACATCAAGATCGACGGCGACGAGGTGAAGGTGCGCATGAGCTGGGCGTTCCGCGCGAAGTTCCCGCGCAGCAACGTGACCGACGTCGCCAAGCACCGTCCGGTCATCAGCATCGGGGCACACGGTTGGAAGGGACGGTGGCTCGTCAACGGCGCGCACCGGCCGATCGCGATGATCCGCCTCGCACAACCCGTGCGTGGACGCGTAGTCGGGTTCCCGGTAACCGTGCGGGAGCTGTGGGTGAGCGTCGACAACCGCGATGTCCTCCGCGAGCTGCTCACGCACTAGAACTGCAAGGAATTCAGCACCTCAGGAGGCTTCGGTGGGTCGGTTCGACGGGAAAGTGGCGATCGTGACGGGCGCGGGGCGCGGCATCGGGCGGAGCCACGCGCTCCTGCTCGCATCCGAGGGCGCGTCGGTCGTGGTGAACGACCTCGGCGGCAGCAGCGGCGGCGAGGGCAACGACGCCACGCCCGCGCAGCAGGTGGTCGACGAGATCGCGGCGAAGGGCGGCGCCGCGGTCGCGAACTACGACAGCGTGTCGTCGTGGGCCGGCGCCGAACAGATGATCCAACAGGCGGTCGACACGTTCGGCGGGCTCGACGTGCTCATCAACAACGCGGGCATCCTCCGCGACAAGATGAGCTTCAACATGGACGAGGCCGAGTGGGACGCGGTCGTCGACGTCCATCTCAAGGGCCACTTCGCGCCGTCACGTTTCGCGGCGTCGTATTGGCGCGCGAAGTCGAAGGAGACCAGTGCACCGGTGAACGCGAAGATCGTGAACACGGCGTCGGAGTCGGGCCTCTACGGGAACGCGGGGCAGGCGAACTACGCCGCGGCCAAGGCGGGCATCGCGTCGCTGACCATCGTGATGGCGCGTGAGCTCGAGCGCATCGGCGTTCGCGTCAACGCGATCGCCCCCGTTGCGCGCACGCGCCTCACCGAACAGGTCGCGGGGGCGGCCGAGTTCATGAACCCGAAGGAAGGCGAGTTCGACCGCTTCGCTCCCGAGAACATCTCGGCCGTCGTCGGCTGGCTCGCGTCCGACCTCTCCGAAGGCGTGACCGGTCAGGTCGTGAAGGTCATGGGCGGCCAGGTGCAACTCCTGCGCGGCTGGCGTCCCGCGACCGAGGCGACGGCGGACAAGCCGTGGACGATCGACATGATCGAGGCCGAATCGAGCACGTTGTTCGCGACCGCCGATCGGGGCGTCCCGCCGTTCATGCCGAACATCGGCGACGCGTAACCGCAAGGGGTGACGAAGATGACCGTTCCGATCCCGACCACCGACCTCGCGCTCGGCGACATCCATCTCGGCGACATCGAGCAATGGCTGCGTCCCGACCGCGAAGGCATCTTCGCCAAGCTGCGCGCGGAAGCACCGGTCTCGTTTCACGACGAGCCGGTGCCGCCGCCCGACGTGCCCTTCCCGCAGGGTCCCGGATTCTGGGCAGTCACGCGCTTCGACGACGTGATGCGCGTGAGCCGCGATCCCGACGGCTTCCACTCCGCCCCGAGCATCAACATCGGCGACATCCCGCCAGAGATCGCGGAATGGCTCGGGTCGATGATCAACATGGACGCGCCCAAGCACACCAAGCTCCGGCTCATCGTGAACCGCGGCTTCACGCCACGCCAGGTCGCGAAGATCGAGGAGAACGTACGGCTGCAAGCGCGCGAGATCGTCGACAACGTCGTGAACCTCGGCGGCGAATGCGACTTCGTGAGTGAGATCGCGGCTGCGCTGCCGCTCCAGATCATCTGCGACATGCTCGGGATTCCGCGCACGGAGACGAAGCGGATCTTCGAGCTGACGAACATCATCCTCGGCGTCGGCGATCCCGAGTACGCGTCGTCGCTCGAAGAGCTGATGGCCGCGGGGATGGAGCTGTTCCAGTACGGGCTCGAGCTCGCGCAGGACCGGATCGACAACCCCCGCGACGACATCACCACCACGCTCATGCAGGCCGAGATCGAGGACGAGAACGGCCGGCACAAGCTGACCACGAGCGAGCTCGGCTCGTTCTTCCTGCTCCTGGTCGCCGCCGGCAACGAGACGACGCGCAACGCGATCAGTCACGGCATGCTCGCGCTCACCCGTCATCCGGATCAGCGTGCGCTGTGGACCGCCGACCCCGACGCGGTGTCCAACACCGCCGTCGAGGAGATCGTGCGCTGGGCGTCGCCCGTCATCCACTTCCGCCGCACCGCGACCGCCGATGCGGTGGTCGGGGACCAGGAGATCAAGGCCGGCCAGAAGGTCGTGATGTTCTACAACTCGGCCAACCGCGACGAGCGCGCCTTCCCTGATCCCTACAAGTTCGACGTGCTGCGTACACCCAACGAGCACGCCGGGTTCGGCGCGGGCGGCCCGCACTTCTGTCTCGGCGCCAACCTCGCCCGACGCGAGATCAAGCTGATGTTCGAGGAGCTGTTCCGCCGTCTCCCCGACATCGAGATCACCGGCGAGCCCGACATGCTCCAGAGCGCGTTCATCCACGGCATCAAGCGCATGCCCTGCGCCTGGCACACCGTCCGATAGGAGACGCCATGAAGAAGGGGACCATCGGAACGGCCACGACCCACATCGATGCATCGCCGGAGGCCGTCTACGACCTCGTGTCGGACGTGAAGCGCATGGGTGAGTGGAGTCCGGAGTGTCGACACTGCGAGTGGCTCGACGGTGCGACCGGGCCCGCGGTCGGCGCGCGCTTCAAGGGCAGCAACAAGAACGGTTGGGCGCGGTGGTCGACGAAGCCGAAGGTCGTCGTCGCCGATCCCGGTCGCGAGTTCGCGTTCGTGATCGGGCAACTCGGCCGCGACATCACCAAATGGAGCTACCGCCTCGAGCCCGCGCCCGACGGCACCGTCGTGACCGAGTCTTTCGAGATGCTCGCCGACGTGCCGTGGTACTACGTGTTGAGCGAGCGCTACATCATGGGCATCAAAGACCGGCGCGCCGACCTCGAGAGGAACATGGCCGAGACCCTCGAACGATTGAAGGCCGCCGCCGAACGCAGCGACTCGCCGGCCTGAACTTCTAGGCGAGGTCGGCGTTGGTGCGACGCTCGTTGACGGGGACGTATCGCGCTTCGATGTCGCGCAAGCGGGCCGCGAGCACGATGAGCATCTTGCGGTCGACCGACGGCATCGTCGCGAGCGCGCCGGTAAAGGCCGCGGTCGTCAGCATGAGCACGCGCGTCGGTTCGAGCGTGGTGACGGTCGCGGTGCGGGGCTGACCGTCGAGCAGGGACATCTCGCCGAAGAAGGATCCGGGGCCCAGCCGCGCGATCTGCGTGCCGTCGCGCGTCACTTCCGCCGTGCCCTCCACGATCACCATGAAATGCCGGCCGATCTCCCCCTGCGTCGTCAACGCCTTGCCGGTCGGGAACTCCATCTCCGTCGCCGCGTCCTGCAGGAGATCGAGCTCGCGGTTCGAGCACCGTTCGAACAACCAGACCTTCCCGAGCAGATCTCTCCCCCGCTTCTTGCTGACACGCATCGGCGCGACCGCTAGGCCGGCCGGCTGACGACGACCTGGTCGCCGAGCTGGACCCGACCGCCGGTCGTGACCGCGGCGTAGGCGCCGACGCACGACCACGTGCCGAGACCGGGAATCTCGATCCGGTTGGCGCGGGTGAGCGTGCGCAACACCTCGTTGTCGCGCGGGAGATCGCCCTGGGCCAGCGTCGTCATGATGCAACGCATCGTCGGGATCAACACCGATGCGGTGAGCACGTCGCCGAACTGCACGTCGGCGCCGGTCCAGTCGTTCTCGGCGAACGGCTCACCCTTCGACTCGATCACGATGTTCGGGCGGTAGCGCTCGACCGCGAACTTGCTGCGCGGTTGCAGCTCGCCGAGATGCGCCAGGGTCGACGTCGTGAGCACGTGCAGCGCGGCGACGTCGAAGAACGTTCCCGGCGGCGACGCCAAACCGAGTGTCAACCCGGTGAGCGTCCCGTCGGCTTCCTCACCCTCGACCGCGCTCTGCTCGCGCGCGTCGTCGGGTATCACGCCCTCCATCTCGGGCCACACCGCGAGGTAGCCGTTGCCCTCCGGGGTGACCGTCGTCAACTGCACCGGTCGCCCGAACACCGCCGAGAGCCGCTGGTCGACGTGCGGGTCTTCGCTTCCGGTCTCCTTGCCGTCGGGCAAGGTGATTGCCACCGGCGGGAGCGCCGCGCCCGACACCGGCGTGTCGAGATAGCGGGCCTGGCACTCCAGCAACGCACCCCACAAGCGGGGGTGCTTCGCGCTACCGACCTTGTTGGTCTCCGGGTCGACGACCGCATAACCGCGGTCGCCGGTGAAGCCGGACTCACTCACGTCGGATGCCTCGACCTGCTCGCCCCGCATCGACTTCACCGGATAGCGCCAGAGCTCGGAAACGGTCCCGCGCTGGTCGTTGCTCATTTTCCGACCTCCTCGCCGACTCGGAGCATGCCACGCGAGCGCGTGGCGATTCAGGCCTTGGTCGCGCGAACGAGCACGCCCCGCTTGGTCAGCCAGAGCGGGACGTCGGCGGTCTCGGCCCGTTCCGGCGGTATGGAGCTGTGCCGGCAGTACGCACGAACCTCGTCACGCGTCTCCAGCGGATAGAACGGTGCGTCCCACCGCTCGGGCTCCACGGCATCGAACACGGACGAAACGATCGCCACCGCCTCCTCGGCATCGAACGACGACGGCGGGTAGCCCTCGAACATGATCTCCGGATCGTTGTCCCGAGCCCCGGTACACGCGAAGTACCGGCCACCGCGCCGGAGCACGCGCTTCGCTTCGGCGATCGCGACCGGCGGATCGTCGAGGTGATAGAGGCACCACAGATGGGTTGCCTCGGCGAACGCGCCGTCGCGGAACGGTAGGGCTCGCATGTCGGCGAGCACGACGGGACGGTGCCGGTTCACCGCGAGCTGCGCCGGCGACGAGTCGACCACGATGCAGACGACGCCGGCGGCGAGACGGGACGCGAGACGGCCCTCGCCGCCACCGATGTCGAGTATCGGGCCGCGGAGCTCCGGCGCGATCATGTCGTGGACGTCCTGCGGCGCCACCCATGACCCTCGGCGCTCGGGATCGGAGTCGTAATCCGGCGGGATGCCTGCCATGTGCTCGTTTCCGATTCGGGAAACGCAACGCATCATGACTCCCGTCGGCGCCGCGGTGCCATGAGTATCGCGGCGCCGGGCGGGTACGCTCACCAGCCAGAGCCGACGGGTGCGCCCGTACGAGGGGGAGTTATGACTGCCGTTTCACCCGAGATCTTCGCCCAGTCGCGCGCGCGCAGCGGCCCGTCGACATATGCGCCCGCGCTGGCCGTGGCTGCGATCGGATCGATCGGGGCGGGCGCCATCCACGCCGCCGCCATCGGTGTCCACAGCGAACACCGGCAAGCAGTGATCACCTTCACGATCCTCGCGATCGCGCAGCTGGGATGGGGTGTCTTCGCGCTCCAGCGCGCGGGCCGCCTCACGGCGCTCGCGGGCGCGGGGATCAACCTGGCCGCCGTGGTCGGCTGGGTGATGGCCAAGACGAGCGGCATCTCGTTCATCGACGGCCTCGAGGTCGACGAAACGCCGCAGTTCGCCGACACGACCGCGGCGGCCTTTGCGGCCATCGTCGTCATCGCCGCGCTGGCGGCGTTCTTCTGGCGCAATCCGCAATCGTGGTTCGGATCGCTCGCGTTCACCGGCACCGCGCTGGCAACGGCCGTGCTCACCGCGTTCGCGATGGTCGGCGCCGGGAGTCACAACCATGCGCACGGCGCCGCGGGTCACAGCCACTCTGACGCCGCGGGGACGGCGGCGCACTCGCACACGACCGGAGCCGGCGGCGCGGGTGGCGGTCACTCGCACAGCAACGCCGTGGTCCCGCCGAAGGAATACGACCCGACGAAGCCGATCGACCTGGGCGGCGTTCCCGGTGTCACACCCGAACAGCAGGCGCGCGCCGAGAACCTGATCGCCGTCACGCTGCTCCGCTTGCCGAAGTACAGCGACTATCACGTCGCCGAGCGCGACGGCTTCGTGTCGATCGGCGACGCGGTCACCGGTGACGAGCACTTCGTCAAGCAGGCGTACTTCGACGACGGTCGAATCCTCGACCCGGACTATCCCGAATCGCTCGTCTACAAGCCTCATCCCGACGGTACGAAGACGCTGGCCGCCGCGATGTACATGATGCCGCCGAACACCAGCTGGTCCGAGATCCCCGACATCGGCGGACCGCTCACGCAGTGGCACATCCACGACAACCTGTGCTTCACCGTCGATGCGAAAGTGGCCGGCCTGACCAACCCCGACGGGACGTGCACACCCCCGCTCGTGAAGGTCACGAATGCTCCGATGATCCACGTGTGGATCCAGAAGCACCCGTGTGGTCCGTTCGCGGCGTTGGAGGGAATCGGCGGCGGCACGATCAAGGCCGGCGAAACCCGTCTGTGCGACCACGCGCACGGCGCGGGGTCGTAGCCGACCGAGCGGCTCACGCACGCGGCGCATCAGCTACCGTTCCTGACGCAGGCGTCAGGTTTCGTAGCTCGACAATTCGCCGGGAGTCAGGGTGCAGCTCGCTTGGGGGCCGGAAGACGAGGCGTTCCGCGCCGAGCTCGTGCAATTCCTCGACGCCCACACACCGCCGGAGGCCGCGGGCGGCTTCGACTTCCAGGGTGACGTCGGCGAGGGCACCGAGCTGGTCCCCCAGTGGATGCGCGACTGGCAGGCGACGCTCTTCGACCACGGTTGGATGATCCCGGGCTACCCGCCCGCGCTCGGTGGCCGCGACTGCACCACCGTGCAGACGCTCATCTACCTCGAGACGCTCGCGAGTCGCCGCATCCCGCGTTCGGGTCACTTCCCCGGTTACGCGATCGTCGCGCCGAGCCTCCTCGAGTTCGGGAACGACGAGCAGCGCGCGATGGCGCCGAGCGCGATCCGCGGCGACACCATTTGGTGCATCGGCATGAGCGAGCCGAACGCGGGTTCCGACCTCGCCGGCATCCAAACTCGTGCCGAGGTGTTCGACGAGCACTTCGTGGTGAACGGCCAGAAGGTGTGGACGTCGTACGCGACGATTGCCCAGAAGTGCTTCTGCTACGTACGGACCGACCCGACCCTGCCCAAGCACAAGGGCATCTCGCTGCTCATCATTCCCATGGATACGCCGGGCATCGACATCCGGCCGCTGCGCCACCTCAACGGCACGGCCGGCTTCGCGGAAGTGTTCTTCACCGACGTCGTCGTCCCGCGCTCGGCGCTCGTCGGTGATCTCAACGGGGGTTGGCGGATCACGCAGGGTTCCCTCGCGCACGAGCGCGCCGGACTGTGGGTCGAGAGTGTCGGCCGGCTCGAGCAGACGGTCGCGGGCCTCGTCGAGCTCGCACGCAGTCAGGGCCGCGCCGGCGACCCGGTCATTCGCCGCAAGATCGCGCAGTTCCACGAGCTCGCATCGAGCCTGCGCGCCCTCGGGTACAAGGGCTTCGCCTCGTTCGCACAGGGCTCGTCGGCGCCCGAGCACTCGTACATGAAGATGGCAACCTCCGAAGCGGGCAAGGCTGCCTACGAGCTCGGCATGGAGATCGTCGGGCCGCTCGCGCCCGTCACTGATCCGGAGTTCGCCGACGTGGGGCGCTGGTCGCACGGTTTCTTCATGTCGTTCGCGAACACGATCGCGGGCGGCAGCTCGGAGATCCAGCGCAACATCATCGCCCAGCGCGTGCTGGGCCTGCCGCGGGCATAACGCGCGATGGACTTCTCCCTCACCGACGACCAGGAGCTGCTGCGCGACACCGCGCACAAGCTGCTCGACCGCGAGTGCCCGCCCGCGGTCGTGCGCGCACACATCGAAGATCCTTCGGTGTACGAACCGCTGTGGCGTCACCTCGCCGAGTACACCGCGCTCGGTGCCGGACCGGCGTCGGATCTCTGCTTGTTCCTCGAGCAAACCGGCTATGTCGCGGCGCCCGGGCCGTTCCTCGCCACCGCACTGTTCACATCGTTGACCGATGGTGACGGCGACACCACGGGCACGGTCGCGTTCCTCGCCGACCCGATGAATCCGTTCATCCTCGAAGCCGACCGCGTCGAGAAGATCGCGATCGTCGGGCCCGGTCCGGCAATGGACGTGCTCGACCGCGACGAGCTGCGACCCCGGTTGCGATTCGTCGGTACCGTCGACTTCTCGCGCCGGGTGTTCCAACTCGACACCGACGGCCTCGTCCTCCCCGGCCGGCCGCTCGACGCCGAGCGCTACGCCGCCTGGCGCGACCGCGCGTACGTGTCGATCGCGGCCGAGATGGTCGGGACCGCGCGTCGCATCTTCGACATGGCGCTCGCGTACGCGAAGGAGCGCGAGCAATTCGATCGCCCGATCGGCTCCTTCCAGGCGATCCAGCACAAGCTCGCCGACATGTCACTCGCGTTGGAGCGGTCGACGTCGGCGGTGCAGTACGCCGCGATGACGTGCGACGCGGCCGCGGCTGACCGCGCCCTCGTCTGCCATTCGGCCAAGGCCGCGGCCGGTGAGGCCGCCCGCCGCATCCTCAAGGACGGCGCCCAGATCCACGGCGGGATCGGCTACACGTGGGAGCACGACCTCCATCTCTACCTGCGCCGCGCAACGACCGACGAGGACATGCTCGGCACCACCAGCTGGCACCTGGATCGCATCGCCGATCTGCTCATCGGCTGACCGGCCCCGGTGGCGAATCGCGTTCGCGCCATTACAATCGCCTGACATACGCGTCAGGTTCCCGAACCGACGGAGTGCACCATGACCAACGTCGATCTCGTTCGGCTCGCCGGTAGCCGCGCCCGCCTCTCCGAGCTCCGGGGCGTCGATCCCGTCACCGCCGAGGTGGTCCGGGGCGGCATGGAGACGGTCTGCTTCGAGATGGCCGAGTACGTCTCGCGCACGGCGACCACGCCCATCCTCAACCAGTCGAACGAGCGCAACGCGACCGTGCTCGACGCATCGGGCCGCCTCGCGGCGCTGTCGGTCGGCATCCCGCAGTTCATGCTCACGAGCACGTTGCCCGTGCGGTTCGCGCTCGAGTTCCTCGGGGTCGAGGAGTTCCGCGAGGGCGACGTGTTCGTCGCCAACGACCCGTACCACGGCGGCGGGCACCTCCCCGACTACAACGTGTTCGCACCCGTGTTCGCCGACGCGCCCGCGTCGTCCGGGGGCGGCCGGCGCATGGTGCTCATCGCGAGCATCCAGTGCCACCACGGCGACACCGGCGGCGGCGTACCCGGCGGTTACAACATCACCGCCGGCGACATCTGGGGCGAGGGTGTGCGTTGGCCGGTCGTGAAGGTGATCGACCGCGGCGTCGAGCGGCGTGACGTGCTCTACGCGCTCCAGGCGAACAACCGGATCCCGAGCTACATCGGCGACCTGCGCGCGCAGATCGGGTCGGCGCAGCTCGGTGTGCGCCGGCTCGCCGAGATCATCGACCGCTACGGCGCCGAAACGGTCGAAGGCAGCGTCGACTCCATGATCGACTACGCGGCGCGCCGCTTCCGCGAAGAGGTCGCGCAGTGGCCCGACGGCGAGTACGAAGCCGACGCCTACGTCGACCACGATCCGCTCGGCAATCCCGATGTGCATCTGCACGTGAAGGTCACCGTTTCCGGCGACTCGCTCAGCATCGATTTCACCGGCACCGATTCGCGTCCGGAGCTCCAGGCGTGGTCGACGTACGGCAACACGCGCGGCTACACGGTCGGACAGATCGCCTCGATGATGGATCCCGAGATCCCGAAGAACGAAGGCTTCTTCGAGCAGATCAAGCTCACCGTGCCCAAGGGTTGCGTGCTGAATCCCGACCCGAACAAGCCCGTGAGCGCGGGGACGCACCACCCCGGCGCCGACGTCGGCGAAGTGATCGCGGTCGCGATGCAGCACGTGCTCCCCGAGCGTGCGGTCCCGCAGACGTACAAGACCGGCATTCCGACGATCATCACCGGTGTCGATCCCCGCTCTGGCGCGTCGTTCACCGACCACTCGGCCGAGGTCTACGCCGGGTGGTGCAACGCGTCGAAGGGCATGGACGCGTGGGGCGCGCTCAACGCCAGCTTCGGGAACCTCTGGAAGGCGACCGCGGAGATCAACGAGTCGCTCTATCCGCACATCCAGTGGAGCCGTGACTACCGCACCGATTCCGGTGGTCCCGGCGAGTGGCGGGGCATCTGCGGCAGTCACTACGAGAAGGAAGTGCTCGTCGATTCGAAGGTCTACACGTACGTGGTGGGCATGAAGTACCCGATGCCGGGAATCTGCGGCGGCACCAACGGATCGCCCAACGAGATGATCCTCCGCTACGGGAGCGACGATCCGTATCGCGTCGCGCACACTGCCGACTGGGTTCCGATGCAGGCCGGCGAGCGCGTGATGTTCAACTACGGCGGCGGCGGCGGTTGGGGCAACCCGCTCGACCGTGACCCCCAAGCCGTGCTCGACGACGTGCTCGACGAGTACGTGTCCATCGAAGGCGCGCGCCGCGATTACGGCGTCGTGCTCACCGGTTCCCTCGAGGATCTGACCGTCGCGCTCGACGAGGCCGCGACCGAGCAGCTCCGATCCGAGATGCGCGCCGCCGGCTGATGGCCGAGAGCGGGCAAGCATGAGCGGGTACCGGGTCGGTGTCGATGTCGGAGGCACGTTCACCGACCTGATCTGCGTGACGCCGGCCGGCGAGATCGTGCTCGACAAGACCCCGAGCACGCTCGACGACCAGTCCCGCGGTGTGATGAACGGCCTGGGGCAGCTCGCGGAGCGGTTCGGCCTCACGCTCCCCGATCTGTGCGCGCAGCTCGAGATCCTCGTGCACGGCACGACCACCGCCGACAACACGATGATCGAGATGAACGGCGCCGCGACCGGCCTGCTGGTCACCGAAGGGCACCGCGACGAGATCGAGCTCCGCCGTTGCCACAAGGAGCAGATCTGGGACCCGAACTTTCCGGGCCCGATCCCGATCGCGCGGCGGCGGGCCCGCGTACCGATCCGGGAGCGCATGGATCACACCGGCAAGGTGATCCTTCCCCTCGACGAGGACGCCGTTCGTCGAGGCGTGCAACGCTTGCAGGCACTCGGCGTCCGTTCCATCGCCGTCATGTACCTGTTCTCGTTCGTGAACCCGCAGCACGAGCGCCGGACCCGCGAGATCGTGCTCGAGGAGTTCCCCGATGTGGAGCACGTCTCGCTCTCGCACGAGGTGATGCCGCGCGGTCCGGAGTTCGAGCGGGTGTCGACCACGCTGGTGAATGCGTATGTGGCGCCGCGCATCGCGCACTACACCGGCCACTTGCAGGACGAGCTGCGCCGCGCCGGCTACAGCGGACCGCTGCTCATCATGCAGGCGACCGGCGGCGTCATGCCGCCCGACTACGTGGCGCGGCGCGCGGTCACGCTGCTCGCGTCGGGCCCGACCGGCGGCGTGATGGGCGCGACGCTCGCGGCGAACCGCGCCGACGCCGGCGACTTCGTGGCGGTCGACATGGGCGGCACCAGCTTCGACATCTGTCTCGTGCGCCACGGACAGCCGCAGATCAAGACCGACTGGAACTGGCGCTACCGCTACTACATCGGTTTGCCCATGGTCGACGTGCAGAGCGTCGGCGCGGGCGGCGGGTCCATCGCGCGCGTCCGGCAAGGTGCGCTGCTCGTCGGGCCCGAGTCGGCGGGCTCGACGCCCGGACCCGTCTGCTACGGGCGCGGCGGCGATCGTCCGACCGTCACCGATTCCGACGCGGTGCTCGGCTACCTGCCCGCCGACGGGTTCGCGGGCGGCCGCATGCACCTCGACATCGCGGCCGCGGAAGCCGCGATCCGAACGCACGTTGCCGAACCGCTCGGTTCCGAGATGCTCGAGGCCGCGTGGGGAATCCAGCGCATCGTCAACGCCAACATGGCCAACGCGACCCGCAAGGTGCTCGCGAGCCACGGAGCCGACGCCCGCGATCTCTCCCTCATTGCCTACGGCGGCAACGGCGCGGTGCACGCGTGTTCGATCGCGCGCGAGCTCGGCATCTCGAAGATCCTCGTGCCGAAGGCGGCGCCCGCGTTCTCGGCGCTCGGTGTGCTCGTAGCCGACTACGTGGTCGATCTCGTCCGCTCCTACGTCACGCCGCTCTCGCAGGTCGACCTCGGTCGCGTGCACGCGCTCATGTCGGAGCTCGACGGCGAGGTGACGAAGGAGCTCGAGCCGGCCGGGCTCGACGCGACGGAAACCGTCACGATGCTCTACGTGCAGATGTGTTACCCCGGCCAGAACTTCGACATGAGCGTGCCCGTGCCCGAGGGCGTGGAGCTCGACGAGCCGGGCCTGCTCGACCTCGCCGAGCGCTTCCACGATCAGCACGAGAGCGAGCGCGGCTTCTGCTTCCGCTCGCAGCAGCCGCTCGTGCGCGGCGTGCGCGTCACGGCCCGGGGTTTCACGCCGAAGCCCGACCACTTCGCCGAGACCGGCACCGCGAGCGACGCGTCGCTCGCGACCAAGGGCACCCGCCGCGCGTACTGGGGCGAGTGGGTCGACACGCCGGTCTACGACGGCGCGCAGCTGGGTACAGGCGCCCGTATCGACGGCCCCGCGCTCGTCGAAGAGCCCTTCACCGTCGTCGTGCTTCCCCCCAACACCACCGCCGAGCTCGACGCCCTCGGCAACTACGTCATCGAACTCAGGTAACTGCCCCAGCGGCATGAGCCGCGCGGCCGTGAGCGCAGCGAACGGGCAGGAGCGGCGAGCGCCCGCGAGCGAACTCGCGAGAGCAGCGCACCGGCCGCAGCGAGCGCGACCAGAAATTACGCAGCTCGGCGGTAGCGGCGGATGGCGAGTGGGGCGAAGACGGCGATGATGCCGATGCTCCATGCCAGCGACGCCAGCACCTTGCCGTTGTTCGCGTACTGACCGCCGAGCACGAGCGAACGCACCGCGTCGATCGCGACCGACACCGGCTGGTTCTTGGCGAATGCCTGCAGCCACCCCGGCATCGAGCTCACGGCGACGAAGGCCGACGACGCGAACACGAGCGGGGCGAGGATCGGGAACGACGCCGCCTGCGCGGTCTCGGCGTTGCTCGTGGACAGTCCGATGATCGCGAAGATCCAGGTGAGCGAGAAGCCGAACAGCAGCATCACGGCCATGCCGGCGACGAGGCCGACCAGGTCGGTGTGGATGCGGAAGCCGACGAGATAGCCGATCGCCAGCATGAGCAGCACGACGAACACATTGCGCACGAGATCGGCGAGCGTGCGGCCCGCGAGCACCGCCGAGCGTGCCATCGGCAGCGACCGGAACCGTTCGATCAATCCCTTGTGCAGATCTTCGGCGAGGCCGATGCCGGTTTGGATGGCGCCGAACGCAACCGTCTGCGCGAAGACGCCCGGCATCAGGTAGTCGACGTAGGGAACGCCGGGAACCTTGATCGCGCCGCCGAAGACGTAGCGAAACATCAGCACGAAGATGACGGGCTGCACGGTGGCGAAGATGAGCAGCTGCGGCAGGCGCTTCAGCGTGATGAGGTTGCGCCAGGCGATGGTCTTCGTGTCGGAAACCGCCCACCCGAGCGCGCTGCGGTGCGGACGCTCGGAGATGGCAGTGGTCAGGGCGGTAGCGGTCATGCGGCACCTCGGGTCCGGCGACGGCCGGCGGCCTCGCCGTCTTCTGATTGCGGCTCCTCGGCCCCGTGGCCGGTGAGCGAGAGGAACACGTCGTCGAGGGTCGGCTCCCGAAGCGAGAGCGTGATCGGTTCGAGCGCGTTGCTGTCGAGCGCGCGCACCACGTCGATTGCGATTCGGGCACCGTCGTTGGACTTGAGCTCGATCGTGTGGCCGTCGGCCTCGACGTCGCAGGCGCAGATGCTCGCCAGCACGCCGCGAGCGCGCTGCGCGGTTGCGGCATCGGCGAAACCCACCTCGACGATCGTGGCGCCGAGACGCGCCTTGAGCTGCGTCGCCGTTCCCTCGGCGATCACGTGCCCGTGGTCGATCACGACGATGTTGTCGGCGAGCCGGTCGGCTTCTTCGAGGTACTGCGTCGTCAACAGCACGGTCGTGCCGTCGGCGACGAGCTCCTCGATCACGCGCCAGAGATCGGTGCGGCCCTGCGGGTCGAGACCGGTGGTCGGCTCGTCGAGGAAGAGCACTTCGGGTCGGTGCACGAGGGCAGCCGCGAGGTCGAGCCGCCGGCGCATTCCGCCGCTGTACGTGCGCACCGGACGGGTCGCGGCGTCGGCCAGATCGAACCGCTCGAGCAGCTCGTCGGCGCGCCCCCGGATCGACTTCGGCGCGAGATGCGAGAGCCGCCCGATGAGCCACAGGTTCTCGTGGCCGGTGAGATTCTCGTCGACGGCGGCGTACTGCCCCGCGAGGCCGATGCGCTCGCGCACCGCCTGGGGGTGCTTGCCGACATCGATGCCCAGTACCTCGGCGAGCCCGCCGCTTCGGGTCAGGATCGTGGTGAGAATGCGGACGGCCGTGGTCTTGCCGGCGCCGTTCGGGCCCAGGAGCCCGAGAACGCTGCCGGTCGGCACGGTGAAGTCGACACCGTCGAGCGCGACGACGGACCCGAACCGCTTCTGGAGTTGTTCGACTCTGATGGCGTGATCCATGGCGCCTACCTTCGCACAGATGCTTGAACAGTGTCAAGTATTTATGACTTCAATGATCCATAGTATTGAAGGAACGGGCGGGACGGCGTATCGTGTGAACGTGGTTACCGCGCCAGAAGTTCCCGCCGACCGGAAGGTCCATTCACCCGATCTTGCCAACGACACGTGGCGCCGGATGACTGAACTGTTTCTTTCGCGTAAACAAACGGTGATGGAGATCGCGGCCACGTACCGGCTCAATCCCGGCGCGATGAATGCCTTGTTGTTCTTGGAGCCGGGCCAACCCTGCTCGATGGGAACGCTCGCCGACGCCTGGAAGTGCGACGCATCCAACGTCACGTGGCTCGTCGACCGCCTCGAGGAGCACGGACTCGCCGAACGCCGGCCGCACCCGACCGATCGTCGCGTTCGCACCGTGGCGCTCACGCGCAAGGGAACCAAGATGCGGGCGCAGATCCAGAGCAAGCTGTACGAAGCGCCGGCGAGCCTGCGCGAGCTCAGCCCGACCGACCTCGAGACACTCGATCGGATCTTGCGCAAGATCGCACCCGAACCTCACACGCACTCGTAGTCTCCCTCGGTGCCGCGCTTCCTGACCGAGCACGAGTACGCGGTCGTACACGCCGCGGCCGATCGGCTCATCCCGCCTTCGGGACCGCATCCGGGCGGGGCCGCACTCGGGGTCGCCGACTACATCGATCGTCTCTTGGGTGCCTTCACGTTCGATCCGCCGCTGATCTTCGCGGGCGGACCCTTCAGCGGACGCGCCGGCGGCACTGCGTCATTCGGCGACTTCCTCCCGCTTTCGCGCCACGAGGAGCTCGCGTGGCGCACGCGCATCGAAGGATCGCGCGGGATCGCCGAGCGCGAGTTCAACGGTGCGGTCCGCGGCTGGCAGGAGATCTACCGCGAGGGCATCCGCGCGCTCGGCGACGACTTCTCCGATCTCGACGGCGGCGAGCAGGACCGCCGGCTCGACGCGCAACGCGAGTTGCGTCGTGTCCTGTACGAGCACGCGTGCGAAGGCGCGTACGGTCCTCCGGAGTACGGCGGCAACCGCGATCTCGCGGGCTGGCACGCGATCGAGTTCCCGGGCGACTCCCAGCCGCGCGGCTACACCGACGACGAGGTCAGCCGCCGTGACTGAATCCGCGCGCGATTGCGACGCGGTCATCATCGGCACCGGACCCGCGGGCGCGACCGCGGCCGACGTGCTCACCGGCGCGGGCTGGTCGGTGATCATGCTCGAGAAGGGCAGCAATCATCTACTCGCGCTCGACGCGCCCTTCGATCCGCTCGGACACGTGTCGAACGACGAGATCAAGTTCTTCCGCCGCCACTTCCTCGGCCCCGATCCGTTCCTCGAGCCGCGCACGTATCGCCGCGCGCCCGCCGACGGCGACCGGTTGTTCGCGGGCGAGGTCAACAACCTCCCCTCGACCGTCGGCGGCGGCGGCTTCCACGCCGACGCCAAGCTCCCGCGCTTTCGCGCCGTCGACTTCAAGGCTCGCTCTGAGCTCGGACCGATCGAAGGGGCCGACATCGTCGACTGGCCCGTCGACTACGACGAGATGGAGCCGTACTACGCCGAGGCGGAACGACTCGTAGGTGTCGCGGGCCGGGCCGGCGCGAACCCGTTCGCCGAATGGCGGTCGGGCGAGTACCCGATGCCGCCGGGCGCCGACATGTTCGGCGCGGTCCTCACGACCGAGGCCGCGACCCGGCTCGGCTATCACCCGTACGCCGCACCGACCGGAGTGAACTCGGTTCCCTACGACGGACGCCCCGCGTGCAACAACTGCGGTTTCTGTGGGTTCTTCGGCTGCCCGATCGATGCCAAGGGCGACCCGGTGGCGCCGCTGCGCAATGCGTTGCGCACCGGCAGATGCCAAATCCGGCCGCAGTCGTATGTCGAGCGGGTGCTGCTCGACGCGAGCGGGCGCTCGGCGCGGGGCGTTCGTTACCAGGACGCGGACGGCAACGCCCACGAGGTAACGGGAAGGGTGGTGATCGTTGCCGGTGGCGCGTGGGAGACGCCGCGCCTTCTATTGCGTTCCGAGATCGCCAACTCCTCGGGTCTCGTCGGCCGGTATCTCATGTACCACTTCCAGACCTACGTGGTCGGGACGTTCCCGTTCCGCCTCCACGGCCATCGCGGCCGGTCGGTGACGCATCTCCACGACGACCACATGATCGTCGACGACGAGAGCCGGGCCTTCGCCAAGGAGCACGCGCTCCCCTACTTCCGGGCCGGCATCGTGGAGCACGGCGGCGGCGGTCACCCGGTGTTGGAAGCGATGTACACGGCGCCCGGGCCCGCGCACACGGCCGCGATGCTCGCGTCGCCCATGCGGGACCGGCTCTGGGCCTTCACGATTCAAGGCGAAGACCTGCCGCAGGTGACCAACCGCGTCGACCTCGACCCGGATGTTCGCGACGTGTACGGCTTCGCCGCCGGACGGGCCACGTACGACGTGCATCCGCACGAGGTCGTTGCGTCGCGCTACTACGCGCCGAAGCTCGCGGAGATCATGCGCGAGGCGGGTGCACAGACCACGTTCTCGATCACGTCGCCGCGCCTCGAGGGCGAGCGCGCGTCACGCGCGAGCGCATCGATCTCGCGACACATCATGGGCACCTGCCGCATGGGTGACGACCCGCGCGTGAGCGTGGTCGATCGGTGGCAGCGATTCCACGATGTCGAGAACATGGTGTGTACAGACTCGTCGGTGTTCCCGACGAGCACGGGCTACGGCCCGACCCTCACCATCGTCGCGTTGGCGATCCGCGCCTGTCGCGAGCTCGCCGGCCTTTCCCCGTTGCGCAGCGAGCGGCCGTCGTCGCAGTAACGCACCTCCTGACAGCCGTGGCTAGCGTCTTCGCCATGTCTGCGTTCATCTACAACGTCACCTTCGATGCCCGGGAGCCGCGCACCCTCGGCCGCTTCTGGTCGGCCGTCACCAGCTACTCAGTTGCCGAGGAGCGCGACGACTTCGTCAAGCTGCGCGCGCCCGACGAACGCGGCGTTCGCCACATCCTGTTCTTCCGGGTCGACGATCCCACGCCCGGCAAGAACCGCGTGCACGTCGACCTCGCGAGCCGGGATGCCGGAGCCGAGATCGAGCGCCTGGTGCGCCTCGGCGCCGCCCTCGTCGATCCGCCGGTGCGCGGCGAGCCGAGTTGGCGCGAGGGCAACGGAACCCGTTGGGTCGTGCTCCGCGACCCGGAAGGCAACGAGTTCTGCATCGGCTGACGCATACTGCACGGGTGCCGGACAGCGAGTGGTCCGCCGTCGATGCGGCGACTGACCCCCATCGGCTGCTGAGCGGGCTCGACGCGCTCCGTGCCGAACCGTTCTTCGCCGAGAGCAAGGCCCGGATGGCCGCGATCATTGCCGCGACGCCGTCGAACCGTGTGCTCGACATCGGGTGCGGTACCGGTGAAGACGCGGTTGCGCTCGCCGGACCGGCCATCGGCGTCGAACGCTCATTGGTGATGTGCATCGAGGCGCGGGCACGCCACGCATTGCTGCCGCTGGTAGCCGCCGATGCCGCGGCACTACCGCTCCGCGACGCACGCCTCGATGCCGTGCGCGCCGATCGGGTCGTCCAGCACCTCCGCGAACCGGATCGAACGTTGCGCGAGTGGCGACGCGTCCTCCGACCCGGCGGCCGGCTGATCACCTTCGATCCCGACCTCACGACCGCATCGATCGAAGGCGTCGACGAACGATCGGCCGCGGGCGTTCGCGAGTGGCGCGTGACGACTCGGCCGGGCGCGCCCACCGTGCACGCGTTGGCGCAACGGCTCGCCGCGAACGGCTTCACGGCCATCCGCATCGAACCGAGAGTGCTCGACCTCGGCGATCTCGATCGGGCCGACGGGATCATGGGGCTCGCGACGTGGGGTCGTGCCGCCGCCGATGCCGGCGCGCTCCCGCCCGCGGCCGGCCGGCGTTGGAGCGCCGACGTGCGCAGCGCGGCGCGTGCGGGCACGCTGCGCTACCGGTGCACCTATCTGCTCGCCGCGGCAACCGCTGGATAGGCTCGAACGCATGGATCTCGCCGCACTCTCCGCGCTGACGCTTCCCGACCACGACGGCACCCAACACCATCTCGGTGACCTCTGGGCCGACCGGCCGGTGGTGCTGGTGTTTCTCCGTCACTTCGGTTGCCTGCACTGTCGCGAGCATGCGGTCGAGCTGCGCGACCGCTACGACGACCTCCAGCAGCAAGGGGTCGAGCTCGTGGCGGTCGGCACCGGCGATCAGCGCTACGCCGGCGCGTTCGTGCGGGACGAGCAGATCCCGTATCTGGTCCTCGTCGACGACGATGCCAAGGCGGCGCGCGCGGCGTCGGTCAAGACCGCGTCGTGGTACCGCTTGCTCCACCCGACGACCTGGAAGGCGACGGTCGCAACGTGGAAGCGCGGGCACCGCATCCATTCGCCGGGCAAGCGCGTCACCCAGCTCGGCGCGACATTCGTGCTCGGCCCCGGTGACGCGGTGCGGTACGCGCACGTCGACGCCGACAGCACCGACCATGCCGCGATCCCCGATCTGCTCGCCGCGGTCGGTGCCTGACCCGACGCACTGCCGGTGAAAGCCGTCATCTTCGACTTCTACAACACACTCGCCGAATCGCCCGCGTGGGGTCCCTCGTGGCAGGAGATGGTTGCCGAGATCGGTTTCGATCTGCCCGCCGAGGTGCAGGACCGTTGGTGGAACGACGGCGTCGACGGGATCGAGCACGACGAGCATTCGCAGTCACGTGACCACTACGTCGCCTGGCAGCAAATGCGTCTCCGCGGGATGCTCGACGAGTGCGGCGTACCGACGGCGAGCCAAGACGTGCTGATCGAGCGGGCGCGGGCGATCGGCGGCCATCGCCACATTGCGGCCTACGACGAGGCCGGTGCCGTGCTCGCCGAGCTGCGCGCACGCGGTGTCACGCTCGCGATCTGCTCCAACTGGGATTGGGATCTCGAGGAGGCGATCGACGCGGCGGGGCTGACGGGCACCGTCGACGTCATCGTGTCTTCGGCCTGGGTCGGCGCGCGCAAACCGCACCCGCGCATGTACGACGCGGTCCTCGACCGCATCGGTGTCGCGGCCGCCGACGCATTGTTCGTGGGTGACACGTGGACCTGCGACGTCGAAGGCCCGCGTGCGGCCGGCCTCGTGCCGCTCTACGTGCGACGCACTCACCTCGGCATCGACCGGACCGCCCCCGACGACCACCACACCCAAGCCGTCCACCGCGCCGAAGACCTCCGCCCGGTCCTGGATCTCACGCGGTGATGCGTCTGTGAGCTACCGCACCGGTACCTCACAGACGCATGACAAATCGGGCTAATTGACTCCGCGTTCCTGGCCGGCCCAGTAGGGGGCACGGAGGTCGCGCTTCAGGACCTTCAGCGCGCCGGACAGCGGGAGCGGCTCCGCCCTGATCTCCACCGACTTGGGAACCTTATAGCCGGCGATCGATTCGCGGGCGTGGGCGATGAGCGCTTCCGCGGTGGGGTGTGTTCCTTCGCGTGGCACGACGATCGCGTGCACCGCCTCGCCCCACACGTCGTCGGGGATGCCGATCACCGCGACCTGGGCCACGTCGGGATGGCTGGCGAGCGCGTTCTCGACTTCCACCGAGTAGACGTTCTCGCCGCCGGTCACGATCATGTCCTTCACGCGGTCGACGAGGAACAGGTATCCCTGCTCGTCGAGGAAGCCCGCGTCGCCCGTGTGATACCAGCCCGCGCGGAAGGCGTCGGCGGTTGCGTCCGGCCGGTTCCAGTACTCGCGCATGAAGTTGCCGGCGCGTGCGCACACTTCGCCGGTCTCGCGCGGACCGAGGATCTTCCCGTCGGCGTCCTGAATCGACAGCACCACACCGCGCAGCGGCTTTCCGGCCGACCGCAGTCGTTCGCCGCCGACCCGGTGCTCCTCGGGACCCAACACGGTGAGCACCGCCGACGCTTCGGTCATGCCGTAGCCCTGATACACGTCGAGATCCGGGAACGCCGCGAGCAGACGGTCGAGCATGGCCGCGGGCATCGGCGACGCGCCGTAGGTGAGCTTCTTCAGGCTCGCCAGCCGCTCGGGCCGGAATTCCTCGTGCGCCATCAACATGCCGACCATCGTCGGCACCATGACCGTCATCGTGACGTTGTTCTTTTCGATCGCGTCCATGACACCGACCGGATCGAACAGCGGCAAGACCACCGACAGCCCACCCTCGGCCGGCACGCCGACGATGCCGCCCATCGACGCCGCGTGGAACATCGGCGTCTGGTGCAGGTACACCTCGTCGGACGTGATGTGCCACGCCAATGCCACGTGGTACAGGTTGAGCATCTCGGCGCGGTGGTCGAGCAACACGCCTTTCGGCGTGCCGGTCGTGCCGCCCGTGTACATGAGCACGACCGGATCGTCCTCGTCGGGCTCGTCGGGGATCGCGAACTTGGCCGCCCCGAGCAGCTCCTCGTAGTCGAGATCGTGGGGCGCGTCGCCGGAGCCCATCATCACGACGTGATCGAGGCCGACCTCGTCTCGCACCTTCTCGATCACGCCCGCGAAGAACGCGTCGGTGAAGCAAATCTTCGTGCCCGAGTCGGCGAGGATGAAGGCAAGCTCCTTCGCCGCCAGGCGCAGGTTGAGGGGATTGATCACGCCCGCACCGAGGAAGGACGCGTGATACAGCTCGAGGAATTGGTGACTGTTCAGGGCCATGACGGCGAAGCGATCACCGCGACCCACACCGAGCTCGCCCAGCGCGCCGACGACCCGGCCGACACGGTCGAGATGCTGCGCGTAGGTCGCGGAGTACTCGCCGTCGATGAATCCGACCTTGTCGGCGTAGCGGTTCGCGGCCGGCAACAGATGCCGGTGATACACGAGCTCTTTCATGGCGAATGACGCTAGCCCGCAGCGACGCGAGAATGAACTCCATGCCTGACGAAGCACCCGAGAACGGATACGGCCCCAAGACCGTTGCCGGTGACAACCTCTTCAACGACTTCATCCGGGGCGAGGCGGCATCCGCGCTCGTCCTCGCCGAGGCGCGCGGCGAGCGCACGTTTCGGGACGCCGGCCGTCTGACGATGACCGATGCGGCATCGCCCCTGCCGTTCTCGAACCTCGTCGTGCTCGAACGACCACCGCGGGCGGAAGACATCGACTCGCTCATCGCCGAGATCCGTGCGTTCTATGCCGGGTTTCCGGGGGGTCCGGCGCTGCTCAAGAGCCTCTTCCCGCTCCCCGACCTGAGCCCGCTCGGTTGCATGCTCATGGGCCACCCGCCGCTGATGCTGCGCACGCCGATCCCGCTTCCCTCGCCGCCGTCCGATCTCGAGATCGTCGCGGTCACCGACGAGCGAACGATGGCCGACTACGAGGAGACGTTGGTGCTCGGCTACCCCGCGCCGATGTTGCAGCCATTCCGCGCCGGGTGCTTTCTCCCGCCGGGTGCGCTCGCGGCACCGGGTTGGCAGCACTTCGTCGGTTACGCCGACGGGCGCGCGGTTGCGGCCGGCTCTTCCTACGTCGACGACCGCGTGCTGCGCGTCGAGAACATCGCAGTGATGGCCGACACGCGCGGCCGCGGCTTCGGCGCGGCGATCACCGCCGCGACCATCGGCGTCGACCCGAATGCGGCGGCCACGCTCGTGGCGAGCGATCTCGGCCGGCCGATCTACGAGCGGCTCGGCTTCCGTGCGCTGCACCGCGCGACGTATTGGCTCGTACCGCGCTGATCGAAGGCGACAGGCGCTACGTGCCGAGATCGGCGGCGAGCAGGATCCCGACGGCTTCGTCGGATCCGTCGTGGGTGACGACCGCGGCGTCCTTGCGGCCCGACATGAACAAGATGAGCTCGCCGGGCTCTCCGGTCATGACGACGGGTGCACCCTCGGTCGTGACGACCTTCTCCCGGCCGTCGGGGGTCCGCAGCGTGAGCGCGGCGCCCCTGATCGCCTTCCGGCTCAGCCGCGCGCCGAGGCCGAGCATCTTCCACAGGATCTGATCCATCTCGGGATCCAGCGCGCGCGGCGTCTCGCCGGCCGGCCGCCGGATGTCTTCGTGATGGACGAAGTTCTCGTTGACGTTCGCCGACGCGAGCGGACCGGTGCGGTGCATCCACGGCGGGCCCGTACGCAGCATCCCGACGAGGTGGTCGTACCCCTTCGCCTTGTACTGGTCCATGACCTTCTGCAGGTGACCGGAGAGCGCCGGCACCACCAACCCGATCGCGGCGTCGGCGCGCGCTTCACGCGCGACGAGGTGCGCGGCGAGGTCGAGCGTCTTCCAGCCTTCGCAGAGGGTCGGCGCGTCGGGCCCGAACTTCTCGAACGTGTCGCACATCGCTGCGCGTTCCGTCAACAACACCTGTGTCGCGCTCATCAGTAGCTCCTCAGCTCGATCGTGTTGCCGTCGGGATCCTGGAGATAGACGCTCGACGCGAACCCCTGCGCGCCGAACAACCCGTCGGCCCGAACCGCTCCGGGAAACCGTTCGGCGAGCGCGTCGAGATCCGTGGGCTCGATGACGAGGCAGAAGTGGTCGAGGTTCTGACCGTCACGCGCCGCACCGAAGAGATCGATCACGGTCGTGGCGTCGATCCGGACCGACGGGAAGAGCACCTCGCCGCGTCGCCACTCGTCGACGCGCTCGGGTTGGAGACCGAGCTCGTCGCAGTAGAACGCGAGCGCGACCTCGACGTCGGCGCACCGCAACACGATGTGGTCGAACCCCGTTACGCGCACAGCCGGCACATTTCGGAGGCTAGCCAGCAGAGACCTAGCGCGGCAGCCCGAGCATTCGATCGCCGATGATCGTCCGCTGGATCTCCGACGTCCCGCCGGCAATCGACGCCGCTTTCGACCACAACCACTGCCGTTGCCAGAACCCACCGCCGGGATTGTCGTCGGCGCTCCACCAGAGCGGTGCCGCCTTTCCGACCACGTCGAGGGCCCGCGCCGAGAGCGCCTGCGTCATGTCGGTCCACGCCAGCTTGGTGATGCTCGACTCCGGTCCGGGTTCGACGCCCTTGGTGAGACGCGACAGCGTTCGCCAGTTGTGCAGCCGCAAGACGCGCAGCTCGACGAACGACTGCGCGAGCGCGTCGGCAATCTCCACGTCGTCGAGCGCGTGGCCGGCCGCCGCCAGCTGCCACAGCTCGTCGAGGTACACCTCGTGCACGACCTGTTCCTTGAACGGGAACGCCGTGCCGCGCTCGTGCGCGAGCGTTGTGTTCGCCACCGCCCAGCCGTTGTGCAACGCGCCGACGAGATGGTCGTCGGGCACGAACACCTCGTCGAAGAACACCTCGTTGAACTCGGCGTCACCGGTGATCTGCACCAGCGGCCGCACCTCGATACCCGGCGCCTGCATGTCGACGACGAGGTACGAGATCCCCTTGTGCTTGGGGGCGTCGAGGTCGGTGCGCGCGAGGCAGATGCCCCACCGGGCGAACTGCGCGTACGAGGTCCACACTTTCTGCCCGGAGAGCAGCCAGCCGTCGTCGATCCGCACCGCCTTCGTCTGGAGCGACGCAAGATCAGAGCCCGCGTCGGGCTCGCTGAAGAGCTGGCACCAGATCTCCTCCGCGGTGAGGATCGCCGGCAGCCAGCGTCTTTCCAGCACAGTGGGATCCGAAGCTTGGAATTCACGTGACTTGAAGTCGC